>ENA-OPNR01001155-OPNR01001155.1-human-gut-metagenome-genome-assembly--contig:-NODE-1155-length-10862-cov-1.715370_pt1 | contig 10862 bp, 9 predicted proteins | sample MGYA00241543_ERZ501783 | MGnify/ENA primary metagenome ERZ501783 (study PRJEB25962, sample SAMEA2042557) | human gut metagenome | biome: human gut; feature: human-associated habitat; material: faeces... | reverse complement strand
CGGCGGCAAGGAATACATATTCCGGCTGTTCTTCATCGAAGAAACGGCGTACGGCAACTCCGTCCAACAAATCGAGCTCTTTATGGGTTTTTCCTATAAGGTTGGTGTAACCCTTTTCTTGCAGGTTTTTCCAGATAGCAGAACCTACCAGTCCATGATGTCCTGCAATGTATATTTTGGCATTTTTTTCCATGATTGATGTTGTCTTGGCAATGTTATTCTTCTTCTTTTGAACGGGCATGCAACTTCTTTACGAACTTCATGTCGTGTGCAGCCATGATTCTTACCAGCTCCTCAAAGCTTGTCTGCTGCGGGTTCCAGCCCAGCAAGGTTTTGGCTTTGGTGGGATCGCCCAGCAGTTGCTCCACTTCGGACGGGCGGAAATATTTGGGATCTACCTCAACCAGCACTTTACCGGTTCGGGTGTCGATGCCTTTTTCGTTTATTCCTGCACCTTCCCAACGCAACGGTATGCCTACTTCTTCAAAAGCCAGTGTGGCGAACTCGCGTACGGTGTGCATCTCTCCGGTAGCAATCACAAAGTCCTCCGGCGTATCATGTTGGAGGATGAGCCACATGCATTCCACATAATCGCGGGCATATCCCCAGTCGCGGCGTGCATCGAGGTTTCCCAAATACAGCTTATCCTGAAAACCTTGCGCTATGCGTGCGGCAGCCAGTGTAATCTTACGCGTCACGAAAGTTTCTCCACGCCGTTCGCTCTCATGGTTGAAGAGGATACCGTTGACGGCGAACATGCCGTAGCTTTCGCGGTAGTTCTTCGTAATCCAGAAACCGTATTGCTTGGCTACGCCATACGGGCTGCGCGGATAGAAAGGAGTCGTCTCTTTTTGGGGCACTTCCTGTACTTTGCCGAACAGTTCGGAAGTGGATGCCTGATATATCTTTGTTTTCTTTTCCAGTCCTAAGATACGTACTGCCTCAAGCATACGCAATGTGCCTACGGCATCTGTCTCGGCGGTATATTCGGGCACGTCAAAGGAAACTTTTACGTGGCTTTGTGCGGCAAGATTATATATCTCGTCCGGTTGTACCTGCTGGATGATGCGGATAAGCGAGCTGCTGTCCGTCATGTCTCCGTAGTGCAAATTAATGGTGCGTTTCTGCTTCATGTCACGTACCCATTCGTCAAAGTACAGATGCTCGATGCGGCCTGTATTGAAAGATGATGAGCGCCGCATAATTCCATGTACTTCATATCCCTTTTGCAACAGGAATTCTGCAAGGAACGAACCGTCCTGCCCGGTGATTCCGGAAATTAGAGCTTTCTTCATTGATTCTGATGTTATGTTTTTTCTGATCGTTACATGTTTCGATGTGCAAAAATCGTGATTTATTGTGAGACGGCAAAGCTAATACGGCAAATGATTTTACAATTATTCATATTTTAGGCATTTGCACTATATCGCAGGGGGTAATTTCAAATTTTACATGAACAAATGGGTTTTGCTTTTTGTTTCATCATAAAGATAAATTTTACAAGTATATGAAGAACTTAAATAAAACAGACATTGGACTGATAGGCCTGGCCGTTATGGGCGAAAATCTGGCTCTGAACATGGCTGATAAAGGCTGGCAGGTTTCAGTCTATAACCGTACGGTTCCGGGAGTGGAAGAAGGCGTGGTTGAGCGTTTTATGAACGGGAGAGCACGCGGAAAAAGAATTCAGGGATATACGGACATGGCTCTTTTCGTGGAGTCCATTGCCACTCCACGTAAAATAATGATGATGGTTCGTGCTGGCAGTGCCGTAGACGAGCTGATGGAGCAACTATTCCCTTTGCTGTCGCCGGGGGATATACTGATAGACGGGGGAAACTCCAATTACGAGGATACCAACCGCCGCGTGGCGCTGGCTGAAGAGAAAGGCTTCCGCTTTGTTGGAGCAGGCGTTTCCGGTGGTGAGGAAGGCGCCTTGAACGGTGCTTCCATCATGCCGGGAGGCTCTGTAAGTGCATGGGAAGAAGTAAAGCCTGTTCTACAAAGCATTGCCGCTAAAGCATCGGATGGAACGCCATGTTGCCAATGGGTGGGACCGGCTGGATCCGGTCATTTTGTCAAGATGATTCACAATGGCATTGAGTATGGTGATATGCAGCTTATTTCTGAGGCCTATTGGCTGATGAAGAATCTCCTGAAACTGGGCAATGAAGAAATGTCTTCCGTCTTTTCCTATTGGAACGAGGGCAAGTTGCGCAGCTATCTCATTGAAATCACTGCCAACATACTGCAACATAAAGATAAATCGGGCGGTTTCCTGATAGACAAGATATTGGACGTTGCCGGACAAAAGGGTACGGGCAAATGGTCGGTGGTCAATGCTATGGAACTGGGCATGCCGTTGGGACTGATTGCTACGGCGGTCTTTGAACGGAGCCTCTCGGCGCAGAAGAATTTGCGTGAGGCAGCATCCAGGCATTTTGTCTGTCGGCATACGGATGTGGTATATAACAAGTCGGAAATGGTGAAGGACATCTATTCTGCACTGTATGCATCCAAACTGGTGTCCTATGCACAAGGGTTCGCTGTATTGCAGCGTGCTTCCGAGGCTTTCGGATGGCAGCTCAATTTGGCTTCCATTGCCCGCATGTGGCGGGGCGGTTGCATCATCCGCAGCGTATTCCTTAATGATATCGCCGCAGCTTTCGAACAGAACGAGAAGCCGCAGCATCTTCTTCTTGCCCCTTATTTCAGCAATGAGATGAAACAGTTGCTTCCCGGTTGGAAGCATCTGGTGGCACAGGCCATGAAAGAGGAACTTCCGGTTCCCGCCTTTTCGTCGGCATTGAACTATTTCTATTCATTGGTTTCCGTCAAGCTGCCGGCAAACATGATTCAGGCACAACGCGATTACTTTGGCGCGCACACCTTTGAGCGTGTAGATGAATTGCGCGGACAATTCTTTCATGAAAACTGGACCGGACATGGCGGAGATACAAAGTCGGGAACATATAATGTGTAGCCCTTCTTAATGGAACTCAGTGGAATGTCCTCAAACATAAATAAAGCTATGAATAGATTTGTGATGATAATTTTCGGCGCTTCCGGTGACTTGACGAAGCGTAAGTTGATGCCGGCGCTGTATACCTTATATAAGGAGAAACGTTTACCGGAAAGTTTTGCAGTATTAGGTGTGGGACGCACCGAATACCAAGATGATACTTACCGCGCTTACATTAGTTCCGAATTGGAGCGTTTTGTCGCTTCGGAAGAATATGCGCCTGAGTGCATGGAGGATTTCTGTAAACGCTTACACTATCTTTCCCTTAATCCCGCCGATGTAGCCGATTATGGGAAACTGAATGTACGCCTTCAGGAACTGACGGGTGAGCAGGAGCCGGATGGCATGTTGTATTATTTGGCTACACCGCCTTCTTTGTACGGGGTGATTCCCCTTCACCTCAAGGCTGCCCATTTGAATCGCCCCCACACGCGTATCATTGTGGAGAAGCCCTTTGGCTATGATTTGGAATCGGCCCGCGAATTGAACCGCATATATGCGTCGGTGTTCGAAGAACAGCAGATTTACCGTATAGACCACTTCCTGGGCAAAGAAACGGCGCAGAATATTCTTGCTTTCCGCTTTGCTAACGGCATCTTTGAACCGCTTTGGAACCGTAATTATATCGACTATGTAGAGATTACCGCAGTAGAAAATTTGGGTATCGAGCAGCGTGGAGGATTCTATGAAGGAGCCGGAGCTTTGCGGGATATGGTTCAGAATCATCTGATCCAACTGGTGGCACTCACTGCAATGGGACCGCCGGCTGTGTTCAATGCCGACAACTTCCGTAATGAAGTGGTGAAAGTGTACGAATCCCTCTCGCCGTTGACCGGGGAAGATCTGAAAGAACATATCGTCCGCGGGCAATACACTGCATCTGCCACGAAACCGGGATATCGCGAAGAGAAGAATGTTGCTCCGGACTCCCGTACCGAAACATATATTGCCATGAAAATCGGTATCAACAACTGGCGTTGGAACGGCGTTCCTTTTTACATACGTACAGGAAAGCAGATGCCGACCAAAGTAACCGAGATCGTGGTGCACTTTCGTGAGACACCGCATCAGATGTTTCGCTGCGAAGGCGGCCATTGCCCGCGTGCCAACAAATTGATCTTGCGTTTACAGCCCAACGAAGGCATCGTGCTGAAATTTGGAATGAAAGTTCCCGGGCCGGGGTTTGATGTAAAACAGGTGATGATGGACTTCAGTTATTCCGATTTGGGAGGATTGCCCGCCGGAGATGCGTATGCCCGTCTGATAGAGGACTGCATACAAGGCGACCAGACCCTCTTCACGCGTAGCGATGCTGTGGATGCGTCATGGCGTTTCTTTAATCCTGTGTTGAAGTATTGGCAGGAACATCCTGACGCACCGCTTTACGGTTATCCTGTGGGGACTTGGGGACCTTTGGAAAGCGAAGCAATGATGAACGAGCATGGAGCCGAATGGACTAATCCATGCAAGAATTTGACGAATACCGATGAATATTGCGAATTATGAAAAGTTATATATATCCTACTGCTACTTCGACCTCGCGTGCTCTTATCCGATACATAATTGACATGATGAACCGAGAGCCGGATCGGATTTTTTATTTTGCTTTCAGTGGAGGGACAACACCTTCTTTAATGTTTGATATTTGGGCGCATGAGTATCGCGAAGAAACTCCCTGGATGCGGATGCGCATCTTTTGGGTGGACGAGCGTTGTGTGCCTGTCAATGATTCGGACAGCAATTACGGTACAATGTTCCGCCTGTTGCTTAGCGAAGTGGGGATGCCCGATGAATTTGTATTTCCTATCTGCGGCACGTGCCGTCATCCGTCGCAAGAGGCGAAACGCTATTCGGATTTGGTATGCAGCACAGTGCCCTTGCGCCGGGGATTTCCCGCTTTCGACATGGTGTTGCTGGGAGCAGGTGATGACGGACACACTTCTTCCATTTTTCCCGGTCAGGAATATTTGCTATCATCCTTTCAGCCGTATGAGGAGAGTATAAATCCTTATAACGGCCAGCCGCGGATTGCTATGACAGGCTGCTTGCTTTTCAGTGCTAAAAAGATTGTATTCCTAATTACAGGCAAAGGTAAAGCGGGTGTCGTTTACGATATACTGGAATCGGGTGATACCGGTCCGGCAGCCTATGTAGCACATCATGCCGAAGACGTGGACATCTTTACTGACATAGAAATTACCGGATAAAACAGTTGTCTTTCGGGGAGGCTGGTGTTTGTTCGGTGCGGCAGGCCGGGTCAGGGTGCAAGACGCACTATTCTCCATCCGTCGGATTCAGGAGATGAAGATGAGGGGATATGTTCTTCTTTGCAAAGGGTGTACAGAAAGCGGTCGTGCAACCTGTTTTCCCGCCCTTGCCAAAACTCGAAACGAGTAGGGGTAACGGCAAAACCGCCCCAGTTGCCGGGACGCTGTATTCTCTGTCCGGTCAGCTTAATCGCTTCCTTTACAAAGGCGCGGATGATTTCCGTCCGATTGTTGATGATCCGGCTTTGTGGGGATATTCTTGCACCTATTTTGCTTTTGTAGGGGCGGGTGGAGAAGTAAGCGTCCGAGTCTTTTGGGGGGCACTTTTCTGCTTTGCCTTCAATATGTATCTGCCTTTCCAGCTTATGCCAGACGAAGGAGAGGGAGATGTAGGGATTATCGGCTAGCTGTTGTCCTTTGCGGCTTTCGTAGTTGGTGTAGAAGATGAATCTGCCGTTTTCTACACCTTTCAGCAGCACTGTGCGGGTGGAAGGGCGGCCGTCGGGAGCAACGGTGGCCACGATCATAGCGGTGGGTTCGTCTTCACCGCAATGCAAAGCATCATTAAGCCAGCAGGCGAATTGCTCAAAGGGGTTTTCGGAGATGGTGTTGCGCATCAACTTATCTTTCTTGTATTCTTTCCGTATGTTTGAGAGTTGCAGTTCCATATACTATTCTTTAGGTTGATAACAATGAAGATGCGGAAAGTGTTGAGATCATCCTTTCTTTACGCTTAAAGAAAGGATGATATGCAAACAAAACAAACAATCATCTAGAAAAAGATTTTCTCTAAACGATAAGTCAATGCAAACTTACTTATATTATTTTGATTTTTACGGAGTGAGGGATGTGAATATATATTAATTTTCGAATCAGTGATTATTTTATACATATAATTCTCTATAAATTGACTAAAATATACAAATGTGTGCCGTCTTGTTTAAAGGGGATTGTGGATGGGAGGAGGAGAAAGATCCCGATCTTTGTTATGCGATGCTATTTGTACAAATTGAGAATTCTTGTTTTTTTCCTGATATATTTGTATGTTTGCCAGAACTAATGTTAATACTTAAAAACAGAAACATGCTAGGAAAAAGAATTGGCCAGTGGGCATTGCTGGCAGCTATCAGTTGTTGTCTCTCAATAGGGGAGGCTTGTGCTCAGAAGAAAGATTTTGGAAATTTGGCTCGCTATTCCAAAGAAAACGCAATGTTGCCAAAACCAGCCAAAAAGGAGAAAAGGGTTGTTTTTCTAGGCAACTCTATTACGGAAGGCTGGGTGCGGACTCATCCGGATTTCTTTAAAACGAATGGATATATTGGTCGCGGCATTAGCGGGCAGACTTCATATCAATTTCTGTTACGTTTTCGGGAAGATGTGATCAATCTTTCTCCGGCTTTGGTGGTCATTAACGCCGGAACCAATGATGTGGCAGAAAATACGAATCCGTATAATGAGGATTATACCTTTGGCAATATCGTGTCTATGGTGGAACTTGCTAAAGTCAATAAAATAAAGGTTATATTGACCTCGGTACTTCCTGCCGCCGCCTTTAAGTGGAGAATGGAAATAAAGGATGCTCCGCAAAAAATCCAAGCTCTGAATGCCCGCATAAAAGCATATGCAGAGGCCAACAAAATACCGTTTGTTGATTATTATCAGGCAATGGTATCTGCCGATAACAAGGCTTTAAACTCCCGCTATACCAAAGATGGCGTTCATCCGACGGGTGAGGGATATGATGTCATGGAACCGCTGATTAAAGCTGCAATAGAAAAGGCACTTTGAGAAGATGCCTGAATAAAGGATATACCATAATGTAAAAGCACTTCCAACGTTCGCTTACGGAGGAAGTGCTTTACACAAAAACTAAACTAGACTTAACTAAACTATTCTATTGGGGAGTTTCACAACTCCTATCTGTTCGCTGCAAAGATAAGGAAACATCTTTTAATATGCAATAGGATATTATTAGAAATCAGCCGGAATCAATAAAATATATACGGATTGATAACTTTTTTAACTCCTTTTATTAAGAAAGTCCTGAAATATTTGTTTGTAACTGTCACTGACAGGAATATAATTCTTGCCAAAAACGATACGCCCTCGGTCGATGATACGTATCTTATCCTTTTGAACGATGTAGGAACGGTGCACACGTATAAAGCGGGAAGCAGGCAGCAGTTCCTCCATAGACTTCATGCTCATCAGTGAGAGAATGGGTTTGGGGGAGTTCTCTTCGTAGATTTTGATATAGTCCTTCAGACCTTCAATGTAGAGAATGTTTTTGAGCTCCACTTGTATCAGTTTATAATCGCTTTTCACGAAGATACTTTCCACTTCCTCTTTGGGTTGCTGCAACAATTCAAACCATTGCAAGGCTTTGTTGGCGGCTTGCAGAAAATCCACATACGAGATAGGCTTCAGCAGATAATCGAGAGCATTGACTTTGTAGCCGTCTATGGCATACCGGTCAAAGGCGGTAGTGAAAACAATTCGTGTATGCATATCTACCATTTTAGAAAACTCCAGCCCGTTGAGTTCGGGCATTTGGATGTCGAGAAACAGGAGATCGATGTCCTTGCCGGACAGGTTGTTCATTGCCTGTACGGCACTGGAGTATTTGCCGGCAAGTTCAAGGAACGGGGTCTTGTTGACGTAGCTTTCCAAAAGGTCCAAGGCCAATGGCTCATCATCTACGATTGCACATTTCAGATTCATGTTGTCAATGGTTGATTACTAAAATCGATTTATATTCTTTCTCATCCTCACTTACGCTATGCTGCCATTCGTACCGACCGGGATAGGTGAGTTCCAGACGCTTGCGCACTTGTTCCAGACCGATACCGCTTCCACTCTTGTCGGCTTCGTTCTTGGGGTGATAACTGTTGGCTATTTCGCAACACACGCTATCGGCGCTTTCGCTAAAATAGATACGGATATAGCTGGGTTCGGTAGGAGAGATTCCATGCTTGAAGGCATTCTCTATGAGAGAGATGAATATCATCGGGGCGATCTCCGTTGGAGTGTCGGGGCGAATGTCGAAACGTGTTTCAACGGTCACATTGGACGAGAGTCGTATGCGCATCAGTGCAATGTAGTTTCGGATGAAATCTATCTCTTTGGCCAGAGGCACGAAATTTTGCTGGTTGTCGTAGAGAACATGGCGCAGCAGGCGGCTCAGTTCCTGTACTGCCATTTGCGCCTTGTCGGTGTCGAAGGCGATGAGAGCGTAGATGTTATTCAGCGTATTGAGCAGGAAGTGGGGGTTGAGCTGGTTGCGGAGATTCTTCAATTCCGCTTCCGTACGGCTTTTCTCGGCTTCGCGGCGGGCGGCGTCCATCTGCGCCCAGCGGCGGCTCAGCTTGATGGCAGCGCTGAGGCCGGCGGTGAGAATCATGGTCGAGACGTCGCGCAAGATGAATATCCATTTGGGAGGCCCCATGTGCTGACCGTCATCATCGCCGCGCATATGGTTTTGGAATGTGTATTCTTGCCAAAGGTGGGCGCCGGTGGTAATGCAGATGATGAGCAGTGTGTTCAGCAGGAGATACTGCCGGATGCGTCCCTCGAACAAGTAGCGGGGAATGAGGAGGCAGTAGTTGATGTAGAATACAAGGAAGAATGAGAGGGTACTGCTGCTACCGTGGCGCAGATAGTCCGCAAGGCTGATATTGAAGCCGCTGCGTGTCATCATCAGAAAGGGGAAACCGATGACGATACCCCAGACAATGATGTGTATCAGGGTTTCGATGCCGCGGCGGCGTGGGTTAGGGAGCTGTTGTTTCATCATGATACAAAGATACGGATTTTAGGTGGATATTGGAAATATCCGCTGCCTGCGAAGCAAATCTCTGTTCGCAGGTTGCGGATAAGCGTTTCCAGGTTGCGGATATGTATCCCAAGCTTGCGGATGTCTATCCCAAGGCTTGGGATAGAGATTATCCTTGGTTTCGCATAACTTTTTTCCCTATTGCCGGAAACTTTTTTCCTAATACTTAAGAACTATTTGGCTAACTTCCGGCAAGGGAGAAAAGGTTATTCGTAGCGTATGGCCTCTATCGGGTCGAGGTCCGCAGCTTTCTTGGCGGGATACCAACCGAAGAACACTCCGGTGACGGTACATACGGCGAAGGAGAGGAATACACTCCACGGCTGGATGAAGATGGGCCAGTGGGCAACGCTCTTCACTATCCAGCTGGCTCCGCATCCTATGATGACGCCGATGATACCTCCGGTGATGCTGATGAGAATGGCTTCGATGAGGAACTGGCTCAAGATGTCGACACCGCGGGCGCCTACACTCATGCGCAGGCCGATTTCGCGCGTGCGTTCCGTCACCGATACGTACATGATGTTCATAATGCCGATGCCGCCCACTACGAGCGAAATGCCGGCTATGCAGGCAAGCAGCGTGGTCATCAGGTCGGTGGTGGAGTTCAGCATGGTGCTGAGTTCCTGCTGGCTGCGAATGGTGAAGTCGTCGTCGTCACTCTCCTTCAGCTTGTGGTTGCGGCGCAGTATCTCGGTGATTTCGTCGGTGGCATTGTCCGTCATGTCCTCGGTGAGGGCAGAGGCGAAGATGCCGCTAAGGTAGGTCTGTGCCAGCAGGCGTTTCATCACGGTGCTGTAAGGGGCAAGCACTACGTCGTCTTGGTCCATGCCCATGGAGTTGTAGCCTTTGGACTTCAGCACGCCCACCACGCGGAAGGGCACTTGGTTGAAACGGATGATACGTCCCACGGGGTCCTCTCCGCCGGGGAAGAGGTTGTCTTGGATGGTCTTTCCGATGACGCACACCTTGGCAGAGGTCTGTATGTCGGCTTCGGTAAACATCTCGCCGTTCTCCACGCTGAGCTGCCGGATTTCGAGATAGTCCGTGCCTACACCACTCACGGAGGAGGGGTAGTTGTTGTTACCCGCGATGAGCTGCCCGCTGGAGGAGACATTGGGGCTGACGGCAGCCAGGAAGTTGGTTTCGTTGCGCAGGGCTTCGTAGTCGGTCAGCTTCAAGGTCTGCATGGCGCTGTGGTCTTGGCGGACACCGCCGCGCATGTCGGCACCGGGGTGAATCATAATCATGTTGGAGCCCATCTCGGAGATTTGCGCCTGGATGCTTTTCTTCGAACCTTGTCCGATGGCAAGCATCGTGATGACGGACGCCACGCCGATGATGATGCCCAGCATGGTGAGGAATGCGCGCAGCTTGTTGTTGTTCAAGGCACGCAGGGCTATTTTGAAAAGGTTTGTTCCGTTCATATCGTTTTAATGGAAAGTTTAAAATTAATCCCTAATCCTTAATCCCTTATCCCTCATTCCTCCTCCTGCTTAGGCAATGCTGCCAGGGCTTCGGCTGCATTCTGGATTTGGGTGTTGATGGTGTCGTCCTTGATTTGTCCGTCGCGCAGCACGATGTTGCGGCTGCTGTACTGGGCTATTTCGGGGTTGTGGGTGACGAAGATGATGGTGCGTCCTTCGGCATGCAGCTTTTGGAACAGTACCAGAATCTCGAAAGAAGTACGGGTGTCCAGGTTACCCGTAGCTTCGTCTGCCAGGATAACGGCGGGATTGTT
>ENA-OPNR01001150-OPNR01001150.1-human-gut-metagenome-genome-assembly--contig:-NODE-1150-length-10916-cov-2.519750_pt1 | contig 10916 bp, 9 predicted proteins | sample MGYA00241543_ERZ501783 | MGnify/ENA primary metagenome ERZ501783 (study PRJEB25962, sample SAMEA2042557) | human gut metagenome | biome: human gut; feature: human-associated habitat; material: faeces... | reverse complement strand
TTACTATCACTTCATAACCAACCACATTGGCGGTGGCATGGGGATATATGTTTTCAATCTCATGCTGATCACATACATTTACTGCCAGATTCCGGTAATACTGTATCTCGAATTCTTTGGCCAGCTTTACTGACAGCAGATGCTTCTTCCCAGCAAATGCTTTCGGAGACAGGTTGATCCGGCGGTCTCCGAAGGGGATCCTGTAGGTTACATTTCCCGTCAGATATACCATGGACTTTCCGATGGCATCGTCCCATTGCAGCCATGCATAATGACTGCCTTCGGACACTTCCAGGATGATAATATCTCCCTCCTGATACTCTCCGGTGTAGACCAGATTCACCTCATTTTCCCCTCTGGCCACTGCCAGCGCCTCCATATTTTTATTCATGATCTTCAGACACAGATTTTCCATGATTGTTTTACCTCACCAACCGATATTTTGTCATCGTTCCGTTTTCGGAGTGGATCGTCACATCCTCTCCCGGATGCTTTTCGATCACGATACGGTTCTGCCCTTCCTCATAAGCAAAAGTCTCGAAATCATCCTCATACAGTACAAAGCTGCCATCCGCTTCCCCGAATGTCTTTACTGTGATGTCGAATACCGTATCCTTCTCCACATGGGTCACCGGTTTCGCCAGCGGAATGATGGCGCCTTCTTTTACAAATACGGGAATCTTGTCGTACTCCGCATGTACTTCCACTCTTCTTCCACCTTCTGTCCTTTCACCGGTAAAGAAATCATACCAGCTGCCCTCCGGCAGATACACGCTTCTGGAAGTGCCATCCTCGTAGGTCAGGGGGCAGACCAGCATGCTCTCGCCGAACAGATACTCATCATCCACCATACGCGCTTCCCTATCCTCCGGATAATCCAGCACCAGTGCCCGGATGGGAGGCTTGCCACTATGGCTGTACTCCACAAAAGCACTGTATAAATAGGGCAGCAGGCGCATGCGCAGTTCAAACAACTTTCTACATTCCGCCGTATAATACTCTGCCGTATCCATGGGCTCCCCGGCAAGATTTTTCTCAATGTCGGTCTGTTTCCAGGGGGGACTGGGAATCCGCCAGCTGTTGATCAGTGCATGTCCGGAAAATACTACCGTCTGCAATCTTCTGAGCAGATCGTCCCCATTGGCACAGTCTCTCACCTCCGGGCACCACAAAAGTCCCGAAAATCCCGCATTTACCACACCGCGGATAAACTGCTTATGATCATACAGATCCGAATACAGTACGAAGGGTAACGATGCCGCTAAGGCTCCGGAGGAACGCACCTGGGAATAGGTTCTGCGGTTCTCCTGTTGATAGATCCGGTAGATCAGGTTCTGATACAGGGTTCCAATGGTCATGTGCATCTGCTCACCGTCCATGCCGGAAGGGAATTCCGTGGAATCCGGGAACGCCCAGTTGGAAGGATTGTAATCGGAGTTGTCACATTCATCCAGCTTAAATCCCGCAATGCCCTGCTTTACGAACGTGTCTCTGTGGTAATCTTCGAATAGCTGACATGCCTCTTTCGTGGCGAAATCCGGCACCAGTCCGTTCCACACCTCATAATCACCGCTGTAAGGCACCAGTTTCTCATAGAACGGAGCCTTGGGATATACATAGACATGCTCCCACAGATTCAGTTTATAGCCCTGTGCTGTCATATCATCGATCATTTCCTGCGGATGAGGGAACAGGTTTGACCATTTATAAGTGCAGGAATAGCTATGGGAATGCCATCCCGGTTCCAGTCCAAGAACATCCATCGGAATTTCTTCCTTGCGGAACTGCTCTGCCAGTTCTTTCAGAGCCTTTTCATCTCCGCCGCCATAGATGCGGTACCACATACCAAGTCCCCACATGGGAGGCACACAGCCACCGCCGGAGAACAGATTGTATCTTTGGACGATTTCCATAAAGTCTCCCGCGAACAGATACAGTTCAATACCCCCTGCCGCCGGGATATCTATGATCACTTTTCGTTCTTCTTTCGCTCTCTTTAACGCATAAATGGCAGCCTCGGAAAACTCTTTATGGGCTTCATTCTCTGCCGTCATCCCGGCAGACTGCCCACGTTCGCTGTTCGTTCCCATCAAAAAGGTGGTGTAACGGAAGGTATTCACAAATAATCCGTATCCTGCGGAAGAAATGTAAAAAGGTACCGGCGCATGGCCTTCCCCGGTATTCGCCACCGGATCGGAGTTTACCTTGATATAACGTCTCCTGCCCGCCTGATTGAATCCCTGAAGCTGCAGACCGAAGCCATAGATATCTTCCTGTGTCTCCATGGGAAGGGTGACCGTGATTCCCCGTTTTGTCTTTCTCCAGTGGATTTTCTCCTCGCTGACTCTGCATTCCCGGCTCACCGGAATCTGTTCTATGGCTTCTGTTCTGACCGGAAACTGCCTGAAATGCTCCGGTGTGAACGTTTCCGGTTCTCCCAATACGATCTTCCAGATTCCTTTTGCTATCTGCTGCATACCATTTCCTCCTGTGCCAGGCACAACGCCCCGATGATGCCCGGATTCTCTCCCAGTGCCGGAGCCACAATATACTGTGACAGATCCTTCGGCAGGCTTACCTCCGGCAGATAACCGTTTAGGAACTCCTTCGCATTTTTTCTGACCATGTCAAAGACCTTCTCCTGATGCATAACACCGCCCCAGAGGATGATTTTCTCCGGGGAATAGGTCATCATGTAATCGGCAACGGCCTGACCGATGTAATAGCTTTCCAGTTCCCAGACATCGTCTCTTCCGGAAAGCTCCGCTCCTTTTTTGCCGTATCTGCCCTGAATTGCCAGGCCGGAGGCCAGACCTTCCAGACAGGCACCGTGGTAGGGACAACAGCCTGCGTAGGTATCCTCCGGATGCTTTTGCAGGAAAATATGTCCTCCTTCCGGATGCATCAGTCCGTGCAGCAGTTTTCCGTTAATGTAAGCGCCTACGCCCACACCGGTACCGATAGTGATGTAGAGGGCATTTTCACAGCCCTTCGCTGCACCGAAGCGTACCTCTCCCAGCACGGCCCCGTTGACATCCGTATCAAAACCTACCGGAATCTGCAATGCCTCCCGGAAGGCTCCCGCAAAATCGTAAAATCTCCATGCCAGCTTCGGCGTACTGGTGATATATCCGTAGGTAGCCGATTTCCTGTTCAGATCCACCGGGCCGAAGCAGCCGATGCCCAGCGCCTCAATTCCCTTATCCTGAAAATATTCTATCATCTTCGGTACGGTAATCTCCGGGGTCTCCGTGGGAAATACCGCTCTGTCAAAAATATTGCCCTGCTCGTCCCCTATGGCGCATACCATCTTGGTGCCGCCGGCTTCTATTCCACCTAATTTCATTTGCCTGTCCTTCCTCTCCGCAGATTTCCTGCTCTACTATTCCCAGCTTACCACAACAGGATACCGGTTCCGGTAAGTTTATACAATGCCTCGATAAAATAATAGTCCGCATATACCATGGTAAAATGATGTCTGCTGTCGTGATAGGCTCCGGTACAGTTCTGTACGATGGCATCGCAGTCCTTTGTGAAATCTGCTCTGGTCTCCGCAATGGCCTTCAGGATCTTAACCGCTGCACGGATGTACATCTCTTTCTCCAGCTCCGGTACATGCTTCGCTACCTCTAAGAGACCACCGGCAATGATACATGCACCGCAGGAATCCTCCCAGGCCGGCTGCGTGGGCTGACGGAAGTCTACGGGAATAATACCATTCTCCGGGATGTTGGCGATGCAATAGTGTGCTACTTTTTTGGCGGTATCCAGATATTCCTGTTTGCCGGTATGGGTATAGCTGTTGGCAAACCCGTACAGTGCCCAGCCCTGTCCTCTGGTCCAGGAAGAGCCTTCCGCGTAGCCCTGTCCACCGTGGCTTTTTACCATGACACCGGTCTCCGGATCGAATTCCACGATATGGCATACCGAACCATCCGGACGGATGAAATTCTCCATTACGGTATCTGCATGCATCATGGCGATCTGACGGAATCTGGGATCTGCGCTTTCCTCGGAAGCCCAGTAGAGCAGACAGATGTTGAACATGCAGTCAATGATCGCCCAGCCTCTGGTATCGCTGCCCGGCACCTGATTCCATGCCCGGATGAACTTTCCCACCGGATTGAATCTGCCTGCCAAGAGGTTTGCTGCATGCATGGCGATCCGTTTGGAATCCTCATGGCCGGTCAAGCGATAATCTGCAACTGCCGTAGGCAGGAACATGAATCCCACATCATGATGAAGTCCGAAATAGCTTTCAAAACATTTCTCCATTTTCTGTTCGGAAACCCGTGCAATCTGCGCATATTTTTCCTCTTGGGTATCCTGATACAGCAGCCACATAATGCCGCCCCAGAATCCGTTGGTCCACCAGTTTAAACCGTCATCGTGATTCCATTCTTTCTCTTCTGAGGAACGGTCATCATAATTACCGTTCGCATCGGTGGTGTAAGGGATGATATCCTTGTTTTTTTCACTGACCCATACCATTTTCTCTTTTACTTTTTCTAAAACCTCTTCTGCCCATGCCTGATAATTTTCCATGTTTTTCTCCTGTTCTTTTTCCTGTTATTTGTTCTATGTTCACGGTTTGCGCGTTTTCTATGCTTTCACCCGGATATCCTGTCTGAGGATGCTGCTGTTCTCGATCAGGTACGGTTCCCTCTCATCCGGTTCCACGCATTCAAAGCAGATATTGTCCAGATACAGTTCCTCCACATTCCGGATATCCAGATATGCCGTCCGGCTCCAGTCGGGATAATAATTCTCCGAGGTCACCTCTCCCGGATGCCGCAGTTGATCCAGCACCGGCGGGTATTCCGCGGGAATGTCTGCCTTCTTTACCCCACCGATACTCCGGTAGCAGATATTCTGTAAAGTCACGTCCCGGATCGGATGATGTTCCTCCGCATCTATGCGGATGCCGTTAAACTTCGGTTCTCCCATAATATCATTGCCAAAACGATAATGGGTGTTCTTCATTTCTTCGGAATCCACCGCCGTCAGATGGGTGATCGTAATATTTTCCATTCTGCCGATCTCCGGCATCTGTTCCAGTTCTACGGAGCTTCCATAATCGTCTGTCTTGAACCGGTTATTCAGGATCATAAAAACAGGTCTTGTTACATCCCGCATCGTCACATTCTGGATCATGATATCCGAGATGCTGCCGCCTTCCGTGCATTCGATCTTGATGCCTTCCCGCCAGACTCTGTCCATAGTGCAGTTACTGATAACTACGTTGTAGATATCCCCGATGGATTTCAGGCCGATCCGGATCCCCGCACATAGGGATGTGAATTCACAGTTGCTGATATGGATATCCTTCACGGGATATTCTTTCGAGCTGGATTGCAGGCACAGATTGTCGTCCGTTCCGGTAATACTACAATTATCTATAAATACATGGGCGCAGCCGTCAAAATCCAGCCCATCGCCGTTATAGCGTTTCTCGTTATGAATATATACTTTGCTGATCCAGATGTACTCGGAATCTAAGAACGCCGTAGTCCATGCCGCCGCGTCGCATAATCGGATGTCCTCGATATGTATCTGCCGGCACCGCAAAAAACGGATCAGCATCGGGCGGTAAATATTGCCTTTGTTGGGAAATGCCTCCGAACTGCCTTCGATACGTCCTTTTCCGCAGATCCCGATATTTTCCAGATCTTCTCCGTAGAGAAAGCATCTGTCCAGTGCTTCCTCATTGCGATATCTGTTATGATGGGTATTCTCCGCATAATCACCGATGTCGGGGTTTGCCTTTAACACCGTTCCCTGTGCGATTTCCAGCGTAACATTGCTCCGCAGAAAAATCGTTCCGCACAGATACACTCCGCCTTCGATCAGTACGGTACCGCCGCCTGCCTGATGGCATCTGTCTATTGTATTCTGGATCACCGCCGTATTGACGGGTCTCCCGGGATCCCCCGCCCCCCCCCCCCCGGTCTCCCAAACCATGTCGGATACCTCCTTTGTTTTCTTAATTTCATGGTAATCAATTGACACGGCAGATGCAATATCTTACAATGCTAATAACTGACATATTCTGCTTTTTACAGGAGATATCATCATGATATACGTCAACAGCTGCGGGCATGATTCCCACCACCCAAAACCATGTAATATCGAGCATAAGCGCGGAGTTCCAGACTACCTTATTCTGCTTATCAAGCGGGAATCCTGGATTTATCTGGACGGGGAAAAACACACGGTCGCTCCCAACTCCCTCATTTGTTTCCCGCCGGATACTTATATCCACTATGGCTGTGATGCCATCGGGTATAACGATGACTGGATCCATTTTCTTCCGGATGCCCAGGAACGGGATATTTTTCTTGAATTATTGCCTCCGTTCTGTCAGATTCTGCATCCTTATAATTTTCACAGACTGTCGGAATATGTCCGCATGCTTTCCGATATTTTTTACGGTGACTCCCGCTACAGAGAGCAGTCTATTGATGCCTTTCTGCATATTTTCCTGTATGCTTTACAGGAAGAGCTGGAAGAAAATTCCAACGATCCCAGCGTGCAGAAGTATTATTCTGCCTTCTCCGGACTCCGGACACAGATCTACAATAATCCGGCGAATAACTGGAGCATCCCGGCTCTGGCGGATTCTCTGGCCCTAAGTCTCTCTTACTTCCAGCATCTTTATAAACAGTTCTTCACCTGTTCCTGCCAACAGGACATCATAAGTGCCCGTCTGGAACTGGCAAAATATTATCTGACCGGAAGTGATATGAGCATCCGCAGCCTTTCGGATTTCTGCGGCTACGACAATGAATTACACTTCATGCGCCAGTTTAAGAAATTTGTGGGAATGACACCGACAGAATATCGGCAGAAATGTGCATTTATCCGCAGAGCATAACTTTAGCACAGAAAGCACCATTCTGATAGGTAAACGTACTTGCACCGCCGCTTTTTTCTGCAATATGTTGGATTGACTGGATGCCGACGCCGTTTCCCTTTCGTTTGGAGGATTGAAAAACACCGTCCTTCTCCCTGATTTCGCCGTCATAGGCATTCTCAACTTCGATCAGAAGCAGCCGCCCGGCATGCAGGTATGCAGTGATTTTAATCTGCCGTCTGTCTGGTGCAGTGCGGATACTGGCTTCGAGCGCATTTTCCAACAAGTTGGACAAGACCAGACACATGTTAATCTCATCGATTGGAAGAGTCTGCGGCAGATCGAGCTTTGCACAAAAGGGAATGTCTTCGCGCTTTGCCAGGGCACAATAATAGCCGATGACGCTATCTGCTGCGCGGTTTTCGCAGAAGTGTATACCGAGATTCGGGATGCGGGAAATGGTTTTTTCAAGGTAGCTTTTCAATCCCTCCAGATCGCCGGTCTCAGCCAGCGCGGAAATTTGATTCAATTGATGGCGCATATCATGCCGCGCCTGCCGCACTTCTTCGATGGAAGCTTTGAGATTCTCATAGCGCTGCTGCTGCATGAAGAGAAGCTGGTTTTCCTGCTGTAGTCTCGCGTTGCGGTTGAGACTGGTGGCCATTAGCAGGAAAATTGCGTTGAACCAGAGCAAAAGCACCAAAAGTGCAATACTTATCACAATATATCCCTGTAATACACGACCGGTCCTAAGCGTCGTCTGATAGCGCGGGATCATAAAAAGGTTCAAAAAAATGAATACCAGCGGCAAAACCCAGAACACATACCATGTCTGCGCAAAATTATCGTCCTCGACCATCACACGAACTGCACGGGTTGACGGATAGAACGCTGTCAGCACCAAAATCCAGCAAACAATATTATAAAATACACAGGCTGCAAGGCAAAACCACGGTTCGTCCTGTGGCAGCTGCATATGCAGAGCAATCGCAACGCTGATAGCTCGAGACAAGCTGTTGATGCATGCAAATACTGCGCAAACAGTCAGTGCAATTGTTCCGGATTTCCAGAGGGAGATTTGGAGCGTTCCGGTATATAGCCCAATTGCAAGCAATGTGATCCCGGCCAGGGCACATGCAGTGGAAGCATGAAGCTGATAGCAGACGCTTCCACCGCCGATACACAATCCTGCCATCAGTGGGAAAATCCGAGTGGCAAGCTTTCCGGGGGACTGCTTCAGATAGGATTTTACAGGGAAATATGCAAGTAAAAGACCGGGGAGTACGACGGACAACTCCAGGATCGGACGCAGAATATCTTTCATCTCATACACCCCCCTTGCAGCAGAAATTCCATAAATGCCTGCCTGGCAGGCTTCAAAAGTTCTTGGTTGACATATACGCGGCTGCCGTCGGTCATGCAGAAAGCGGCGGCCTGAAAATCAGCGGCATGTTCTAAATTGACAATCACACCGCGGCTGCAGACAAAAAAGCGTGGATCTTTTTTAAGCGGCTCGGTAAATGCCTTAAAGCTTTGCCGCGTGGCAAGCGTTTTCCCGGCAGTCGTGCGAATGTTGATCATATGAGCAAAATGCTCGGCAAAAATAATGTCCCTATAGCGAAGGCGAACGTCACTGCCACTGACTTTCACTGTCAGAATCGGCTCCGGACGCGGAAGTTTAGCGAGCAGTTCAGCAAGCAGACCGGCAAGTTCTCCCTCGGAAAAAGGCTTCACGAGATAGTGAAATGCCCGCACCTGAAATCCCTCCAGTGCATGGTCGGTAGATGTTGTGGTGAAGATCAGAAAGCAGTCTGCGTCCGTCTTCCGAAGTTCCTTTGCCGCATCCATGCCGCTTAATCCTTTCATGTAAATATCCAGAAATACCACAGTAAAGTGCCGTTCTTTTTCTGCTGCGAGAAAGCTCTCGCTGCTATCAAATTCTAAGATCTCCGTCTCTACACCGTACAAGCTCAGCTGTCGCTCAAGCCGCATTTTCAACAGCGCACGTTCGGTCTCGATATCATCCACTATTGCTATTCTCATATCGGACTGACTCCTTTGTAAAAAATTCCAACTAAATTATATCATACCTGTCCAACACCGGCACAATGAAAAACTCAGATTTCGTGACGGAATTGAGAGTTTCGTGCCAAACGGCTTGAAAAGCGTTTGCATATCCGTATACTGACAAGCAGAAAGCATCAATGACGGCAGAAAGGAGGGAGTGCCGTGTACCACATTGCCGTGCTGACAAGTAGTGAAACACAGGAAGCCTTTTATATAGAGCAGCTTTCACGGTTCTGCTTTGAACGCGGTCTGTTTCCCAAAATGGACTGTTACCGTGGGCAGGAGTTGTTCTTTGATGTGGCGCGTATAAATGCGCCAACCTGCACTGTGATCGCACTTCCGGGGGTAGCAGGGTTGAATGCGGTGGAGCATCTGCGGACGCTTTTTCCCGAAATGCGCATCATCTGGTGCAGCGATCTGGATTTTTCCCTGCATGCGTTTCGGCTGCGTGTAGACTATTTTCTGTTAGAGCCAATAACAGAAGAAGCGTTTCAGCAGGGACTTTCTACATGGTCAGATGGGAAAAAAACGTCTGCCTTATTCCGAGCGGATCACAACAAACATAACAATGAGGAGGATTATTGATGAAAAAGAGAAAAAAGATTTATTCTGTATTTAGCTTTCTTCTGGCGGGAACACTGTGCCTGTCTATGGCGGCCTGTGGTGGAACGCCCACACCGGCAGAGGACGAAACAACATCTTCTGCACCGTTATCCGGTGCACTGCCCGTGAAGGCTTTACAACCCAAACACGTGGATGAAAACCCTTATATGGCAAAAAGTGATGCAAACATCCATCACGACGGCTACAACACCGACTCAACGGATGAAATTCTGCCGCTCGGCATCTATCCGGAAATCAATGTTTCCTTTGAGACAACGAACCCGAACGCCTCACCCGCGATTTACTTTGACAACTACGGTCACGCGGTCGTGCCACTGCTCGGCGGCATCGCCATCCGTGATCTGAATGCAACAGAGACGAAGACGCTCGGCTATTTTTCACCGATGCAACATGATGGCGGCGGTTACGTCATCCAGAGTTCCTACACATTCCTTGACTCTAAAAACCGTGTCGTCTGCCCGACGAGCAACAACCATGTACTGATACTGCGTACGACAGAGGAAGATGGCAGCGTCATTCCGGAATTTGAAAAGGTTCTGGATATCGATATCAAGGCAGCTGCTGAGACCGCGCTCGGCAAAGAGCTGACACAGAATCTTCTGTCCGTGGTCTTTGACTACGACGGAAACCTTTGGTTCGCCACCGGCGGCTTCCGAATCTATCCCGAGCGGCAGCAGCAGGGTGTTCTCGGCTACATTGCCCACACAGCGATAGAATCGATTCTGAATGGCGAACAAACCGATCTTTCAAAGGCTGTCTTTGTTTACGGGCTGCCCCTTGGCGAGGGCGCAGAAAACGGCATTGCTGCCTCCAAAGACGGTGCGGTCATTCTGACGAACCAGAACTGCTATCTGTTGCGCGCGGAAGAAGGTGTGAACGTTGTGTGGTGCACGCCATATGAGAGTGTCGGTGCGAAGGTCAGTCATGATGGCCGGCGGCGGCCTTGCCTGGGGTGGCGGCTGCTCGCCCACACTGACACCAAACCTTGTACTGTTCACCGACAACGCAGACCCCGTTAAGCTTCTTGCGCTCGACATGAAGACCGGAGAGGTCGTAGCCAGCATGCCTGTTTTGGATGATCTGCCCGATGGGTATCAGGTGGCGGTTGAGAACTCTGCCATCGTTTATGACGACGGTGAATGCACCGTCAGCACGATCGTCTGCAACTGGTTCGGCGCTGGTAACGCAGGTCTTGCCGACCCTGACAATGACTCTTCGATTCAGAGCTACGCCAACATTTATGACCAGAACTGGCTGATGAAGGGTAATGTTATGATCGCCCCGGGCGTTGAGCGGGTGGACACCCTAAAAACCGCCGATGGCTATGAAATGAAGAGCATCTGGAGCCGGAACGCTTTGCGCCACACGGCAA
>ENA-OPNR01001139-OPNR01001139.1-human-gut-metagenome-genome-assembly--contig:-NODE-1139-length-11015-cov-5.475274_pt1 | contig 11015 bp, 9 predicted proteins | sample MGYA00241543_ERZ501783 | MGnify/ENA primary metagenome ERZ501783 (study PRJEB25962, sample SAMEA2042557) | human gut metagenome | biome: human gut; feature: human-associated habitat; material: faeces... | reverse complement strand
GGCTCTGCACGATGCAGAGCCAACAAAGCATACACAGCCTTTCACGGGGGAAAGGGGTTTGGGGATAGGGATAATAAATCAGAAGTTTATTTCAAAAACATACTTTTTCTACAATCTGCAATACGCACCTCGTTTTGAGGTGCGTATTTCTGTTTGTCGAAAAATCGAAATTACAGCGCAGACAATCACAACAAAAAGCGGCACAGCCTCCGCCATGCCGCTTTAAATTCAGATCAATACTCCGACAACTCATAATTATTCGGCGTCCTGTGCCATAAACCGTCCGTTTCTTCGTAAATCTCCTTAAACGTAAACTTACGGAAATTGATTTTGCACCTTCCGCCGTAATTTGCCTCGTACACCCATATACCGTCGGTATCAACAGAGTATATCGTGACATAGTGCGGATAGCCGTACTTTATGTTGTCGTATGCGAGATAGTCGCCAGGACGGAACGTATCGGTCATCCACTTCTTCAGCGCCGCCTCTGTCCAGTTTCCGTCGGAACGATTCCTTATCGTGAGGGTATTTTCGCCCGTTCCGTTTGTTTTGCCGAAAAGATACTCGAACACCTCGATAGTAAATCCTGCACACTGTATGCCGGAATTATTCAGAACGTGACTTCTTCCTATAAGACAGGTACAGCCTGCCTCGTTGCCCGTTTCACAGTAGGAGTGGCAGGTACAAGGAGAGGTAAGGAGCGTGTTGTAATACTTGCCAAGCTGATAGCTGTGCCAGAAGTCATATATCTTCCTGTCCCACTTGCCTTCCATCATCTCATCAAGGCGCTTCTTGACAAGCGTTTCCATATTGTCCTGCTTGACGATTCTGAAAGTGCCTTTTGCAGTGCCTGTGAAATTGCCTTTGCCCTTTACAGTAACTGTAGCCGTTCCGACATTCACTATGTTTGAATATCCCGATATATAGTAGTCAACACCGAGAGCAAGCGTTTTGCCGTTGAATGTAACAACGGGCTGTGCGGTGACGCCCTGTCCGGTATATATCTGATCCTCACAGCTTATGCTTGCAGATGATATGGCGGCAGGCGCTATCGTGAACTGCGTTTTCTTTTCCGCACCGGCATATTTTCCCTTGCCTGTGATAACTGCCGTAGCTGTTCCTGCATTAGTGTTATCATAAGCGCTCAGAATATAGTCCGTTCCGCTTTTCAGCGTGACAGAGCCTATCTTCACTGTCACCGAGGGAAGCTGTGCCGTGCCGTTATATGTGACTTTACCTATTGTGACAACAGCATTTTCAAACGCTTCAAGCTCGTTGCTTATGCCGCTGAGAGTCGCTGTTCCGCCGTAATTGCCGATGCCGGTAATAACCGCACTGACGCCTGTGCCTGATTCTGTTACAGCTACCTTATAATCTTTGTTCTGCGTTAAAAGCACACCGTCATAAATTACCGTTACGGTATAGCCCTTGCCGTCGGTTGACAGCGATAAAGACGATTTGGCATTTGCTATATCCGCTTTTGCCACATTGCATTTCACAGTGGCCTTGCCGCTGAAGTTGCCGTTTCCGCTTATTGTGAGCGTCTGCTCTCCTGCTGAAGTCGGCACTTTAACGATGTAGTCACTGCTTTTAAGCGTGTAATTGCCGAATTTAGCGTTTATGCCGATCTTTACATCGTCCGGAGCATACGTTCCGCTTGCAGAAATCGAGGCTTTCGAAATATCCGCCTTTGCAATAGTGAAATCCTTTGTTACAGCACCCTCAAGGCTTCCCTTGCCGCTGACTGTCACCTGAGCCGTACCTGCATTGACGTTGTTTTTATAGGAAAGCGTGTAGTGAGAACCTTCCTTAAGCGTCACATTACCAAGCCTTACATCAACGTCGGATTTTATCGCACTTCCCGTAAACGTTGCGTTCTTCACGGCTATCTCCGTACTTGAAATATCCGCCTTTTCTATAGGGAATGTTACCGTCCTGCTTCCGCTGAGATGGTTTTTGCCCGTGACCACCACGCTTGCCGTTCCGATATTGACGTTGTCCTTGAATGACAGGGTATAGTCGCTGTTATTTATAAATTGATAGTTGCCGTAGCTTACAACAACATCGGGTTTTACCTGTTCACCGGTAAATACCGTATCGGGTACGGTTACCTCAACATCGTTTATCGCTCTTGCGGTGATTTTGAAGGTCTTTGATACACTGCCCGAATAGTTTCCCTTGCCTGTCACTTTGAGAGTTGCCGTTCCCGGCTCAGTGTTGTTTTTGTAGCTTACGGTAAAGTCTGTTCCGTTTTTCAGTATCCTGCCGCCGACTTTAACTGCAGGTACAGGCTTTATCGCATTTCCCGTATAAACCTTGTTTCCTGTTCCCGATACAGCTGTGGCCGATATTCCGAGCTTCTTTATTGTAAAGGTCTTTTTTACGCTTCCGCCGTATATGCCTTTTCCTGTTATCGTGATTGTTCCCGTTCCTGCGTTTACGTTATTCGAGTAGGCGACGGTATAGTCGGTATTCTTTTTAAGCGTTGCGTTTCCGTATTTTACCGTAACCGCAGGGCTTAGCATCGAACCGTTGTATGTGAGCGAGTTGTTATATGTAATAACTGCGTTTTTTATCGGCTTTGCGTTTATCTTGAATGTAACGCTTCTTGTTCCGCTGAGCTTTCCCTTGCCCTTAACCGTAACGGTTGCTGTACCGATTTTCGTGTTATTTTTATAACTCAGCGTATAATCAGTACCGTTTTTAAACGTATAGTTATTATACTTTACCGTAACGGCAGGCTTTTGTGCCTTTCCGTTATAAGTCACTGACGGCACGGTGATTTTCAGCGTAGAAACAGGCCTTGCCGTTATGCTGAATGTCAGCGAACAGCTTCCGGTGTAGTTGCCCTTACCTTTTATATATACCTTCGCAGTACCCTTGTTTACGTTATTCTGATATGTAAGCGTGAAGTCCGTTCCGTTTTTCAGTGTCGTTGTTCCGTTCTTGATGTTCGGAACAGGCTTTATCTGCGAGCCGGTATAATACTGCGAGGCGATTTTATAAAAAGTACACTGCTTGTATATCAACGCAGGGTTTATCTTGAACGAACGCTTTACTGTCCCGCTGTAACTGCCCTTGCCTTTTATAATAACATAAGCGGTTCCTGCGTTTATATTATTCTGATAGCTTACCGTGTAATCCTTACCGTTTTTCAGCGTTTTATTCCCGTATTTTACCGTGATCGACTGCGTCTGTGCCTTACCCGTATAGGTCCTTGTCGTCAGCCCCGAAACCTTGCAGTTTGTTACCGCCGCAGCGTCTGCACTGCTTCCCGTAAAACAGCAGACGGTAGCCGCACAAAGCAGAGCGCATACAAATGCCGTAAACCATTTTACCGCCGTCATATATCTGCTTTTTGCCGTTGCCGCCATGATATTTGCCTTTCTCAGTGTCTGTTATCTGAATTCGATGTCATTCGGACCACAGACTATGTTGCATTTGCCGTACTCCGTCGATGTTGTGGTGGTAAAGCTGTTGAGATTTATCCTTACGTTAGGATAAACGCACTTTGTCACCTTTACCGACAGCGTTTCCTTGGCATTGATTATTTTCTGTATTTCGTCTATCCTCGTTCTCAGAGGCTTCTTATCCATTCCCTTTTGCACCTTGAGCCTTATCGCAGATGAAATATACGCTTCCTTCTCTGCGTCAAGATGTTCGCCGTTTCTCTTCTTTTCCTGCAGGAATTCGATAGACGTGTTTATTTTTTCTATGTACTCATCGATTGCCGTACACTGCTTTTCGAGCGAATCCATCTCAAGCAGGAGGTTTGTAGTGCTTCCTACCGATATTATAGTAGGCGTATAGCTCTTGTTACCGAGCTGTGCCACCGCAAATCTTCCCATTACACTGCAATCTCCGCCCACAAGCGCACCGGGGTTCTTGGTGCAGTCAAGGTCGCCCTCTATCTTTATCCGACAGCCGACAAGCGACGTGCTGGTAAGGTTTCCTCTTGTGGTTATGGTATCGTTTTCTCCGAAAGCAATATTGATATTGCCGTACTGCGACTGTATGGTGCTTGCAAAAACTCCGTTCTTGACGGTTATATCGCCCTGTGCGGTAAGTGTAGCACCGGTCACCATTCCCAATACGATTATGGTTTTTCCTGCCGTTACCGAAAATCCCTCCTGCACACTGCCCTTGATGAGAACATCGCCAAGGAAGTTTATATTGCCCGTCTTTACATCTATGTCGGATGAAATCTGGAACGTGGTTTCAACATTGAACCTTCCGCCCTTATATACAAGGTTTCCGCTGTCTGCGGCGAACAGCTTGGTGCCGTCTGCCGAAAGCACCGTGTTCGAACCCTGCGGTACAAGCGGAGGTCTGCCAGGACGTGGAGCAATCACCTGACCGTATACGTTCATACCCTCCTCGCCCTGCGTTTCGGGTACTATTTCGCATATAAGGTCATTTACTCTTACGTTTACTATAAGTCCGAGGTCACGATAGTCAACACTGCCGTCCTCCAGCTTTCTCGGCACCAGCTTCTTGTCTGTATCAAAATGATTGTTTACCCTGCCGTTTTCGCCGTCAACCGCCGCATATCCGCTCGCTACCGTGAAAATCTTGTCGTATAACTTATTTGCCGCTATTTCCTCAAGAAGTTCCTCGTCTATTCCGTATACAACGTGTGCGTCCTTGAGTGCCTGCCGCATAGCTTCCACTGTTATATCCTTGCCGGAAAACTGCGGTGAAAATACGCACATATTTGCTTCCAGCTTGTTGTCGCTTACAACCACCTTTGCCGATGCGTCTACATTCAGCATAGGATTGTTTCCCTGCGGGCGTTGCATAGTCTTATTGTTAAGCTCGATGCCGTCAAGCGACTCAGTAGCTTCCTTTTCAAGTTCTATAAGCTCCGACATGGATATATCCGCCATTTTTTGTCTTTCCGTCTTTTCCATCGGTGTGCCTCCCTGCCGTAAATCTATCGTGTCAATCGTGTCTGTCGTGTCATATAGTCTTGTTTCCTTTAAGACTTGACATTATCTCAAGCGAGCCGTCCGACGCATTGAACGATACCGTTCTGCCGTAGTTAAGTCCCGTGTCGGATGCGATTATCGGCACTCCGAGCTTTGCCAGCGTTTTTTTGGTGGCCTCAACGTTACGGTCGCCTATAGACATAGCAGGTGTTGTGGTAGCAAACATATTCGCTCCGCCTGCTATTTTTGCGGTTATTCTCGATGCCGCCGCACCGTTTTTTATCATGCTTTCATATAGAAGCTGTATGCCCGTATCGGCAAACTTGAATTTGTTCTTGTCATTCGGTATAGCGCTGCTGTCAGGCAGCATTATATGCGCCAGTCCCGCTATGCCGAGCACTTTGTCTATCATACATATCCCGACACAGCTGCCAAGAGCATAAGTCACCAGTACATCCGGCGACTTGCACAGCTTCTGGTCGGAGATCCCCACGACTATCTTGTTCACTGGTCTTCAACCCCCAGTTTCCCAAGCAGAGTCCTCAGCGACTCTACCGTAGGTATAAGAAGCATATCGGATTGTATCTCAACTGAATCAATCAGAAATTGTTCGCTTATCATGAGTACCCTTTCATACGCCTCGGAAAGCTCCGTTGCAGGAACCGTCATTATAGCTCCGAGCATATCCGTTGTAAGCGCAGGTACCGACATATCAATGGTCATACCGCTGAGATTTGCGATAGCATTGACATAACTTCCACCCATTATATTTCCTATTTCGCTCAGCACCGATATATCATCGGCGTTAAGCTCATACAGCGAAAACGAGCGTTCGCCCATAATACCCGTTACGATAGTTTTCGCAAACGCCTCTTCAAGCAGGAACATTATCATTCCGTCTGCGTCCCCTTTAAGCCGTATCAGTATTCCTACCACCAGCTTGTCGGGAGAGCCGAGCGACTCTATTGCGTCAGCTACGTCCATAAGCCTTACCTGCGGCACCTGCATATCTATGCTCCTGCCAAGAAGCTGTGACAGCGCCGTTGCGGCATTACCCGAGCCGATATTTCCTATTTCCTTAAGCACATCAAGCTGTACCGGGCTTAAATCATCGTAACTGTTTATCATAATAGACCTCTGAAATTATTAATCTTATAGCTGTATATAACCGCACAGCCTGCCGGTATATCTACCGACAGACCCACGGTTAAAATTCAGGATTGAAGCATCGTGCCTTATCCCCTTAAGTTATTGGTTATACGCTCCAGCTCATCGGCTGTCTGTACGACCCTTGCGCTCATCTGGTATGAACGCTGTGTTTCGATAATGCGTACCATATCGCCTGCAATATCCGTATTGCTGCGTTCGAGTGCCATTCTTATCTTGTCGATACTCCTGTCGGCAACCGCCTCTCCCGACCTCTCTGTAGCAGTCATCTTGTTACTGCCGAGAAGTTCGAGTCCAAAGTTGTTGTCGAATGTGTACACACCTATCATTTTTGCAAGCGCCTCATAGTCCGGCTTGCTCGTACCTTCTATAAAGGGAACTGTAATGTGGTTTCCCTCATAGTCAAGCACAAATTCTCCGTTTGCACTTACAAGCTCCCAGTGGTCGCCTATCTGCGACATCTGGAAATCGCCCGCTCTTGTGTAGTTTACATCGCCGTACTTATCCATTACCGCAAAGAAGCCTTCTTCTGTCGGTATGGCAAAGTCAAGGTCGTTATCGGTATATGTAAATACGCCCTCGCTGTACATAAGCTGAGTGCTGTGCACATATTCGCCGTGACCCGTCTGCCAGTCAGGCTCCGTATTTCTCTGTACCGTATAGATACAGTCCGCAAAGCTCGGACGGGAAGCCTTGAAGCCCACCGTATTCACGTTTGCAATGTTGTTTGAGTAAACGTTAAGTCCTTCCTGCTGTGCAATAAGGCCTGTCTTACCCGTGTAGAATGCAATGTTCATTGTATATCCTCACATCCGGTCATTTTACAGCTTGATTATCTCGCTTGCCGCTCTGCCGTTGATAGTATCCATATACTTCAGCACAGCACTGCTTGCTTCAAATAATCTCTGCGTTTCCATAAGAGAAGTGATCTCCTTGTTTGCGTCAACGTTTGACTTTTCAAAACAGCCCTGGATAATATCATACTTCTCGCCTTCGGGTATCGTCATATCCCCGTCATAAGAAAACAGGTTGTTTCCTACCTTTGTAACGTCTGCGTTTTCGGGTATGTAGCTGAGCCTCAGCTTTTCTATGACCTCGCCGTTTTCGTTCAGGATATTGCCCTCGTTGTCAACAATAAAATCATCGTTTCCGATATATATCTCACCGTTCTGACCGAGTACACGTCCGCTGTCGTTAAGGCATAAATAGCCTTCACCGTCAAGTTCAAACTGACCGCACCTTGTCTGATATACATTTCCGTTAGTACCCTGTATATTGAAATACACGTTTCCCTGAATACCTATATCAAACGGGCTTTCGGTAAACTCAAAACTGCTCTGCTCAAGGTTGCTCTTGCTTGTATCAACATACGTCTGCACGAATTTACCGCTTGTCTTTCTGCGGTTGCTGACAAGTATAAGTTCCTCCTGAAAGGTGTTCATTCTTATCTCGTCCTTCTTGTAGCCCGCCGTGTTGATATTCGTAAGATTGTTCGAGATAGCGTCAAGCGACCTCTGGTGGTTAAGCATGGATTGCGTCAGATTGTAAAATGCTCTCTGCAAGTTTTTTCACCTCCTTTCGTAAAGCGTGATTTTCCGTATTATAAGCGAGCCGGTAAACCTCCGACCCATTGATTATATCATATCAGTTTTCACATAAATATGCAAGCCTTTCAGCCGTTTATATAGCTTTCCAGCTTGTTTTTGAGCGTCAGCATAGCCTTTGAATGTATCTGGCATACTCTTGACTGCGTAATGCTCATAACTTTGGCAATTTCCGAGTATTTCAGCCTTTCGTAGTAATACATTGTCACTACCTGCTTTTCCTTTTCGGGAAGCGTGGCTACAGCGTCGGCTATCACCTGCTTTTTTTCACGCTCATACATTTTTGCGTCGGCGGTTTCGCTTGATGCCGAAATATTTTCGTCAAGATTATCCTCGTATAAAAGCTCCTCAAACGACAGCGTTATCATTCCTGCCGTATTCGCCATCAGCTTTGAAAGCTGTGCGGTGGTCATATTCATACTTTCTGCAAGCTCCTCGTCTGTCGGAGTACGGCACAGCTCGGAATTAAGCCTTGCAAAATTATCGTCAAGCTGTTTCGACAGCTTTCTGAGCGTTCTCGGAACTCTGTCCAGCTTTCGCAGATAATCAATAACAGCGCCCTTTATCCTGATACCTGCGTATGTTTCGAATTTTACATTCTTCTCGGGATCGAAGCCGTCTATAGCCGCCATAAGCGCAATAACGCCTTCGTTTATAATATCGTCGCTTTCCGCATATCCCGTGTAGATATTACGCATTGATACCGCTATCATTTTGACAAGATCCATATACATCAGCACGATTTCGTTCCTGACGTTCATATCGCCTGTCAGCCTGTATTTTTCAAGAAGCTCGTTCAGCCGCTCCTTGCTCTGCACTGCCATAGAACACTCCTTTCCCGGATATTTCCGACCGTGCGGCGTTTACATCGCTATATTGCCTATAGCCTGTATCTGCGCCGTATTGTCGATTTCGCTGTAGGACAGCACCGTTATATTCGGTATGAACTGGTCTATCAGTTTCTTGAAATATATTCTTACTATCGGAGAGGTCAGTATGATTATATTCGGTATAACATCCTTTACCTTGTCTATTTCTCCGCTTGTTATGTTGACGATTTTCTGTATAAGGTCGGGGTCCATCGCAAGATAGCTCCCTGCTTCGGATTTCTTTACGCTTGCCACTATCGTATCCTCGACCTTCGGGTCAACGGTAATTACTCTCAGCGAGTTTGCCTCCGCAAAGCGTCTTGTTATGGTACGCTTGAGCGCCTGTCTTACATATTCCGTTACAATATCAATGTCCTTGAGCGCACCTGCGTGGTCGCCAAGCGTTTCGAGGATAGTTTCCATATCCCTTATCGGAACGCCCTCACGCAGAAGCAGGCAAAGCACCTTTTCGAGATAACCGAGAGAGATAGTGCCTGGTATAAGGTCGTCGATAAGAGTTGGATTGGTCTGCTTTATGTTGTCCACCATCGTCTTTACGTCCTGACGTGACAAAAGCTCACTGCAGTGCTGCTTGATGACTTCTGACAGATGAGTTATCATTACGGAAACCGGGTCGATAAGCGTATATCCCGCAACGTCAGCCATTACCTTCTTGTCTGCGCTTATCCACTTTGCAGGAATGCCGAACGCAGGCTCAACGGTGTCTATGCCGTCAACAGGGTTTACCACATCTCCGTTGTCAAGCGCTAAATAGTGGTCGGAAAGAATTTCTCCTCTTGCGACCTCCTCGCCCTTTATCTTTATAACATACTGGTTCGGGTTTATTTCGGGGTTGTCCGTCATTCGTACCGACGGTATTACCATACCCATATCCATCGCAAACTGCTTACGGAACATTACCACACGGTCGATAAAATGACCGCCGCTCTTTTCGTCTACAAGAAGCAGAAGGCTGTAGCCGAACTCCATCTCTATCTGTTCAACATTCAGCAGCTTGAATACATTGTCAATATCCCTGTAGTAGTCGTTGTCGGAGGTCGGCTGATCCTGCATCTTTGCAAGCGTTTCACGTTCAGCCTGAGCGGCAAGAGCCGCCTCTTTCTTCGCCTTCGATTTTGATAATCTCCAGCCGAATATAAACAGTGCCGCACCGACACCGAGAAGTATCAGCTTCGGGAAGCCGGGGATAACCATAAGAGCGGCAATAACAATGCCGGCTATCATCATTACGTTAGGCTGAGAGGTAAACTGCCTTTTAATATCGGCATTGAAGCTGTCAGTGCTTGCCGCACGGGTAACTACCATACCTGTAGCAACAGAGATCATAAGTGCAGGAATCTGCGAGCAAAGACCGTCACCGACCGTTGCCAGCGAGTAGGTGGAAAGCACAGAGTTTATATCCTGCCCGTGCATCATACCCAGTACCGCACCGCCGATAAGGTTTATGAGCGCCGTGATGATAGAAATTATCGCATCGCCCTTTACAAACTTCGTAGCACCGCCCATTGCGCCGAAGAAGTCGCTTTCACGCTGTACTTCCGCACGGCGTATCTTTGCCTCTTCATCGGTTATTGCGCCTGTATTAAGGTCAGCATCAATAGCCATCTGCTTACCGGGCATAGCGTCAAGGGTAAATCTTGCGGCAACTTCGGATACACGCTCAGAACCTTTGGTGATAACAAGGAAGTTTACTATTACTATGATTATGAATATGATAAATCCGACAATAGCGTCACCGCCCATTACGAATTCGCCGAACGTCTTTACGACCTCGCCGGCATAGCCGTTTGAAAGTATTCCTCGTGTAGTCGATACGTTCAGCGACAGTCGGAAAACCGTCGTCAGAAGAAGTATAGTCGGGAATATCGAAAATTCAAGCGCTTTTTTATGTACATCGTCATAAGGAGTATGACGAGAGAAAGTCCTATATTTATTATCAGAAGAAAGTCCAGTATCGGAGTCGGCAGAGGAATGATAATCGCAAGCACGATAAAAATAACGAATACCGCAAAAACATTCGTCATCATCTTTTTAACCATTCGCACCGCTCCTTTCTTGTTCTTTCTCTTTCTCTGTCCGGACTTCGCTTGTCCGTTTTTATAATTATTTATAATCGATCCATGCAAAATTTGCACTAACACTAACCTTGGCTCCCTTGCTAAAGGGAGCTGGCTTGCGGCAAGGCACAAATCCATGAAAATTACCGCTTAATGAGATAAGTCAAACCTTCAAATAGCACTTACTTTTTCTGCCGTCAAGACTGAGGGATCGCTTGAACTGTCCCAGCTGTCTGCAATATCGTTGCAAAGCTCGCACTGTCTCTCGCCAAGAACATCAGCACAATCGTTAAACCCCGCCGTTTTGCCATCTGTCGCCAAATCGCAACATTTCCAAAGGCGGAATTTGTTGCGGCTCCCAGCCGCCAA
>ENA-OPNR01001134-OPNR01001134.1-human-gut-metagenome-genome-assembly--contig:-NODE-1134-length-11046-cov-4.085525_pt1 | contig 11046 bp, 14 predicted proteins | sample MGYA00241543_ERZ501783 | MGnify/ENA primary metagenome ERZ501783 (study PRJEB25962, sample SAMEA2042557) | human gut metagenome | biome: human gut; feature: human-associated habitat; material: faeces... | reverse complement strand
CGCCACCTCAGCCCTAAGGACGGCCTTTGCAAGACGATTTTCCTACTGGACGATAAGGTGAACGCTGTCGGGTTCGAGCGCGCGTTGACCGCCGTGTCGCGCCGTAAAAGCGAGGTATGAAACGACCGCAGTACGTTTTCCGCCCGAACCTCAGCGACCCGCAACACCGCCGCGCATGGGCGTTGCTGCAGCAGGTGCCGCCTGCCAAACGTAAAGAGTTTCTGGTGCAGAGTATCCTTGCGGCAGAACAGACGGATAGTCTGGAGAAAAGCATCCGCAAGGTGGTGCGGGAGGAATTGCAGACGGCCAGCATAGCCACTGCTGTTCCCAGTCCGCCGCCGGACGATGCAATTCCAGATTCCGCGCTCAATTTCTTATCTACACTTTAGAGGGGGGGTCCCATGCACTAAGTTTTTGTTGGTTATGGCTGCTATGATAGCAAAATTCAATGAATTGTCGTTGGTTCTTGTGAATAGCTTTGCTTCTGCCGCTGTGGTATGTTTGCTTTGCAAACACAGAAAGGAGCGCACCCATGAGCAAATTGACCGTAACCATCCCGGATGACCTGCATCAGAAAATCCGTGAAGAACTGGAACGACAGGGCATCACCACATCGCAGTTCATTGAACAGGCCGTAACCACATTTTTTGAGAAACCGAAGGGAGTCAGCAACATGGCAACACGCACGTTAGCATTTCAGGTATCCGAGGAACTTCTCCAGCGCATCAAAACCTTTCTTGCAAGGTACGAGCAAATTTATCACCGCAAACTGAGCCAGAAAGAGTTTCTGGTACATCTCATTGAAAGAGAATTAGATGAAGCGGAAAAGGACTACGAAAGAATTGCGACCGAGCAAGCTGCGGAGGAAAACGCTGATGTCGACTCCGGTGAACCAGATGGCACCGAAATGGAGGTAGATGCACAATACTGAAAATCACATACTTAACCAGCAAGGGCAGCCAGCATTGGTTGCCTCTTTTTTCGTTATCGAATCGGTGATTCGATTTATAGATATGTTCTCCGGCATCGGCGGTTTTCGTGAGGGACTGACTCGTGCCGAGGGCTTTACATGCGTAGGGCACTGCGAAATCGACAAATACGCCAACCGCAGTTACAACGCCCTGTTTGACACGAAGGGAGAGTGGTTCATTGAAGATGCCCGAAAAGCCGACCCCAGCGCCATGCCCGATTTCCAGTTACTCTGCGGCGGATTTCCTTGCCAGACTTTCAGCATTGCAGGATCCCGAAAAGGATTCGGAGATCCACGCGGCACTCTCTTCTTTGAACTGGCCCGCCTGGCTGAAGCCCGGAAGCCTTCGTATCTGCTGTTTGAAAATGTACCCGGCCTGTTATCTCATGACGGAGGGCGGACATTTGCGACGATCCTTAGCACGCTGGACAGACTGGGGTATGGCGTGGAATGGCAATGTCTTAACAGCAAAGATTTCGGCGTTCCCCAGTCAAGAAACCGCGTGTACATTGTCGGATATGCACCTGCTGAAGAACCTGCCCGGTGACAAAGCGTGGCGGCACGACAAGTCGCTGTATCCCAGCAATCAACCACGGCCCCGCACTGACGAGGTCAGATAAGGAGAAACCCAATGTCTCGAAAAGAATACTTTGCCTATGGCTCCAATCTGAATTTTGATCAGATGGCCTACCGCTGTCCCGCGGCCCAGGTGGTGGGGCCTGTCGTGCTGGAGGGATATGAACTGCTGTCCCGAAGCAACGGTGGTAGGCACTGCCAAGCTGGATGACTATGAGCTGGCATTCCGGCGCGGCTACCTGACGATTTTGCCCAAAGAGGGCGCAAGCGTTGAAGGGCTGATCTGGTCTGTCACTGACCATGACGAATCACAGCTTGACTGTTACGAGGGCTACCCGACATTCTATGACAAGGAAACCATGACGGTTACGGATGGCTACTCGGTCAGGGTTACAAGAAAAGTACTCTTGGGTTTTATAGAGCTACATGGAACAGATTTCTTTCGTATTCAGCCTCTCCCGCTTATAGCCGTGAAACTGCAGAGCAGTTTTTGCTTCAATACTTCGGAGTCGATGTCCACGCTATAGATCAGACTCTTGACGGTCGAATGCGCCATGCACGGCGTCACATGAATGCATTGGACGAGATTTTTCGCACAGGAACAGTGTGCCGCCGTAAAGTTTATGGCGTTGCTTCTATTGATGACGATTGTTTCGATAAGTTTTTTTCCGACTACTTGAGTTATTGCAAAATTGCAGAAAATATTTTGGACATGGATCATATCCCGGAACTCTCCCGCTATGACCGCTGCCGAATTTGTGTGCCGCAGTCCTGCCCGCGAGATTGCTTTATGCGCTTGGATTGCCGCTACCAGCAGTATCTGCGGGATTCCATGAAACCCGACATCCAAATTTGCAATCACAATTATTTGCTGGCAGACGCATCGCACCGACTTGAAGATAGGCCGCTGCTCCTGCGCAGCTATCAGGCGCTGGTGGTGGACGAGGCACACAAACTGCCCGATGCCGCCCGTCAGATGTACACGGAAACACTATCCTCGCGCGCCATGGATGAATTGTGCCTTTTATTACAACAGGCGCACTACAAGGATTTTGCCAGACAGCTGCGGACGGCGTTCCTTACGCTGTCGTTCTCCTGCACGCAGGGGTTTTCCAAGCTGCGAAGAAAAGTGAGCGAACCGTTCGTGCTTACACCGTTCCGCCGCGCTGCTCTCATCGACTGTATAGCACTGTTGCAAAATGCTGGCGGATTGCCGGATGTGCCGCGATACCTGCTGAACAGGCTGGGAGAAGCAGAAAGCCTCCTGCGCCTTTTTCTTTTGGAGGTGCCGACGCGCATGCTGAAACAAAAAGAGGGAAAAACGGTGTGCAGAGCATCGTCGTCCGCTGCGGGAAATATACCGCAAATCTTGTTTTCCGGGAAAAGTGCGATACGGATGTGATGATTCAGATCAAAGAACTAATCATGTCCGCATACGATTTGCGCAAGCAACGGGAAGAACAGGATAATAGGTAGAATTGCGCCCCACTTTGGCAGCGGTTCTTCTCCGTTTTGGTGAATAGCTTTCCTTATTATAATAGAGTATCGTTTGTCTTGCGAAAATGCACCAACCATTTCGCAAGATGAACAGCGAGGTGAACAGAATGATTTGCGTAGATTCGAATGGCCAAGCTATTGAAATTTCGGTAGCGGACCAGATGTGGCTGGATGATGCCTATTTTAAGGGAAAGCAGATACATCTTGAAGCGGATGCACCGCGCGTTGCACTGGCTTATCGAGTATCCACAAAAGGGCAGGTAGACCACGATGATATTCCAATGCAGAAAATTGACTGCCGAAAGTTCGCACAAAAGCAAGGGTGGCGGGTGGTAAAAGAGGTGGCCGAAAAGGGCGTCTCCGGTTCTAAGGTGTCAGCTTCAAAGCGCGATGCCATCCAGCAACTGAAGGAAGAAGCCGCCAACGGAGAATTTGACATTCTGCTGGTCTATATGTTTGACCGCCTCGGACGAATTGAAAGCGAAACTCCCTTTGTGCTAGAATGGTTCGTCCAGCATGGAATTCAAATGTGGAGTACCCATGAAGGCCAGCAGAAAATCGAGACACACGGCGATAAGTTGATGAACTACATCCGCTTTTGGCAGGCGGCAGGGGAGTCGGAGAAAACATCCATCCGAACCCGCGATAGAATCCGACAAATCGTGTCCAGTGGTCACTATACAGGTGGTTTTGTGTGCTATGGTTATCAACTGGTAGACCAAGGCCGACGGAACAAGCGGGATAAGCCGGTCATGGATCTGGTCATCAATGAGGAAGAAGCTACATGGGTTCGGGAGCTCTTTTATAAGGTTATCCAAGAAGGTGCCAGTGGATATGCTCTGGCTGAAATGTTAAATAACCGAGGATTGCGTACCCGTGCCGGAGCAAAGTTCCAGTCGAGCAACATAATCCGAATTATCCGCCACGAGGGGTATACAGGCTACATTATTACGAAAAATGCTCGCTCGGAATACATCCCGGAATTGCAGATCATCGACCAAGATACATTCGAGAAAGCCAATGACATTATCAGCCGACGCAGCGCAAAGACAGCGCAAGACAGACGCATTGCTCATACCAGCCAGAACCCAACGCTACTGGCGGGCATCGTCTACTGCGCCCACTGTGGAGCGAAGATGTCGGGATTTATGCACACAGACCGCTACAAATTGGCAGATGGAAGTATCCGCGAAAAAGTCCAGCCTAAGTATAACTGCTTTCAGCGCGGCCAACGGAACAAAGGCGGCAGAGACTGCGATGGACAAGCACTATACCTTGCCCAAAGGGTGGATGCCATTGTTCTGAAAATCGTTGAGGAAGTATTCGAGAAAATCAGAGACACACCCTATTCCCAAGTGGCTGAGAATCGGATTCGGCAAGAGTCGAACCTGCAAAAGACAAAATGTGCAGCAGTGGAGAAAAAGATAAAAGCCGCTCAGCACGCCTTGGAACGCTTTGAGGGTGAGATTCTAAAGTGCCTTGACGGAACGAGCAATTTTACCGAAGACATGATTGCCAAGCAAATCCGCCGATACCAACAGGAATTGGATGATGCCAAGGCTGAATATGCCGAACTCCGAAATGCGAGGTTAAACGAAGCGGCTGAGATTCGGAAACTACGTACTTACTACGACGATTTCAGAGGTTGGGCAGAAGAATTTGATGCTGCCCCGCTGGAAATGAAGCGGATGATACTGAGCCATCTGATTGATAGGGTAGAGGTTGGAAGAAAATACCAAGTTACTATAAAACTGAACATGGAATATCAACAGTTTCTGGATTGCTCACTAGATACAGACTGCAGTGCAGAAATCGGTGCATAACAGAAAAGGCGGACTGTTCAAGGTTTGTATCACAGTGGACAGTCCGCTTTTTGTGCTATGGACGGCACTATTGCAAAAAGTAAAGAAACAGCGTATAATAAAGGCAAGGAAAGGAGGCGCTTACCCCATGCAGCAGGAAGAAAATTATTTGGCGCAGAGTATATCCCAAGTGGATGCCGATGCCCGCTACGATGAGGGTGTTAAGCGTCTGCTTGCCAACAAAAGCATTCTGGCCGTTATTATGAAGGAGTGCGTTCCGGAATATCGAGGCTGTATGGTGCGAGAGATTGCGGAGAAGTATATCGAAGGTGAACCGCAGATTGGCGCTGTCGGCGTGGATGCCGATGAAACCAACCGTAATATCTCGGCTACAATCCACGGTGCGAACACGGAAGATGTGACGCTGACAGAGGGTACAATCCGCTACGATGTCCGTTTTTATGCCACAGCACCAAGCGAGGACGGACTGATTGGGCTGATTCTGAATGTGGAGGCGCAGAACCGCTATAATGCGGGATACCCGCTGTTGAAACGTGCAATTTACTATTGCAGCCGTATGATTTCGGCACAGTATGGCACAGAATTTACCAAAGGTGAGTACGGAAAAATCAAGAAAGTGTACTCGATTTGGGTATGTATGAACCCGCCGAAAAACCGCAGAAACACGATTACGCAGTATTCTATACAGGAAAAGCATATCATTGGTGAGGCGGTTGAGCAAGTCAGGAACTACGATCTTATGAGCGCTGTAATGATTTGCTTGGGCGATGAGGATGACAAAAACTATGGCGGGCTGCTGAAATTCTTGGAAGTGCTGCTTTCAGAAGAAAAGAGCCCCGAAACGAAGAAAGAGATATTGGAAACGGAATTTGATGTTCCGATGACACAAACGCTTGAAAGTGAGGTGCGCAGAATGTGCAATTTGAGCCAAGGTGTTATGGAAAAGGGCGTTGCGAAAGGAATTGGCATCGGTGAAGAGAGGGGCGAAAACAAAGCAACTCTCAATGCGATTCGTAACGTGATGAACAGCTTTAAAGTGTCTGCCGATGCAGCAATGGATGCGTTGCATATTCCTGAAGCAGATCGCGCCAAATACAGAGCCATGCTCCAAAGTTAAAAAGAAAATTGAAAGCCGGTTGCAATGCAAAATGCAAAGCAACCGGTTTTTGCTTAATATATCGCGCATGATAAGAAGCTCTTAATGGAAAAGTAACCAACAGATGTCAAATATGTGGTATAATAAAGATATGCAACAAAAGAGTGATTGGAAACGATAATGAAATTTGTGAGGTGACTTTACCATGTTAGAGGTATGTGCGTCAAAAATAGGTGATATAATACTTTCTGTGCTTGAAAGCAAAATGGAGAATACCTATAGCTATTTATGTGGCAATATGCTATACTAACCAAAAAGGGAATCCTTTATAATCTTCCAGATTTGAATTAAAACTAAGCTTGTGTGTATATGAGATTAGAATGAATCGATAGAGGCAAAAATGCTCCCTCTTTTTTAATGGAGTTGAAATAAATGACTGGGAAAAAGGTGAAACACTCATCCGTTAATGAAAAAGGATATAGGAAAAGACTAAGTGATTCTTTTATGGTTAAGGAAGTGTATAAATGAAAGTTTTATTTTTACATCTGAGCGATATGCATTTTGTTTCAGATAGTTCTTATACAAAAAAGGATTGCGAAGAAATAGCTAATGCAGTAGCGGCGAAAATTATATGCCCCATAAGTATGATTTTTCTTGTGCTTTCAGGCGACATAGCATTTAGTGGTGGCGCAGAAGAATACAACGAAGCGGAAAAGTTTGTTGGCGAACTGCAAGCATCAATTCTCGGGAAAGTTGAAATTGACAAAGAAAAAATCAAGGTGCTTCTTGTGCCAGGAAATCATGATAGGCAATACCCTGAAGATAGACCTGATAGGGAAGATTCGCTGGATATGAAGGAGGACGGAGGGAATCGTGAATGTAACACATACAAGGATAGCGATGAATATGACTACGCCTTGCGTAGGCTTAAATTCTTTGGTATACGGTTCCAGAAGCTTCGATAGCAATCCTATTAAGTCGAAATCACGCGGAACACCTCCTTTGCATTGAAATTTCAATTTGGAAGAACGGTTCAGCAAAGATAGCGCTTTCTTTGTTATAATTATATCCTACCTGTGGCGGCGTGTAAAGAGCATTGCGTATTAGAACTAATAATATATGTATAGAAAATATAATAAGAAATTTGTGTAATAACTACAATGTAAGCACAAAAGGGCGAAATGCGATTCAATTAGACGGAAAACAACCACCCTGCGCATCGGTAGATGGACCGTGCGTGGATGGTTGCCTCTTGGATGGTTGATTTTACTAAAATTGTACGTTTATATCGTAGCGTGCATAAAATGCATACATTGCAGCACCGATTGCAGGTGAACAGATGCCTTGCTCAGAAATTTGAAGTTTGTAGCTGTCAAAGACATATGGCAATGCAGAGAACTGGTATGAGTAGATACTATCTAAACAAGTACTTGCTAATTCTGAGAGTTTACCTGACAAAATAATTAAGGAAGGGTTAAACAGAGTTGCCACGGTATTAATGGCATATCCGAGCGCTTGGGAAAAGTGCTTTTGAGCCTCGACAGACTGATTCAATATTTCTCGTAACTGTGATAGTTTCATTTTGCGGTAAGTGTCAAAATCAGATTCGCCAAAAACATAAATGCGAATGTACTCCTCCAGCGTGATAGCTTTGTTGCTTTGTATAAGTAGAGGAATATGCCCAAGTTCACCACTATAATTTTTGGTACCTGTAAATAAACGATTATTTAAAATTAAACCGCAACCAATACCGGTACCTAAATAAATACTGACGATGTCTTCGGATTCACCAAGTGGAGAGTTGTTTTTCTGCAAATAATATTTTTCAGCAATGGCTACTGTTTTGGCATTATGCTGAAATGAGACAGTAATATTTTGACTTTCGAGGTATTCACGGTTACTTGGTGAGATTAAGGTTTTGTAGCTTATGCCTCGCAAAAATGGCAAATTAAATGATTCGGTGACTGTTTTGTTTTCTACATCCACAGCACCGGTGAATGCGAATCCAATACCCAGCAGATGTTTTGCTGTGGAGGGGGATTGGTTTTGCTGATTTATGTCTGCAGCAATCAATCCATTAACTATTTGATTGATAGTCGCACTGAAACGCTCTGCAGATTCTGGAGTAGGAATTTTGATGTAACCATTAGTTGTAGCGTCGCTCTGCATTAGATATTTTCGCCAATCAAATACAACTGGGTTTCCCTCTGACTCAGCATAGAAGCATAGATAATCTTGTAATGAAACTTTTGACAAGGGATCAAAATTAAAATCGAGAACAACAAGTTTGATTTCTGATGAACCAATCGAAATGCCAACAAAATAGCCATAATCAGGATTTACCATTAGGGAATAACTACTTTTTCCACTTCCAGTTTCTGATACAGCCTCTTGTGCGACGGTACGTAATGCGCCGATTTTTTGTAATTTCTCTGCGGTATTTGAAGCAGTGGGCCAAGTTACACCTAACCTTTTTGCCAGTTCCATACGATCTAGGCAAATTGCCCCACGTAATAGGTATAGCATTCTTGCAGAGTAACTAATTCTTGCGAGTTCAGAATCATGATCTTGCCAGATGTTGGTATTTAACAAACCCATTCTATCACTCCTAAAGGAAATCGTATGAAAGAAATAATATATAATAAGTATACGGTCTTTAGCAAAACAACGCAATAGGTAAGATGAATGAATTGGCGTATAATATGTGTGAAAATTGTGGATTGGAACAATTAGTCAGCATGAGAGAGATAAAACTGGTAATTCCGATCAAAGTATGGGGCAAAAACCTTAGTATTAGCCACTAAGGAGAGCAACTGACTCTTAATCAGTGGGTCCTGGGTTCGAGTCCCCGATGGTGCACCAAAGAATGCCTTACACGAAAGTGTAGGGCGTTTTTTTGTTGCTCTATTTTAAGAAGGCACGATCTGGTGCACCGTCGGAGATACTCGAACAGGGCGGCGGCACGCAGTGCCGTAAGGAACGCCACAGTGCGGCGTTCCTTAGCCCGCGGGAGAGTCCCCGGGAATGTGGCGGGTGTGGAAAGGCGAGGCGATGGGGAGAGGCAGGGCCTTGAAATAAAAAAAGTGCAAGTTTGCAAGAGTGTTTATGGCAACAATAAGTTTGATGGTAGTTTGTTGCGAAATTTTTAGCATAGAGGGAAATTGGGGTAAACGGCGGGGTGAGGGTACTCCGTCTTACGGATGGGGCAGGGTTCGTTGCGGATTTTTGATGTGCCGTACAGCAGGCCGTGGCGTGGTCGGGTGACCGCGCTCTACAGGGAGTTTTAATGTTGGCGGCCAATTATAAAATGATTTGTAGGGAACGGTTTTGGCCCTTCCGAAACCTATAAATAATATTCCACAAGGGAGATTCGTCCAAATGCTCCGGAACGGTCAAGACCGTTCCCTACGGATGTGGAAAAGTAGCGGCAGAATTTTAAGCGAATACACAAAGCGGGTGCTCAGGCGGGCCGATGGTGAGCATTGGCCACTACAAATGGAGCACGCGTCGTGGTATATGGCAATAGTTTGCAGCAGCGCGTTATACGAACTCTTGGGCGGAGAGATTTATCTGGCTGTTTCTAGGTGCACATTTGTGCATTTTATTCTTCATATTCATCTTATTTCGCATTTTTGTGTACCTCGTCTAAAATTTTTAGAGCCAAAATGGAGCCAAATATACTCTTAAAAATATACGTTATAATAATGAACTCACATATCAAAAATACTTAGCTGTGTTTCTTTTAATGACTCAACTTTTCTAATCGTTATTTTGTCATCTTCTTGAACTTGCCCACATAGAAGAGGTGACGAAGGATCATATTTGGCAGCGTTTGTTTCTACACTTTTTGAACTATAATTTGCATAGCAATATGCACATCCATTTTTGCATGTATTATAAGTACCTATTTCAACGCTTTCAACGCATCCACATTCTTTACGCTGATTTTTGTCTTTGCCAACATTAAGTTTACATCCGATAATTTTTTCAATTAATTCTCTATCTATGCAACAATTATGAATTATACCACATTCATCCAAATCTATTTTTTCTGCACAACTTCCAATCTTAATATTATTATCCGCAGCTATCTTACTTAATTTCTCAGCAAATTCCCGCAGCTCATCATCATTTAATTCATAACTTGACAATCCATCCATATTTTTTTTATTTTTAGGATATATATCAACAAAACTAATCACGCATTTTTCCGTGTATCCACTTAAAGCCTCAGCAATGCTTTTAAATGCCTTCAAATGATATTCTTTCGTATATCTATCAGAAAAGAATATAGGATCATATCTCCAAATCACTTTTTGCTTGCCAATTTTTTCTGACAGTTCTTGAAATACCGGAATCATTTCTGTTTTTTTATTTGGTAAATTAACCTCAACATCATTTCCATATCCAGTCAATGTGAATTGAAAATAGTAATTATAATCTTTTATCTCGCTTAACCTTTTCATCATTGGCAACGGATTCTTTGTCCAAAACACTATGCAATCTACAACATCTGGAGTAATTTTTATTTCACTTATCTGATGAGCATTCATCGGATTACGAACATATAAAAATCCTTCTTTTATTCTATTATAGAACCATTCCGAATAATAATTAGGAATATCAGTTCTTCTACTTACGCTTAATATCATCTAATTCACCCTTTCAAATATGATTACCTGATATCTAATATGTCCTACTTTTAAAATAGGCCATCTACTTAAATATTTCTTACAATTAGATTGACAATTTTCTTCTTGAATTTTATAATTCGCACATTCCACATTTAGAACAATAAGTGAGTGTGGGTACCGACAATTTATCCCCAAACCTCCCGCAGCGCCGCAATCTCCTGTTCCGCCAGGGTGGGGTAGAGGGTGTTGGCAAAAAGAAAAGCATAGCGGTAGAGGGCAGCGCCGCTGGCACCGAGGGAGCGCAGCGTGGTGGCTTGGGTGGCGAGGGCATGGCCGGTGCACCACTCGGTGCCGGGACCGGAGGTATCGCCCTCGTCGCCGTCACCGATACGGTAAGCACCAAGGCCGAATGCCAGTTGAACAGATTCTGTGCGCGGCAGCGAGAGCCAC
>ENA-OPNR01001131-OPNR01001131.1-human-gut-metagenome-genome-assembly--contig:-NODE-1131-length-11061-cov-2.566963_pt1 | contig 11061 bp, 9 predicted proteins | sample MGYA00241543_ERZ501783 | MGnify/ENA primary metagenome ERZ501783 (study PRJEB25962, sample SAMEA2042557) | human gut metagenome | biome: human gut; feature: human-associated habitat; material: faeces... | reverse complement strand
CCTCAACCGACATATTTCCGCCCCAATCGCCTTCGTAACAAGCAAAAGGATCTTCTGTTTCAATATTCTGTTCCTTTGTATACGTATTTCTGATGGAATTTGTCAGTTTTGCAATCAAATCCGGTTTTTCATCTACACTCAGTGAAGACAATACACTCATATACACATCTGTTATACTTATATTTCCAACCATAAATCCTCCTTTTTTATAAAGGAACAGAATCTATTCCGGAGATCCTAATCGGATAGTCTTTTTTATCATTTCAGATGGATTTTGAAGTAAATGCCACCAGAGAAGTATTTCCCGTTGTTCAGTTCGGCAATCAGGTTGATGTGGTCTTTCCAAAGCTGGTAGTGTGCCCCGATGTTTACTGTGCGGGCGTCATATTCGGCCATTAGGTTAAGATTATTTACAGCTTTAATCAAAGGCTGGTCACCGAGTAGCTGAAAACGGAAGTTTGTGCCGAATGAAGGACGTTTATAATGCTCCATACCTTTGGCATTACCATATACAAATGCGGCATGAATACCCCATTCACCTATGTTCTGAAAATCCAGATGTTTGGTTACAGCCAGATAATACCGTGTTGCGTAGTTATTGGAACCGCTTGTATTACCAGACACCAGTCCACCGCCGCCATGATCGGCATGAGAAGTGGGATCGTCCAGGCCAAGGACGATTTGCGGTGTCCACTCCTTCCACCACCCTTCTTTCCAAAGACGCAGACGCGCACTGAAAGCCCGGTCCTGATTCGTGAATTTCCCCCAAGACTGTTCCGGGAAATAAGTAGAGCCGTGATCCGCATGTACTAATGTACAGATATAGGACACCTCCAGCCAGGGAAACATCGTTATATTTATGTAATAATTGAAGGTGTACCCCACCTCACGGCTACGAAAATGGGTGGATAACGGATGAGTATTCAAATAGTTTCCACCAAACAGGAACGTTTTATCACGCTGCATATCAGCCGTGGGAGCATGAAGCAGTCCGGTAGTCCCCATCAATGCCTGGGCATCGGCCCATAAGGAAACACTACACCAAAAAACGAGCAATAAGATTCTTTTCATCAAGCTACTCCTTACATATATTCCATACAAACAACAGATTGCCGATCATGTAGCGTTTCCACATCCGGCGAGGCTCTTTCAATAACCGGTAGCACCATTCCAGAGAATGTTTCTGCCACCAGGCGGGAGCACGTTTTACTGTTCCGGCATAGAAATCGAAAACAGCGCCTATCGTTCCGCAATGGCAATGGATCTTTAACTCATGCCAATGCGTGTACACCCATTTCTCCTGTTTGGGGGCAGTCATCCCTATCCAAAGCAAATCAGGATTTGCCCTGTTGACAGCCTCGACTATCGCCCGATTGTCCTCTTCCGAAAACTCCGGCTTATAAGGTGGCGAATAGGTTTCCACTTCGATGTTAGGATAATCCACCTTTACACGCCGCTTTATCAATGCCAATACTTTTTCACTACTGCCCATGAAAAAACATTTTCCTCCGGTAGAATTCAGCTTGTTCATCTCGAACTCGAACAGGTTCCAGCCGGCAATACGCTCTGTGGGTTTGGATCTTGCATCCAGCCAACGGCACGCCTTGACGATGCTTGCCCCGTCGGGGATTAACACATCCCCCCGTTGCAAAGCTTCAGCAAAGAGCTTGTCTTTCTGGGCGGTATTGTAGGAATGGGCGTTGATGGTGTTGATCAGGAGTTTTCTTTTTGGAAGAATACCAAGATTTTCTCTTTTTTCTAAAATTACTAAATTTTTCAGCCTAAACATTTTTATTATTAATTAGAAAGCTATTTTTTCCTGTTATGCAACATCAACGTTCAAACATGAAACTCATTTTTCCCTATTATATGTATCTACTGAACTGGGTATCTCAAGCAAGAGAAAGTAATGTTCCTTAGTCGATGAAAATGGCTGCAACCATTATGGCTCATAAAAGGGGGGGGCTTAGTATGGTATGACGCCATATATCAACCGCAAAAGTAGAAGGCATCAACAATAAAATAAAGGTAATGAAACGGAATGCTTATGGTTTTAGAGATGATAGGTATCTTTGTCTAAGATTCTATGCACTTTTCACGAATGCCGTATCACTCGAAATGCCGAATGAACCTAATTGTCATTCCATAAACTATCGCCTAATTTTTCATTATTAATATATGAGCCCCCTTAAAAAGTGTATTTTTGCACCTTTACCCTCTCTCAGAAACATCTGTAGGACGACGTTACTTAATGACAAAAATGATTTTTTAGAAAGGACTCATATATTCCAATAAAAACAAAGGTTTATCAATACAGACACAACAGAATTTTAAGACCTACTATATTCTCAACACAAATTAATATAAATCATTTCTATTTCATGATTAATGTTCATCATATCAAAAACTGTTCTCGATAACTTAATCGACTCATTAGCAATGGAATTACGTAGTTCTATATTTTCAATCATTTCTTTCATTTGCTTTGCCAGCTGATGCGTGTTACCAGGCATAAATAACAACAAGTTATGTCCATCTATAGCTATATCTGATATGCCACCGACAGGTGTAGTAATTACAGGTAATCCATAACTCCAAGCATCCAATACCGCCATAGGAAAACCCTCCGCATAACTAGGTAAACAGAAAATTGTTGCCTCCTTGAAAACTTTATCTTTCTCTGTTCCACTTACCCATCCAAGAAATAATGTTTGTTTATCTATGCCTAATTGAGTTGCTAAAACTCTTCCTTCATCAGTTTCACCATTTCCTGCAAAAACAATCTGCCAGTCAGGGTAATTTTTAGCAATTAGAGCAAATGCTTTAATCATATCAACATATCCTTTACGAGAATTTATAGTTCCAGCATAAAGAATCTGCTGTCTTTTATTGTATTTTTTATCTGACATCACGGTACTACATGGATTGTACACTACTTTTATCTTATCCCCTAACAAAAATACATCGTCGCAAACCTTTTTCCATGTTTCTGAAAGTACAATCACCACATCTGCCTTTCTAAAGAGATAATGATATAAGTACCGATATTTACTACAAATTGTTGTATCAGGTGAGAAAGAATGAAAATGAATAATTGTTTTCTTACGCCAAAACTTAGCATAAGCCATAAATATGCATTTACGGAAAGCTGACGGGGGTTCACTTGTATGAATATGAACAAGATTATAAAAAGGTAACATAATCAAATATTGGATAAATCCTGTAATAAAATACCACAGTTTATATACCCAACCTTTATCAATATGTGTTTCAATCCACCTGCAATGAAAATGTTTCCATTGCGCTCCTTTCTCGTGAGCATTAATTACGGATGTGATTCCCCCAGGTGTTTTTCTGGATGTAGCCACAACCAAAACTTTAAACATAATTCAAATATTATTTACATCAATATAAAAATCAGTATTCGATTTCACAAAGGAAATGTCAATATATCTATTATAAAATAATTAGTAAAAGAATAGGGTATTCAATTTGATGTACCCATTTTGAATGTGGTTTTAACGCTTTAATAAGTCATAGACCTAACAGTTTCAATAATATACGATTACATGTATAGGCTATATTCGTGTATTTAGTTCTTGAATATGACTTTCTTTCAGAAACTGATGAGAACTTTGGCTTTAAAAGCCGCCAAAAGCAAAAATATCAAATTAGACATTCTGTTCAAGAATATTCAAATTACTTTTTGATTTTCTTGAACAGCTAATAAAAACATAGGAATTAAGCCTAAGTTTGTCTGTATGGTCGGTGCTGTAGAACATTCTATTAATATATACACCAAAAGAGAGCAAAAAAAGACATAAGATTTAATGGAGCCTGTTCTTCTTAAAATAAACACAACGTTATAATATCTTCTTTTCCAAAATAAAATGAAGCAAAGAAATCCCACAAAACCGTATTGTACTAATTGCGGATAATATGCATCAGCAATGAAATTATGTAATCCTTCACCTTCTTGCATCCCCCACACCTTATGTAAACCATATTCTTCATATAATGGAGAATAATATTCACCTGAAAAATAATTTGCATAAGTACCAAACCCAGGTCCAAAAGGAAAATAATCACTTAAAATCTGAGGAATTCTCAGATATAAAAGAGCTCTGGCAATCCCATTTTCTTCATCTACTCCAGAAATAATGTAAAGATTAATTCTATCCCATATTAAATAACAAGTAAGAAGGATCAAAATTATTGCATATATGACAGTTCTTAAGTTTATTTTTATTTTTCTTTTGACGCAAAATAAAAAACAAAAAAATGATACGATTTCCCCATATAATTTCCCCTTTAAACTTATTAAACCTAATAGGATTATCAATAAGGTTATTTTTCTATTTTTAAAGGTAAAATCAGAAAAATAGAAATACAATAGTGCATAATTAATCAACAAATTATAATAGTGAGTAGGATGTCCAAAACAGAAAAAAAGGTTTCCTGATATTACAATAAGCAGAAAAGCTGCAATTGATAATATTAATGATATTTTGCATATATATTTCTTATTACTTTGAGTAAATTGAGGATTTATCGCATAAATACTATAAAAAAACAAGTATGGCTTTATTTGTTGTAAAGAATCTAATATTACTCCTAAAAGAGATGGATTTACTTTTCTTATCAGAGAATATGTTAAATAGAAAATATATAATAATACAAAGAAAATAAATTCTCTATTTCTACACAGCTTCCTAATTCTAAAAAAACAAGCTAATATAAATATAAAAAATACACTAAACTCATCAATCAAAGACCAATCTAATGCATTATAAAGAAAGACACCAAAGACACAGTAAAACAGAATATAGAAATACAAAAAGCGATTTAGGCTATATTTTTTATACCACTGCATATATCTATAGTGAAAGGAATAATTCAATAAACTCTTTTTTTGTTGAACAAATATAAGGTACAAGTTGAACTTTTAAACTCAGTACTTTTATCATATTTTCGTATAATAGAATATAATCTTCTGCCGGTGATTTATAACCATTTATACCGTCCTGTATCAATCGGTCTATTATAGGAACGCATGTTATAGCTACTACTTTTTTCTGTAAGTACATAGCATCAATTAAAACATTTGGAAGTCCCTCTAAACGTGAAGACAATACAAAAACATCTGCATATCTAATCCACACATAAGGATTTTCCTGAAAACCAACAAAATGAACTGAAGTTTCTAATTTGTAAAATTTCACTAAAGCTTCCAGTTTCTTATAATATTCATTATAAAATATTTTCCCCACAATGTAAAGATGGGCATTCTGTTTTCTTTTTTTTACCAGATAAAATGATTTTATCAAAATATCAAACCCTTTTGAAGGATGGATACGGCCTACCGCAACATATTTCAATTCATCTAAAAAAGTATAAGGATTATATTCTTCTGCCTTTTCAAGTAAAATATTAACATCTACAGGATTTTGCATCACCTCAATCTTACATGGCGAAATTTTACAAGAACTCACAAATTCTATTTTCATTTCCTTCGTTTGAGAAATTATTCTATCAGCAAAAGGATAAGAAAGTCTTATTAATAATTTGTTATCAAAACGTAAACTTTTAAATGAATTATCACACCTTACTACAGTCTTACATCCATTTATTTTCGAGGCAAAAATAACTCTTGAATTAAGATACATCAAAGAGCAAAAAGTGATATCCGGTTTCTCACTTCTTATTATTTTTATTAATCTTAATGTTACAAGTTCCCAAATAGTATATACTCTTAATAACTGAACAGGCATATCTTGCGGTATAAATTTAAAGATATCTCCTTTTTCCCTACCTACAATAACAAAAGATGCTATAAAATCAGCTTCTTTTAAAAATTTAGCTATCAAGATAGTCATTCTTTCAGCTCCACCACAACTTGAAGGGAGAAAAAACAAAACTTTTTTCTTCATTTGTCTTTATTATTATACAATACACATTATTACCTTGATTATCAAAGGTAATAATTACAATACACATCCATCTGTTTTATTATAAACTAAATATATTATTAGTATTGAAAATGAATACAATACTAATAAGCACTTACCTCTATTTTGCATATCCGCGTATTTTAGAAATTACTTGTTGTCGTTCCAATTTATTTAATCCTATAAAAAAGATGCAAGTACAAGTTATAATGACAGAAGTCAAGCAAGTTAAAATTAAATGACAAAAACTTCTTCCTGGAAATTGATATACTAAGTAAGTAAACGGCAATGAGAGTATTGATATCAACAAAAGCGGAAATAGAACCTGCTTCATAAACCTCTGAAATGAGAAAAGTCCTATAATTCTAAGATAGATCATATAAAAAATAACATAAACAAATACTGCTCCTGCTTCTAGAAAAAAAGCCCAATAAGCTTCCGCACCTAAATACAAAACCAAATAAACAATCAATAATTCGATAAATATGGTTATCGAAACACCTATCATCATATATTTAGTACGTCCAGTAGCAAATATAGTTGACACTAATGGTTTCTCAAAACTTTTAATCAGACATCGACTTATTATAATACTAGTAAAAAGTAATGTAGATTGAGGAACAATGCCAAGCCATGCCTCCAACACATAATCCAATTCAAGAAAAAGAGGTAATCCAATTATCCACAACAAATAAAAATTCCACTTGAAATTATTCATCATTAATGATTGAAGAGCCTCAAACTCTCCCTTTGCATAATGATGAACTATTTGAGGATTGGATGCCATTTGTACATTCCCGGACAATTCGTCAATCTTTGTACCTATTTGCATTGCTATTGCCCGGGCCGCATTCATTGATGGACCAAAAAATATATTAAGAATGATATTTATCCCTTGCAAATTAATGGCATACGCTGAATTTCCCAAAATATTCCACCCTGAAAAAGTTAACAATTCTCTATATATTGCAGTCTGTTTATGTAATTGAAAACGTGCTTCTGGATATTTCAAATTACAATATATTTTATAAACTATACTTATTATGATTGTTACTCCAGCAGTGATTACACTATATAATATCAACTTATCATATTCGTAAAAGCTCAAACAATAGGCGCATATACATTGTAAAATAGAATAACTTATACTAATAACCGCATAAGTTCCCATATTTTCATGTGCCATCAGCAATCCTATATGAGGTATTTGAAATATGGAACTTACTATGAGAATCAATGCAAATTGGAAAACAAAATTTGCAGCAATTACCCGGTCATGGGGAATATTCATATAATTATTTAAAAACCATATACCTAACGTCTCACCTAAAATAAAAACAATAACAGCTAATAGAACGGCAATCACAACAGAAGCTGAATATACTTGATTTAATGCTTTAAAATCACCTTGTGCAAGATAATAATTCAAAAAACGTTGAACGCCTTGAGCTAGTGAACCATTAAAGAAGCCCATAAGCATTACTATTCCGGCCACTACGTTATATATTCCAAAATCAGCTATTCCTAATTGTTGCAAAACTATGCGCGAAGTATAAAGTGCCACCACAAGCATAATACCCATGCGTACAAACAGCATTATGGTATTTACAAGAATTTGTTTCTTATTTGAATGCATTTGCTCCCCTTGGTTGTATCCAACGATTATAAAGCCAAACAAAAGGAAGTAAGATACTACGCATCAAACGAGGAAATGGAGTATATAACCAAAAATACAGCCATGCATATTGCTTTCTTTTTAAATGTTCTCTATATTCTTTTATCTGTGTTCGATAATGTTTTCGATTATAGATCATTAAAGAAGTAGTCATAGCCAATTGAGAAGTAGACAATTCCTTTTCTTTAAAAATCTTATATATCCCAGGTGAGGCATTATCTAAATCCTTAAACAAATTAGCACGCCCCAAAATAGTCGAATCAAGTAATTCACCAATGAAAGTATGTTTTTGGCCACAACGTTGAATCAACAAAGGCATAGAGTAAAACAAGCAAGGAGAACCCAATTTTATAATTCCATATAATTCCTTAGCAAAAGTTTGATATAATTTATACCTCGTTGTTTCTGTGTCTTTACCTAAATTCCATGCGGCTCGTGATATAATGACTGAAGAAATCAATCCTCCTATCCACATAATCCGTTTTATAAATTCGCTTGGTGGCTCTTCATCCAACATACGAATAAATGCAGAATCTTTTATAACTATCTCCCGACAATCTATATCGCGACTACACATAACCCCTGTACATATCATTCCATATCTTTTTTGCCGAAGAAAAGGTAATAATGTGGCATAAAAATTGGGGGCAAGCAAATCATCATCACCTAAGACATGAATATAATCCCCTTTACTGTTTTCTATCAAATAAATAAAATTGGGCTCAAGTCCAATATTTTCCTCTTGTCTAATAAATTTTATAGGAAATTTATATTGAAATTCTAAATCTCGAATTTCTCTTTCGGGACTGTCTGGCGAACAATTATCACTAATCAATAACTCAACCTCATTTCTAAAAGAATCAAGTTGTGACAAAACATGCCGTAATGTTTCAACGAGATACTTTTTACGGTTGTACGTTGGAATACAAATAGATAATAACATATCAAAATATTTTAATCTGTTTCTAACCAAGAAAGCATAGACTTAATACCTGCTTCTTTTAATATTTGAGGTTTCCATTTAAGAACTTCTTTTGCCTTAGTAATCTCTGCTATAAATACCTTTTGGTCACTTTCACGCCAAGGCAATTGCTTATAACTCATTTTTATACTCAGCTTTTCTTCTAGTATTCCGAACAATTCCAGCAAAGAAAGACTGTTTTCTATACCGCCACCAATATTGAAGACTTGTCCATAAGCCTCCTTTACATCTTTCGCAGTAAAATAAAGATTCACTATATCCTCACCATGCAATACGTCACGTACTTGTTTACCTGTACCCGATATCGTAAAAGGTTCTTTTGATACACCATTCTTTATTTCTAAGGCCTTTTGACAGAACCATCCAATCCAACCTTGATCATAAGTGGCATGCTGGTTAGTGCCATACATAGAGGAATGGCGGAACACAATCGTTTTCAGCCCATAAATCCTATGGAAATCCAACAAGTACTGGTCGGCGCATCCTTTGGAACAGCCATAGGGGGAATGGAAATCCAAAGAAATAGTTTCCGGGAAACCGTCAGGATATTCTTCACAGACGTAACGCGTACTTTCTTCCTTAAAATGCAAATATTCAAAATCCCCATAAACTTTATTCGTTGATGAATAAAGTATGACAGAATCAGGAGAGTATTTACGGACAGAATCAAGGAGATTGAATGTTCCCAAAGCATTTGTTTCGTAATCCAAACGGGGATTGGCAATGGAGGTGGTCATGGCAACCTGACCCGCCAAATGGAATATATAATCAGGTTTCACTTCTTTAATCACCGTTTCTACATCATTGATATTACGAACATCAAAAGGATAATATTTAAATTCTCCCAATGTACGGAGCCAAGTCAGATTGTCCGCACTGCCAAAACGAAAAAGATTGTCGATAATATAAAGTTCCTCACCACGGCGCAATACCTCTGCGGCCAGATTTGAACCAACAAATCCGCATCCGCCTGTTATTAAATATCTCATAGTTTTTGAATATATTCGTTTAATCGTTCATTCATATTAAAATTTACTTCTTGACTGATGATAGATGCTAGCTTATTCTCAGAGCACTTCAAATCCATCATTTCATTTTCTCTGTAAGGCAATGCTCCATAATTAATCTGCGAGACATTACCCATACCGGCTTTACATATTTCAATAATATTTCGTAAGGAAATACTTTCTCCACTGGCTACATTCACAATTTCACCTACCGCACTAGGATAATTCTTAATAAGTCGGCCTATACACCAGGCAAAATCATCCACATAAATAAAGTCGCGTTTCTGTTCGCAAGGAGAGACATTCAGAGGCTCCCCTTTCCGAAGCTTGTCTATTACATAGGGAATAAACTTATTTTTATTTTGTCCCGGTCCGAACAGATTGCCCGGACGGACGACCATTGCCGGAAAGCCATAATTACGATGGAGCATCAAGGCTGTATTTGTTGTCAGTTGTTTTACCTAAGCATAAGGAGAATTGGGATATTCCCGGTTTTCTTCCTTGAATGGCGAGCTTATTGAACCGTATTCTTCTGAACTGCCGAACTGGATAAAGAGTTTCAATGAAGAGGTATCTTTAAAACGTTCATATAAGTTCAGGAGAACTTTCAGATTGGATGATATCAATTCATCAAACAAGGACAAATCACGCTCGGCGGTCACTATAGAGGCCAAATTGATGATGTAATCGGGAGCAATGATTTCCGATGGTATTTTATCTGCTACCAAGTCAAGTTGATATACATTTACAGAAGGATAATCTGCAAAAAAATCATGATCAATATACTTGTCGAAAATAGATATCTGATAATAAGGCGACAGACATCGTACCAGATTTTTTCCTATGAATCCACTACCACCTATAAGAAATATTTTTTCCATTATCCGATGAATTTATTGATTTCTTCCAGACACAATCCATACACATCTTCTTCTTTATAACGTTTGTACCAGTCTACAACCAGCTGTATACACTCGTCAATATTCATCCTAGGTTCCCAACCCAATTGAAATTTTGCCTTACTGATATCCAGCATCAGCAACTTTGCCTCATGCAAAGCATCCGGAACAGAAAGGTCTTTCAATTCACCGCTTCCGTAATTCTCTATCACCATAGAGGCTACATCCCACACATTGGTGATACTTTCAGCCTTCGGGCCGAAATTCCATCCTTCGCAATATTTCACAGGTTCATTCCACATCTTTTGCGCAAGAAGCATATAGCCACTAAGCGGTTCAAGCACATGTTGCCAGGGGCGGATTGCTTTAGGACTACGGATTTCTATTGGTTTGCCTGCTTCCAATGCCTTGATGCAATCGGGGATAATTCTATCCAAAGCCCAGTCGCCACCGCCTATCACATTTCCGGCTCTTACACTGGCAATGCTCTTGCCGTGTTTTTCATACGCTCCGGGATGAAAGAAGCTCCGACGCCAGGAGGCTATGGCTA
>ENA-OPNR01001119-OPNR01001119.1-human-gut-metagenome-genome-assembly--contig:-NODE-1119-length-11124-cov-4.720390_pt1 | contig 11124 bp, 9 predicted proteins | sample MGYA00241543_ERZ501783 | MGnify/ENA primary metagenome ERZ501783 (study PRJEB25962, sample SAMEA2042557) | human gut metagenome | biome: human gut; feature: human-associated habitat; material: faeces... | reverse complement strand
TCACGCGGGAGGGCGCGGGAAAGGAGGGATTAGCTTTTGATATGGCAGATGATTGAAGATTGGTTTCGCGGCATTTTGACAGACGGAATACTCTCTAATCTCTCCGGGCTGTTCGACAGCGTAAATACAGAGGTTGGAGAAATCGCAACGCAAGTCGGCACAACCCCCGCCGGGTGGAACGCGGGCATATTCAATATGATACGCAGCCTATCGGAAAACGTCATTGTGCCGATTGCGGGCGTTATCATTACCTTTGTCATGTGCTACGAACTAATCCAGCTTGTAATTGAGAAAAACAATCTGCACGATCTCGACACTTGGATTTTCTTCAAGTGGATTTTCAAAACCTTTGTTGCGGTGCTGCTGGTAACAAATACTTGGAACATCGTCATGGGCGTATTTGACATTACACAGAGCGTCGCCAACGACAGCGCGGGCGTTATCATATCCGACACAAGCATAGATATTGCAACCGTTATCACCGATATAGAAGCAAAGCTGGACGCTATGAGCGTCGGCGGGCTTTTGGGGCTATGGTTTCAATCACTCTTTGTGGGGCTTACCATGAAAGCGTTGTCTATCTGTATCATGCTGGTGGTGTACGGGCGCATGATTGAAATATACCTTGTAACGAGTATCGCCCCTATCCCCGTTGCGACAATGGTAAATCGTGAATGGGGCGGCATGGGACAGAACTACTTAAAATCCTTGCTTGCCCTCGGTTTTCAGGCTTTTCTAATTCTTGTGTGCGTCGGTATTTATGCGGTTTTGATACAGACAATCGCAGCAACCGATGACATATCCGGCGCGATCTGGTCTTGCATGGGCTATACCGTCCTCTTGTGTTTTACGCTTTTCAAAACGGGAAGCCTTGCAAAATCCGTATTCAGCGCGCATTAAGGGGGTGCAGATGAAGAAATACAAAATCATTTACGCCGATCCCCCTTGGAGATACGCGAGAAGCAAGGTACAGGGCGCAGCGGAAAAGCACTATCCCACTATGAGTATTGAGGAACTTTGCGCTTTACCCGTCAAAGAAATTGCGGATAAGGACTGTATTTTATTCCTATGGGCGACGTTCCCGCAGCTTAAAGAAGCGTTGCAGTTAATCAAGGCTTGGGGATTTACCTATAAATCCGTTGCCTTTGTATGGTTAAAGCAAAATCGGAAATCGCCCACTTGGTTTTATGGCTTGGGCTTTTGGACGCGAGGAAATGCGGAAATCTGCTTGCTTGCTACCAAAGGACACCCGAAGCGACAATCAAACAAGGTACATCAATTTATTATTTCCCCTGTTGAGCAGCACAGCAAAAAGCCGGATATAACGCGGGAAAAGATACTTGCCCTTATGGGCGACCTACCGCGTATTGAACTGTTTGCAAGGCAGCATACCCCTGGTTGGGACGTATGGGGAAATGAAATCAAAAGCGACATACGGTTTGCCGGAAAGGAGGTTTGAAATGGCGTATGTAACCGTCCCAAAGGATTTAACCAAAATCAAGAGCAAGGTAATGTTCAACCTTACCAAAAGACAATTACTCTGTTTCGGCGCGGCGGTGGCTATCGGGCTACCGCTATTCTTTTTGACAAAGGACAGCGCGGGAACGACAACGGCGGCTTTGTGCATGGTGCTTGCCATGCTGCCCATGTTCCTACTCGCTATGTACGAGAAGAACGGGCAACCGCTGGAAGTGATTATACGGCAATTTGTGGAAGTGAAGTTTCTTCGCCCCAAAGAGCGACCTTATCAGACCAACAATTTTTATACCGCCCTTGCGCGGCAGGAGCGATTAGATAAGGAGGTACGGGCGATTGTCAAAGGAAAAGGGAAAGACCCAAAACAAAAAGCGTAAACTTACGCGGCAGGAAAAGAAACAGATCGACGCGCTTATCCGGCAGTCAAAGGGCGACGGGAAGCCCCATACGGCGCAGGACAGCATACCGTTTGAACGAATGTATAAGGACGGGATTTGCCGCCTTGCAAACGGGCGGTATTCCAAGTGCATTGAGTTTGAAGATATTAACTATCAGCTTGCGCAGCCGGACGACAAGACCGCCATTTTTGAAGCCCTTTGCGATATGTATAACTCTTTTGACGCTTCTATCAGTGTGCAGCTTTCCTTAATCAGCCGCCATGCGAACAAGGAGGATTTCAAGAGCAGTATCACGATTGCCCCACAGAATGACGACTTTGACAGTATCAGAGCCGAATACACCGAAATGCTGCAAACACAGCTTGAACGCGGCAACAACGGGCTTATCAAGACAAAGTTTCTCACCTTTACCATTGAAGCAAAAGATATTAAATCGGCGCGGGCGCGGCTTGCCCGTATCGAAACGGACACCCTCAACCATTTTAAGGTGATCGGCGCGGCGGCGCGGGTATTGGACGGGAAGCAGCGGCTTGAAGTGCTGCATGGGCTTTTCCACCCGGACGGGGAACGCTTCAACTTTGCGTGGGAATGGCTACCCGTAAGCGGCCTTTCCGTCAAAGACTTTATTGCCCCGTCCTCTTTCCGTTTTGGCGACGGGCGAATGTTTCAAATGGGCGGGAAGTTTGGCGCGGTTTCCTTTTTGCAGATTGCCGCGCCGGAACTTTCAGACCGTATGCTTGCCGACTTCATGGAAGCGGAAAACGGGATTGTCGTCAATCTGCACATTCAGAGTATCGACCACAACGAAGCGATCAAGACGATCAAGCGGAAAATCACCGACCTTGACCGTATGAAAATCGAGGAACAGAAAAAGGCAATCCGCAGCGGCTACGATATGGATATAATTCCGTCCGACCTTGCCACCTACGGCGGCGAAGCGAAAAACCTTTTGCGGGATTTGCAGAGCCGGAACGAGCGAATGTTTTTGCTTACGCTGTTAGTTTTGAATGTGGCAGACACAAAGCAGAAATTGGACAACGACGTATTTCAGGCCGCAAGTATCGCACAGAAATACAACTGTATGCTCACCCGCCTTGACTACCGGCAGGAACAGGGGCTTATGTCCTCTATCCCATTGGGCGAAAACCTAATCCAAATCCAGCGGGGCTTGACGACTTCCAGCACCGCCATTTTCGTCCCCTTTACGGTACAAGAGCTGTTCCAAAGCGGCGAAGCGTTGTATTACGGCTTAAACGCATTATCGAATAACATGATTTTGTGCGACAGGAAAAGGCTGAAGAACCCTAACGGCTTGATACTCGGCACACCGGGCAGCGGCAAGAGTTTTTCGGCAAAGCGCGAGATCACCAACGCTTTTCTCATTACCGCAGATGATATTATCATTTGCGACCCGGAAGCGGAATATTACCCCCTTGTGGAACGGCTGAAAGGACAGGTTATCAAGGTTTCGCAGAACAGCACGCAGTACATTAACCCGATGGACATAAACCTCAATTACAGCGAGGGCGACACGCCCATAGCCTTAAAGAGCGATTTTATCCTTTCCTTTTGCGAACTCATTATGGGCGGCAAAAACGGGCTGGAAGCGGTTGAAAAGACCTTGATTGACCGCGCCGTTATCAGCGTGTACCGCAGCTACCTTGCAGACCCGAAGCCGGAGAATATGCCGATTTTGGGCGACCTCTACAATGAAATCAAGAAGCAGCCGGAAAAGGAAGCGCAGCGTATCGCGTCGGCATTGGAACTCTATGTAAACGGCAGCTTGAATGTGTTTAACCATAGGACAAACGTTGATATTCATAACCGCCTTGTCTGCTTTGACATTAAAGAACTCGGCACCCAGCTACGAAAACTCGGTATGCTCATTGTCCAAGACCAAGTTTGGAACAGAGTTACCATAAACCGCAGCGAGGGCAAGGCGACGCGGTACTATATCGACGAGTTTCATTTGCTGCTCAAAGAGGAACAGACCGCAGCGTACAGCGTTGAGATTTGGAAGCGTTTTAGAAAGTGGGGCGGTATTCCGACAGGTATCACCCAAAACGTGAAAGATTTGTTGTCGTCCCGCGAGGTGGAGAACATCTTTGAAAACTCGGATTTTGTGTATATGCTCAACCAAGCACAGGGCGACAGGGAAATCCTTGCAAAGCAGCTTAACATTTCGCAGCAGCAAATGACCTATGTAACCCATTCCGACGCGGGCGAGGGGCTTATTTTCTACGGCAACGTGATTTTGCCCTTTATTGACCGTTTCCCGCAGGATACGGAACTGTACCGCGTCATGACGACCAAACCCGGCGAGGTGTCGGCATGAGGATAGAAACGGACAAAATCTATTGCGGCGACAGCTTGCAGGTGCTTCAAACCTTGCCGGAAAACGCAGTTGATTGTTGCGTAACGTCCCCGCCCTACTATGCCTTGCGGGACTACGGCGCAGACGGGCAGATCGGGCGGGAAGCGACGCCGGAAGAATACGTTTCCCGCATTACGGCGGTTTTCCATGAGGTAAAGCGGGTGCTTACGCCGGAGGGTACTTGTTGGCTGAATATCGCGGACACTTATTGCGGCACAGGCAGCAAAGCCGGCCACCAAGACCCCAAATATCCCAAAGGCAGGAACGGGCAGCAAGTGGCGTTTAACCACCGCGCCCCCGGCTGCAAGCCGAAAGACTTAATCGGTGTTCCGTGGCTTGTAGCCCTTGCCTTGCGGGGCGACGGTTGGTATTTGCGCAGTTCTATTATCTGGTACAAAACAAACCCTATGCCGGAAAGCTGCAAAGACCGTCCGGCACGCTGCTATGAGTATGTGTTTCTGCTCACCAAGACGAAGAAATATTACTACGATTGGCAAGCAGTAGCCGAGCCGATAGCCCCCACAACGGCGGAGCGGCTGAAAAGCGGCGTTGGCAAAGGTAACAAATATGCCGTTACTGTTCCGGGGCAGAACCAGCCGCAGAAAATCAACCGCCCCCGCGAAAAGGGCGCATACGCCGACGAGATGATTTCCCCCGTCCGCAGCCGCCGCAACGTTTGGCAGATCAACAATGTCGCGTATCATGGCGGGCATTTCGCGGCATACCCGCCCAAACTTGCGGAAACGTGCATTTTGGCGGGCTGTCCCGTGGGCGGGATTGTGCTTGACCCGTTTTTAGGCAGCGGCACGACCGCAGCGGCGGCAAAAAGCCTTTCCCGCCGCTATATCGGTATAGAGATCAACCCCGAATACTGCACCCTTGCAAAACAGCGTATTGGAGGTGATGAACATTGAGCAAGGAATTAAAAGCCCCCGACAAGGTAACGCAGAAAATGACCCGCGACGGGGCGGTTGCGGAAAACCTTACGACGGGCGAAACGACGAGTATCAGCGAAAGACCGCCGGAGGAAAACTATTCAGCCCCCGCAGCGGGAGCAGCGGAAAAAGCGACCCAACGTATCAGCACAGAGGTTAGCCGCCATTTAGAAAAGGGCGCGGAGAAAAAGAGCCTTGACGCAGCGCAGCTTAAAACCCATACGTCCCGTTTACAGTTTTCCGAAGCGGAACGGGCAACTCCGGAACTGCAAAAGGCAATCAAAAAATCCGATACGGCGGCTGACCGTTTAGACAAAGCGCGGGCAGCTATCCCCAAACAGACCAAAATCACAAAAGAGCGCGTTTTTGACGAAGCCAAAGGCAAAGCAAAGACACGCCTTGCTTTTGAAAAGACGGATAAACCCCCAAACGGCAAATTTCGTCATAACCCGTTATCCCGTCCGGCGCAGGAATTGGACGCCGCCGTACATGGAAAAATCTATGAGGTGGAGAAAGAAAACGTCGGTGTGGAAAGCGGACACAGGATAGAACTTGTGGGCGAGAAAGCGGGCGGCATGACGACGCGGGCAGTAAAACGCGGCATACGCAGCCATAAGCTGAAACCCTACCGGGCAGCGGCAGCAGCCGAGAAAAAGGCAGCAAAGGCAAACGCCGATTTCCTCTATCAAAAGGCGCTGCATGATAACCCCGCCCTTGCGCACTCCAACCCGATTTCCCGTTTTTGGCAGAAGCAGCGCATTAAAAAGCAGTATGCAAAAACGCTGAAAGCGGGCGGCAAAGCGAAAAAAACCGCTGAAGCCACCGCAAAGGCGGCGAAGAAAACCGCGCAGGAAACCAAACGGGCGACGTTCTTTGTTGTCCGGCATTGGAAAGGCTGCTTGATTGTGGGCGGGATTGCCTTTATCGTGCTGCTGCTTTTCGGCGGGCTGTCCTCTTGCTCCCTCTTTGGCGGCAACAGCGGCAGCGGCTTGATTGCGTCGTCCTATCTCTCCGAGGACGCGGATATAACGGGCGCGGAAAGCGCGTATGCCGCTATGGAAGCCGAGTTACAAGATATGCTGGACAATATCGAAAGCGAATACCCCGGCTATGACGAATACCGGGTAAACGCGGACGAGATCGAGCATGACCCCTATGTGCTAATTTCTATCCTTTCCGCGTGGCATGAGGGCGTGTTTACACTCGATGAAGTGCAAAGCACCCTTGAAATGCTCTTTGAGAAACAGTATATCTTGACGGTCGAGGAAGAAGTACAGGTACGCTACCGCACCGAAACAAGGACGGACAGCGAGGGCAACCCCTATACGGTTGAAGTCCCCTATAACTATTACATTCTTCATGTGGATTTGGAAAACTTCAACCTCTCCCATGTCCCCGTTTACATCATGGGCGAAGAACAGCTATCCATGTACGCTATGTATATGTCGTCGCTGGGAAACAGACCCGACCTTTTCCCGCAATCCGGCTATGTGTCTAAATACTATGAAAACCCGCCCGCCGATTATGAAGTACCCGCCGCGCTGCTGGGTTCCGATGAAAAGTTTGCGCGGCTCATGGAGGAAGCAGATAAATACGTCGGTTTTCCCTATGTGTGGGGCGGCAGCACCCCGGAAACCTCTTTTGATTGCAGCGGCTTTGTGAGTTATGTGTTGACGAACAGCGGCCTATACAATACGGGCAGACTTGGGGCGCAAGGGCTTTACAACATCTCAACCCCTGTTTCTAACCCGCAGCCGGGGGATTTGGTGTTCTTTACGGGTACATACGACACCCCCGGCGTTTCCCATGTGGGGATTTATGTGGGCGAGGACGGGGACGGAAGCCCCGTCATGCTGCATTGTGGCGACCCTATCCAGTATTCAAAGCTGGACACCAGCTATTGGCAATCCCACTTTTACGCCTACGGGCGGTTAAATTACAATTAAAAGGAGTTGAAAAATGAATATTGTATCTTTTGGCGGCGGCACGAATAGTGCCGCCTTACTTATTGGCCTATACAAGCACAAAATCCCGATTGACCTTATCACCTTTGCCGATACGGGCGCGGAACACCCGCATACCTATCAATTTATCGAGATAATCAATCAATGGCTTGCGGAACACGGTATGCCGCAGATTACCGTTGTGCAGTATGTTGACCGCTACGGCAACCGCCTATCTCTTGAAACCGAGTGCTTGCGCTCTCATACGCTCCCGTCGATTGCCTACGGGCATAAGCGTTGTTCGCAGAAACACAAAATCGCACCGCAGGAAAAGTTTTGCAACCACTATGCGCCTTGCCGCGAAGTATGGCAGCGCGGCGAGAAAGTCAACCGCTATATCGGCTATGACGCGGGAGAAGTGAAACGGTATGAACATTCCCGCAAGTACAACGAAGCCGACAAAAAATATCATAACCGCTACCCCCTCATTGAAGAATGGGGCTGGAACAGGGACGATTGTATCCGGGAAATCAAAGCGGCAGGATTGCCGCAGCCGGGTAAATCGTCCTGTTTCTTTTGTCCGAGCATGAAGAAACAAGAGATTTTATATCTCAAAGAACACTATCCCGATCTATTTAACCGGGCGGCGACTTTGGAAGAAAACGCTATGCCCTATCTTAAAACCGTTAAGGGATTGGGGCGCAGCTATTCATGGAAAGAACAGTTTGGAAAGGAGTAAATGACTATGGCGAACACGAAACTTGACCGTATCGAAAGGGATATTGAGAAAACGAGGGCAAAAATCCTTGAACAGCAAAAGAAGCTGAAAGACCTTGAAGCGCAGAAAGTCGAGGAAGAAAACGCGCAGATCGTGCAAATGGTAAAGGCGGTACACCTTGACGGGACGCAGCTTGCCGCGTTCCTCTCCGCTTACGCCAGCGGCGAAATCACCTTGCCGCAGCCGGAAGCCACTTACCCCGCCGAACAGGAGGACAACGACAATGAAGAATAAAAAGATAATCCGAAAGTTTACCGTATTGCTTGCCGCACTGGTTATCATGTGCGGCTTTTCTGTTACCGCTTATGCGGGCGGTGGCGATGAAAGCGACGACACGCCTACCCCCGTAACCGAGGAAACCCCCGCGCCGGAAACCGAGCCGGAAGAAACGACGGGCGGCTATGAGCCGCAGCCCCTTACCCCGGACGGGAATATGTCCCTTGTGGACGATATAACGGGTGAAGCGTCCGGCGACAAGCAGTTTATCACCGTCGTTACCAAAAGTGGCAACTATTTTTACATCATCATTGACCGCGCCGAGGACGGGGAAAATACCGTCCATTTCCTTAACCAAGTGGACGAAGCGGATTTAACCGCCCTTATGGAGGACGGGCAGACCGAAGCCCCCGTTTGTAGCTGCACCGATAAATGCGTTGCCGGAAGCGTCAACACCGCTTGCCCGGTTTGCAGCGTCAACATGAGCGAGTGCGCGGGTGTGGAAGCCGAGCCGGAGCCGGAAGAAACCGAGCAGCCGCCGGAAGAAGAAAAAGGCGGCGGCATGGGTATTCTGCTTGTCGTGCTGCTTGTTGCCGCAGCGGGCGGCGGCGCGTTCTACTACTTTAAGATTTTGAAGCCCAAAAAGGACGCGGCGAAAGGCAGCAGCAGCCTTGACGACCTTGATTTTGACGAGGACGACGAGGAAACGGAAGTAGTCGAAACCGAACAGACCGAGCAGGAGGACGATAATCTATGAAACTTGTAATTGCAGAAAAACCGAGCGGGCTTTCGGAATGTACGGTATGGGCGCGAATGAAAAGCGCAGCGGATATTTTGAGGGCGGCGGCTACCTTGTGTCGTGGTGTATCGGGCATTTGATTAGCCTTGCAGACGCGGCGACCTACAATGAACAATTCCGTAAATGGAAGTACGACGATCTTCCCATTGTCCCGCAGGAGTGGCAGTTTATTGTTGCCAGCGGCAAGGAGCAGCAGTTTTCCATTCTCAAAGACCTTATGCACCGCAGCGACGTTACCGAGATTATCAATGCTTGCGACAGCGGGCGCGAGGGGGAACTCATTTTCCGCTTTGTCTATGAACAGGCGAATTGCAAAAAGCCCTTTTCCCGCCTTTGGATTAGCAGCATGGAAGCAAGTGCAATCCGCGAGGGCTTTTCAAATCTCAAAGACGGGCGCGGCTATGACAACCTCTATCAATCCGCGCTTTGCAGAGCAAAGGCCGATTGGCTCATTGGCATTAACGCGACCCGCCTTTTCTCTATCCTCTACCATAAAACATTGAATGTCGGCAGAGTGCAAACGCCCACCCTTGCTATGCTGGTAAACCGCGACTATGCAATCAGCAGCTTTAAGAAAGAGAAATATCATGTCGTCCGGCTGGACGTTGGCGGCGTTGCCGCCCTTTCCGAAAGGCAGGACGACGAAGCGGCGGCGCGGCAGATGAAAGCGGCTTGCGAGAAATCGCAGGCCGTTTGTACTTCCCTTAAAAAAGAGAAAAAGACCGCAGCCCCGCCGAAACTGTTTGACCTCACCGCCTTGCAGCGGGAAGCAAACCGTTTGTATGGGTTTACGGCGAAACAGACCCTTGACTATGCGCAAGCCCTTTATGAAAAACGGCTTTTGACCTATCCCCGCACCGACAGCAAATATATCACTTCCGATATGGAGGGCAGCACAAAGGAACTTATCACCGGCCTTTGCGCTGCTCTCCCCTTTATGCAGGGCGTGAAGCTGCAAGCCGACCTTGCGAGGATTTGCGACAACAGCAAAGTAACCGACCATCACGCCATTTTGCCGACAGCGGAGTTTGTGAAAACGGGCTTTTCTTCCCTTGCCGAAAGTGAGAAAAAGCTAATGACCCTTGTGTGCGCAAAACTGCTTTGCGCCGTTGCCGCGCCCTATGAGTATGAAGCGGTTACGGCGGTTTTCACTTGCGGCGGCTATACCTTTACCGCAAAGGGCAGGACGACGCTTTGCGAGGGTTGGCGCGAGATTGAAAGACTATCCCGCGCCGCGTCCGGGGAACAGGACGAGGACGCAGAGCCGGAAGCGGTTTTACCCCCGCTTGCCGAGGGGCAGACCTTTGACAATCCGGCAGCGGAGATCTCCGAACGTTACACGCAGCCCCCAAAGGCATTTACCGAAGATACGTTACTTTCGGCTATGGAGAGTGCGGGAAAGGAGGACACGCCGGAGGACGCGGAGCGCAAAGGGTTAGGCACCACCGCGACGCGGGCGGGTATCATTGAAAAACTCATTAGCGCGGGCTTTGCCGAGCGCAAGGGCAAAAAGCTAATCCCCACAAAGGACGGGTATAACCTTGTCGCTATTCTGCCCGACAGCCTTACGTCCCCGCAGCTTACGGCAGAATGGGAAACGCGCCTTACCGGGATTGCAAAGGGCAGCGACAGCCCCGCCGACTTCATGCGCGGGATTGAGGAAATGACAGCGGGGCTTGTCAAGACCTATTCCGCGATTTCCGAGGATAAAGCGAAGCTGTTTACCCCGCAGCGGGAAGCAATCGGCACTTGCCCCCGTTGCGGCGCGGCGGTTTACGAGGGCAAGAAAAACTTTTACTGCTCCGACAGGGCTTGCAGCTTTGTGATGTGGAAGAATGACCGCTTTTTTGAGCAGCGCAAAAAGGCTTTCACAAAGGCGATTGCCGCCGCCCTTTTGAAAGACGGAAAGGTAAAAATCAAAGGTATGTACTCGACCAAGACGGGAAAGACCTTTGACGGAGTTGTGCTGCTTGCCGACACAGGCGGCAAGTATGTAAACTTCCGCGTCGAGCAGAACCGAAAATGATAAGGCTTGATGAAAAGCAATACCGCGCCGTAAAGAAAATGACCCGCGCCGCTTGTGCAAACAACGATTGCGGGAATTGTCTGCTGCTGGACGACGGGGAAACTTGCGTTTGTGTGCAGAGTATCAGCTATTCGCTGCTATGCCGCTATTTCCGCGAAGCGGTATTACCCGCCGACAGG
>ENA-OPNR01001109-OPNR01001109.1-human-gut-metagenome-genome-assembly--contig:-NODE-1109-length-11184-cov-2.429149_pt1 | contig 11184 bp, 15 predicted proteins | sample MGYA00241543_ERZ501783 | MGnify/ENA primary metagenome ERZ501783 (study PRJEB25962, sample SAMEA2042557) | human gut metagenome | biome: human gut; feature: human-associated habitat; material: faeces... | reverse complement strand
GTCAATGTAACCGAAGTATATACTACTGTAAAATAGTGAGTTATATGTAACGTGATGACAAACGATGACACAGGTCGTCACCTCCCTTGAAACATGGTGCCGGTATGAAAAAATACCCTTTTATTTGCAGCGTGAACGGATGAAACCGCACTTCCGATAATGGTATAATGGTCATATTGTTTGATGCTTCCGTTATCGGTCCGGATAGTGGAAGCAATGTCGGATATGACAGTTATCGGAATGTCATGACCAACAGACCGACCATTAACGGAAAGATGCTATAACGGATAAGTTACCGGTCGGAATAACGGATGAAGCATATCGTGGTCGGTTGGAAGGAAGCGTTCACGGATTGACGGATGAAACAGATATATATTCAATAACCCATTAAAAGAAAAGATTATGAGCAAAGAGCCTTTATTCGTTGCAGTCAGCAACCAAAAGGGAGGGGTCGGGAAATCGGCCTTGACGGTAGTGCTTTCCAGCTACCCCCATTTCGAGAAAAACCTGAACGTGGCAATCATTGATTGTGATTCTCCACAGCACAGCCTCGTGCGCATGAGAGAACGGGATAAAAAAGCCATTGCCAACAGTGCCTATTTTCAACAATTGTTACAGCAGCAATGGAATCGCGTACCAAAGAAAGCTTATCCGATTGTCGGGTCTACTTCGGAAAAGGCAAGGGAAGCCGCGGACGAGCTTGCCGCAAGCGGTGACTATGATCTGATTTTTGTGGATTTGCCCGGAACAGTGGAATCCACGGGGGTGTTCCGCACCATCGTCAATATGGATTATGTCCTGACTCCCACCACTCCCGATCTTATCATCATGCAGAGCACGCTCGCTTTTTCCACGACGGTTCTTGATTATGTCAAGAACACGAAAGATGTGCCGCTCAAGGATATTCTCTTCTTCTGGAACAAGTTGAAAAAACGTACCAACGTGGAAATTTACAAATCCTATGCAGAGGTCATGAGGGAACTGCATCTGACTGTCCTTGACACCAAACTTCCCGATTTATGCCGTTACGAGAAGGAAATCACACATGCAAAACGTGATTTTTTCCGCTGCACCCTGCTGCCTCCGCCTCCCAAGCAATTGGAAGGAAGCGGTCTGAAGGAACTGGCGGAGGAGCTTATTGTCAAACTTAAATTGGAACACGCATGACAAAGAAAAAGGTGGAAGTGAATGAGGATATCCTCAAGAATATCATTGTCGGGGATATTCCTGTATTCGGCAGGGCGCAACCCATGAACGAGAATACGGAACAACCCGGACAGGAATCCGTACCCGTCAAAAATACGGGACCGGCTCCAGCTACGGAACCGGTTGAGATACAGTCTGAGAAAACGTCCCCTGTAAAACCTCGAAAAAAGAAAGATGAAGCGGGTAGCTATAGAGACAAGTATCTGGTAAACATTCCGGCATCTAACCGTTCCCATGTCTATATAAATCGCGAGGTGGCCGAATGTATCAAGCGCATCCTTCCGGTCATTGCCCCGGACATGAGCATATCGGGGTATATAAGCAATATCCTCGTTGACCATATCCAGCAGCATTGGGAGGAAATCAGCGAATTGTATAACAAAGAATATTACAAACCATTAAAACCATTTTAGTCATGACACAGATTATCTTTCACATTGCGGCCATTGCCTGCATCGTTTACACATTTTGCCGTTTCGGATTGTTCATTCACAAAAGAATGCGCAAGAACAAAAACATCGGAAAGCACGTCCACGTTCCTCCGCCCGAAACTTCCGGCAAAGCGGAACCGGATACCTGGGAAGACACCGCTTGTACATCTGCCTTAAAGGATGTCATCAACACGTCTTCAATTCAAATCGTTGAAGATCCATCGTATCGAACGACATATCTGGTAAATCACCCTATAGGTAATCGAATCCAGGTTTACATAAACAGGGACAGCTATGCCTACATCAAACGTTTTTTGGCAGTTGTCGCTCCGGAGACATCCATGTCAGGATATGTAAGCACAATCATTGATGAGCATCTGACAAAATATGAGGATGAGATGTCTGAATTATACACGGAAGCCATAAATAAACCCCTGTAGCCATGGAAGCAAAAATTTATTTCACGATAAAACTCGTGTGTGCGGTTTTCATATTCCGGCAACTGTGGATATTCATCTTCAATCGGGAAATGTATGGCATTTGGGAGAAAGCCTACCGCTTGATGCGCATAGTCCGCATCAATCTATGGAAATACCGGAAGAAACGTTCGGAACAAAAAGCGCGTGAGGCCAATAAAAAGGCAAGGCGAAGGGAAAAGACCGACGCACACAACAGGCATACGGCACAGCCGTCTTCTGCTGTTACTGAAGATGTAATCGGCAAGACAAAAATTGTCTATCTCGAAGACCCGGAAGTGGCGAGAAAAACTCCGACACGTTCCGAACCTATGGAAAAAGAGTCGATAGAGGAGGATGAGGAAATCGGTCCGGATGATGTAATACAGGAAGAAAAAGGTCTCACCAAAGAGGAAAAAGAAGAATTGATGGCTCCTGTGGATGCTGAACCTGACCCGGATTTTGACACAGCCATGACCTTTGAGGATATAAACAATGTGGCAGAGGTGCTGATATCTGAAAATCCGGATGAAGAGAAAGCCATACGTGCAGCCACTACCATACATCACAAGATGCACGATACGGTTATACTATCTTTTCTCACGGACAAGTTGAGTAATCAGGAAAAGGTAAACCGCCTGGTCAGCGAATGTCTGGATGAATCGGGCAGACCGTTGGCAAAACGAAAGACCGCATCCAAGAAGGTGGAGGCTTTCAACATAGATAAATTCGTTTAATTGTTTCTTTTTGCTGTCATAGTTTTTGAAGGCATGTCGATGTGATATCGGTGTGCCTTTTCATTTTCAGAGAATATCATCGGATAAAATTCAAATAATCATATCGTTATCATAATGGCAGGATTCGTACCTTTGCAAAAAATGAATGATTATGGCAGTGACAAAAGCGATATTGGAGAAATGGATGGTGGAGCAGAAACGCCACCGCCTTTTCGACAAACAGGTGCAGATGGCCCGTGAACTGGGATTGAACCCTGGCAAGCTCGGAAAGATAGATAACCACAAGCAGGATCACGAAAAGAAAAGCCAAAAAGCGACAAGAAAAAGATGAGTCCTACAAAATGTTCTTCCCGTTTCCGAATACTGCTGTTCCCCGTTACGGCGGGCAATTACCACTTGCAACCCCAAACTGAACCCGAAGCCGAGCATATAAATCGCCAAGAACCATATTCCGGCAATGGCGGATGCGCCCAGTTCCACATCACCCACATGCCCCAAGAACAAGGCATCGGTAATATTTATCAGTTGTTCGATAAGGATGCTCATCATTACAGGAAAAGCGATGAGCCAAATTTTCTTATAGGTATAATCCATTTGTTCAAACCAATATGATACAATAAGCCATGCCGCTTGGACAGCACAACAATCTTGTAGATTTACAATTAGGGATAATGACAAGGCAGTAATAGACAAACTTAAACGATAAGCCTGTCTATTGCTGAATAGCGTTAATCGAGGGCGCTATTCGCCCGGCGTAGCTATATGCACAACTGCCATTTCATATTGTTGAACAACTATTCTTTTTCTGTTAGGGCTACAAAGATAGCGTTTTTCCCTGAATTTGTATCTGTAAACTATCAATTAGCAGTTTTAGGAGAAACTATATTTTTGTGCTATACCTATTATATAATATGCAAATCAGCCCCCCGGAAAGAAAGATAGCTGGCAGAATAAACCAATAGTTGTTACTTATCAGAAACTTGGCTATCCAAAAAGAAGGGAGAAATGAAAATACATATTGGGTACTATCTGTAATGACAAAAGGTATGATCAATCCCACCATAACCAAAGCAGATACTTTTGCAAGTGCCATACCTTCCACTTTATTCCCCGCGTATGCTAAAATAATCATAGCAGCCACAACGCTTAGTATTGTAGCCAATATGGATATGATAAATGTAGTCCATAATGACATATCTGATACGGAACAGAAAGAAAGCAGCACGAAAGAAACAATGGCTGCAAATAAAACAGGAATAATCAATCTTGATATAAGATAACCCTTCTTCCCAAGTGGGGTGATTGTGATATACCTGTTGATTTTCATATCTGTTTCATCCAATACCACCAAGACCGAAGCGAAGCAAATCATGTAAGGACACATAATTGCAAGGAATAAATCCAATATCGGATAATATAGACTGAAATCCTTTAGCATCGGATAATGCTGTACAATTAAGGGGAAAACAAACCTATATATTGCCGCTAATAGTAACGGAATACATATTATTGCAGATAACATACCATCTGAGAATATGTTTCTCACCTGATAAGTCACCTTGTCGGTTTTTAGTTTGACTATCGGGATCTGATGCACGATGACAACCTCCTCAAGGTGCTGTGTCGGATAAACAACTATCGTATCTGCCTTTTCCTCGATTACCCCCTGTGCACTTACCCCCATAGGTAATCCTATAGCTGTTAGCAGGAATGCCTTTGCCGCCATGCCAATATTTGATTTCTTACTATGCATTTTTGCCAAAATATTTATGTTATCAAAATAACGAACCGTATCCGATTGTCAGCCATATTCTTTCCCCATTTGCTGCTGCCATTAATGTTTGCATTCCAGTAATTTATCCCCAGATAAAACGCAAGATTATCCCACTTCATAATAATTTTCAGAAAACATAAGGATGAAGTGAATACACCGAGCCCACATGTAAATGCAGTCATTAATAATTAAGGTTCATCCGACATTTCGCGTGATACGGCAGTCGTGAAGAGAGAACAATCGTAGTTTGAAGTACTCTTCATCCCTAAAGCCGTAGGCGTTTCGTTTCATAACCTTAATCTTGTTGTTTATACCCTCAACCCTGCCCGATGAAATATGATGGTCGTACCATGCGAGTATTCCCCAACCGTGAGCCAATAATGTGGCGGCCATTTTGACGAGTTGTTTCTGACCGCTGTCACGTGCGATTCTCACCCAGTCATCAATAACTTTCTCCGCTTCGGCTTTATTCGGTTGCATCCATATCTCCCTAAGATATTCTTTGAGAAAATAGGCTTGGGCTATAGGCTTGTTAAGTTCAAGCACATTGTCAAGTCTATTGCGATGACGGGAGTCCATCACGTCTGTTCCGTTCTGAAGCAGTAGCCAGCGGGTACCTTTGATAATCTTGCGTTTATTCAGGTCTGTCTCAACGGCATATTGGGTCCTTCGCACCGAATCGACAGCATCGTTCATGAGCTTCACAACATGAAAATGGTCGAATACGAGAGTCGCTTCGGGTGCGTTTTCCAGAACGGAAGCAATGAATGCTCCGGACAAATCCGTAGCCACTACCTCGATTTTCACACCAAGGCGATTGGCCCGATTCCAAAAAGCTTCAAGAGCCTCTTTCCCCTTGCCGTTGCCGACATGAACAATCCTTCCCGTATCGAGATCCACCACGATAGTCATGTATACATGTCCCTTTCTGACAGCGAACTCATCTATGCCAATGCGCTTGACTCCCTTTATTATAGGCGGAGAGTACCTGCGTTTGAGGTGGCGTTTGTGTATATCTTTGACAGTATCCCAACTGACACACAAGAGGGCCGCAACATCCTTTATCGTTCCGATTCTCAACAAGTCAAGTACATAAGAGGCAAAGCGATGTGTATAGCAGCAGCTGCCGTTTGCGAACGGTATTGGCTCCTGGGCATCATAGTCACATTCCTTGCATTTATATCGTTGAAGTCTGACTCGTATACTCACTGGTCTTCTGCCGATGGGAACGCAATGAAAGTCTCGCGTCCGAGTTCCATTCTTTATCAATCTTTTGCCGCCGCATTTAGGACAACACAACATCCTGTGCTTACTTTCCGGCATCTACTAATTCCTTGCAATACGGATCAGCATCAATATCAATAATATCCGGCATATTATCACCGACATATCTGAGGCTTTTCAGCCCGAGTTCATGATATAGGAAACTGGTGTTCATGCTGATAATTTAAGGGTGGTACTTTACTGATAAACATTTTGAAAGAAATAATATTCTGATTCATAATTATATCGTCATCATTTTTTTTACTGACAGACAAGAAAAAATATACATCGCAATGCACCAAATGCTTATTGCCATTAGAGATATGACACTGATATTTCCAGACATAAGTTCTATCAGACTTATACTTGGATGTAATAGCATAACTCCCGATTTATAGCCCATTGTATAAACAGATATGGGAGCTACGGATATTATTAAAGTGGGAACCATAATCAGCATAAAGTTATTCATGGTTGAAATGAAAGCGGAAAGTGATATTCCAACCAGTGTGAATAATGCTGAACCTAACATAATTCCAACAGCAAGATGTATGTAAGAATGTTCCATGCCTGAGAACAATGCGATGAGAACTCCACTTAGCAAAGAAATTAGTCCAATGGAAATTACCTTTGACAAAATGTATGCGTGTATCGATATGGGCGAAACAGCTAATGCCTGCATTACTTTTTCGCTTTTCTCGAATAATATGATTGCTCCCATAAACATTAATCCAATCAGCACGGGGTCTGAAAATATAAGGGTAGTTGTGCATAGTTCTTTCCACTGCATAGGAAGAATGCGCAATACAGCAATATACACCAGTGTAAATAGCGTATATAGGGCATAAAAACCATATTTGTATTGTTGCCGAATATCGCCAAGTATTAAACCTTTAAGTTTCATAGTAATTTCCTCCCTGTTATTTCTGAGAATATATGGTCTAATGTCGGCTCATTGCTATGTATTGACAATAAGGCATTAGCTTGAATCAGAGATTGCAGCTTTTTGTCTGTACTTATTTTGTCAAGTGCGATTGTAGTATTCAATTCTTGTTGATTCTCCAAATATGAATATGTCACTTCATTATAACGCCTTGACATGATAAGATTATGAGGAGTGTCCATAGCTTTAATGTTGCCATCGACAATAAATGCCACACGGTCACAAAGTTCGGTCGCATCGTGCATATTGTGAGTAGTCAGAATGATTGTCACTCCTTTATTTTTAAGCTCACGAATAATGTCTTTCATCACTTGGGAGTTTGAGGGGTCTAAACCTGATGTTGGCTCATCCAAAAATAACACTTTGGGTTGATGAATGATTGACCGGGCAAAGTTTAATCTGGATTTCATTCCTTTAGAAAAACCTGCCACTTTCTTGTTGGCATGTTGTGACAGTCCGACCATTTCTAATAGTTGTTCGGCAGGAATAAGCTTGCTGTCATATAAAGAGCCAAAGAATTTTAAGTTCTCCAATGCGGTGAATTTCTCATAAAAACTAGGAAATTCAAAATCGACACCAATACTCTCATAGAAATGGTCAGGCTTATTTCTAATTTCATTATTATTAATAGAAACACTCCCCTTATATTTAGGGAGCATACCTATTAATATCTTTTGAAGAGTGCTTTTTCCTGCTCCAGAAGGTCCTAAAAAGCCAAATATTTCTCCGCTTCTTACTTGAAAATTCATATTCTCAATAAATGGTAGTTGAGAATAACTAAACGATAAGTTTTTTACTGTAATCATAATTTTTAATTTTTATATTTTATGACTAAATTAGTCTATATGGTCATATTGTGAATTCAGAGCATCGCCATGTAGCATATTTGCACATAGTCAGTTGATATTATATAATCTTATTGTGTTGGATTAGTCTTTAAGTAGTTGCTTTACTATTCCCCTAACTATAAACTTGAAAACTTCATTGTAAATATCTGTTCCAATTGTTTTCTCGTTTAGAATAGTCAAGAATGCAGCTCTTAAAGCCCCTGCAAATACCTTTGTGTCAATTGATTTACTTTCTGGAATAAATTTCAGCACTTCGTTTGCCAGCATGACATCATCATCTACGTGTTGTGAAAGTACTTCTTGAGGGAGCTTTCTACTTAGATATTCCACGTCACTATTCACAAAGACAGATACAAAGTATGGCTTGTTGTTGATTAGCAAGTCAGATATAATATCTGTCAATGTATCAACCGTAATATTATCGGTATGCTTATTTATGGCATTAAGAAATTCTTTTTCCAATTTCTTATGATAGTCTATTATTGTATCAAAAAAAAGAAGTTCTTTTGATGTATAGAATAGATAAAATGCTCCTTTAGAAATATTAGCATATTTAACAAGCTCATCTACAGAAGTTTTACGTACCCCTTGTTGCTGGATAAATAGCAAAGCTCCTTCTTTGAGTTTATCCTTTATAAGCTTCCTTTCGTTGTCATCAAATGCTTTTGCCATACCGTGTGACTATTTTATTATTATTGGTCACTGCAAACATAAGCGTTATTTTTGAATTGACAAAGAAATATCAGTTTATTTTTCCCCAGAAAGTTACTTCATATCAACTTGCAGTTATATCTTTCGACACAAATTAGTCAGTGTAAAGTCCAATGTGATTGCCCGCAGGGTCAGCAAATACGGCAAAATACCATTTCCCATCGGCTTGAATTTTAGTCTTGGGATAACTATGCTGCCACCTTGCTTCATTACTTGCCGGATTGACCTGTCAATGTCTTCACAGTTAAAGTGAATTAATACACCATGCTCTGAGGGTTTGAAGTTCGGTGCATAAGATATAGTACCTACCGTTTGTCCGTCCTGCACGAAACAAGCCATTTTCTCGTTATTATATTCGGCTACCATAAGTTCAACTCCCAAGATTGTTTGATAGAAATTTACTGATTGGTAGAAGTAGGTAACGGGAATTTCAAAGAATGCGATTAAATTTTTCACGTTCTTTTTCTTTTAGTTGCTATTTTGTCCTGCGCTAAGACAGTGCAAAATTACGATTGGCATAAGGAACTGGATAGAACGAAGGGGACATTTTAGAGGGTGCAACTTCACACGTTGTTGCCCCCTCCCTGTTGTTAACTTTCACTGACAGTGAAAGTTTTAGATTTTCTTTCCGATATAAAATACATAGCCATAAAAGCCTTTATACTTATTGTATAATGCTTCTTCAAGATGCTGAAACTCTATGAGTTTCTTTACGGTTTCATTATGGGGATATTTTTTCAGCATTAGTTTACGGGCTTCACTCAAAGGCTGATAGTAATGTTCCGTCCAGCATTTTTCCGGCAACACAAATGAAGCAACTGGGAGATAGCCAGCTCTCTGCATTTGTGCGACTTTAACAGGAATTGTATCTATCTCTTGATACCCCTGCATCCAAAAATCGTGTATTTCAGCCGGACGCTTTTCTGTAAACCATGAACTTTCCGAAACTGCAATATACCCATTAGGTTTCAAATAATCACGCCATTCATTTATACCTCTCTCAAAGCCGATATTATAAATAGCACCTTCCGACCATATCAAGTCTAAAGATTCTTTTTCAAAAGGTAGATTGTCCATTGAGCCGACAATCCCCTTTACTCTATTTTGCAAATTCAGCTTTAAGGCATCAAGATTAAACTTGTCAATAAACCCTGAAAAGAAATCAAGTCCTGTAATAGTTCCTGATACATTTTGTGCCAAAACCATAGTTTGACCTCCCGTTCCACAACCAATGTCTGCAATCTGCGCAGTATCACTCAGATTATCAATGAAACTTAAAGCCTTTAATGTAACATCAGGACTTCCCGGACCTTGCCTTTTTGTATTAAGAAAAAAATCACAAATTAAATTTACATCAAACCCGTAAATTGTGTTGTTATTGTTATTCATTTTTATTGTATATATTGTGTACAGGGAAAATATGATGATACCTTACCTATACACAGATTAAAATTATAATATAAGCACACGAAAATAGCCCCCGAAAAGAATTATCCGAGAGTAAACGTAAAGAACAATCTACATTAGAAATGCAGATTGCTTACAACACAATATCCGATTGGTTTGTTTTCTTCATGCGAGCGAAGGTAGTGAATTATTTTATGCCATGCAAATTCAGCTTTGAATTTAGGTCGAGTATGCCTGGGCATTTCAGCCCAAACCTACTCGACCCAATCGTAAAAAGTTTATTTTCAATGATTTGTGTTTGTAGAAATAGAATGGTATCTTTGAACTGAAGATAAAGGCAGACACAATCCCGACAAGGGAAGCCAAATGTCCTTTGAAAAAAGTACCTAATTCGTATCCATCAAAAGATTGAGGTACGCTAAAATATTGATTTTAAGACTTGTGAACTGCTCGATTCAAGTCCCGAGCGGAACCGAGGAAAGTGCCGCTTCCACAGCTTATAGAGCACATCTATTTCAAGCGGTTCAAGCGTGAGAAACCGGAAACGGTCAAGCCGCTGAAACAGATTCTGAAGGAAATGGAGACCAAGAAGAAGCTGCAAAAAGAGAAAAAGGAGGAACGGAGGAAACAGCGTTCACATGACATGAAGCGAAGTCTGAAAGCCGTCCGGTTTTCAGGCTTCGCTTTTTTGGTGATTCGAACCAATTGTCGCTTTTTCATTCCTCATGAAGAGTGCCCGTTTTTATTTTCTGTTTTTCCCATCCTTCCCTGCCCAAAATCCTCTTTTTTATCGTTTGGAAAATCCTTGCTGATGTAACGTGATGACATACGATGACACGCATCGTAAGGTTTGTAAATCAATGAATTAAACGCTATATATTCGCTGTCGAAATGATTTTTTGTTTCACCAATTAAAATTTTCGACACATGAAAAAAAGATTCTTTTCGGCAGCTTTCATGCTGCTTGCGACAGTCGGGGCTTTCGCCCAGGGTAACGGTATCGGCGGCATTACGGAAGCCACCAACATGGTCACTTCCTACTTCGACCCCGGCACCAAGTTGATTTACGCCATCGGAGCCGTCGTCGGCCTGATCGGGGGCGTGAAGGTCTATTCCAAGTTCTCCTCGGGCGACCCTGACACCTCGAAGACCGCCGCGAGCTGGTTCGGCGCGTGTATTTTCCTGATTGTCGCCGCGACGATCCTACGCTCTTTCTTCTTGTAGTCCAACCTGTCATGCAAATAATTATGGAATATGGAATCAACAAGGGAATCGGCAAGAGCGTGGAGTTCCGGGGCCTGAAGGCGCAGTACCTCTTCATCTTCGCGGGCGGCCTGCTGGCCGTCTTCGTGGTGTTCGTCATCCTCTACATGGCAGGGGTCGATCAGTGGGTATGTATCGCTTTCGGC
>ENA-OPNR01001108-OPNR01001108.1-human-gut-metagenome-genome-assembly--contig:-NODE-1108-length-11187-cov-2.137711_pt1 | contig 11187 bp, 8 predicted proteins | sample MGYA00241543_ERZ501783 | MGnify/ENA primary metagenome ERZ501783 (study PRJEB25962, sample SAMEA2042557) | human gut metagenome | biome: human gut; feature: human-associated habitat; material: faeces... | reverse complement strand
TACTGGATCTCAGCTGCCGGAGGCGCGAGAACAGTTATTATATTGTAACCAACAGATGGCAGACATTTACCGAGCTCAGACTGATACCGGAGGTCCTGGAAGAGCTGTCCGGATGGTGTGATGAATTTCTGGTTCACGGGGTTGATGTAGAAGGAAAAGCATCTGGTACAGAGGAGGATCTGGTCAGGATGCTTGCGGCGTGGAACGGACTTCCGATCACCTATGCCGGTGGAATTGGAAGCATGGAGGATCTGCGGGAGTTTGCACGGATCAGCGGGGAAAAGCTGGACTATACGATCGGCAGTGCACTGGATCTTTTTGGCGGTAAGATCCCGTATGCCGAGCTGACAGAACCGGTGAAATAAACTGATTGAAGAATAAAAGAAATGGTGCTACAATGGATACTGTCTATCTATAGCGGAAAAAAGCAAAACACTTCAGACAGAAGTGATAAGCAAGGAATATAAGGAGCTTAATAAAATGGGAATTATTGAAAAGATATTTGGAACGCACAGCGAACATGAATTGAAGCGAATCTACCCGATCGTGGATCATATTGATGCGCTGGAGCCGGAGATGCAGAAGCTCTCCGATGAGGAATTGAAAGAAAAGACGAAAGAATTCAAGGAGAGGCTTGCAAAAGGAGAGACACTGGACGATCTTCTTCCGGAAGCGTTTGCTGTTGTAAGAGAGGCAGCTGTCCGTGTACTTGGAATGCGCCACTACCGTGTACAGATGGTCGGGGGTATCATCCTGCATCAGGGCCGTATTGCCGAGATGAAGACCGGTGAAGGTAAAACACTTGTATCTACACTGCCGGCATACTTAAATGCACTGACCGGAGAAGGGGTGCATATTGTAACAGTCAACGACTATCTGGCAAAGCGTGATGCTGAGTGGATGGGAAAGGTTCATGAATTCCTGGGACTGACTGTTGGAGTTGTTCTGAACCAGATGGATAATGATGAACGACGTGCAGCGTATAATTGCGATATCACTTATGTGACGAATAATGAACTTGGTTTCGATTACCTCCGTGATAACATGGTTATCTACAAAGAACAGCTGGTACAGCGCGGTATGAAATATGCACTTATCGATGAGGTTGACTCAGTTCTGATCGATGAAGCGAGAACACCGCTTATCATTTCCGGACAGAGTGGAAAGTCAACCAGACTTTACGAAGCATGTGATGTTCTGGCAAGACAGCTGGAGAGAGGTGAAGCAAGCGGGGAATTCTCTAAGATGAACGCCATTATGGGAGAAGAGATCGAAGAGACCGGAGACTTCATTGTCAATGAAAAAGAAAAGAATATCAACCTGACCGAAGAGGGTGTGAAGAAGGTTGAGAAGTTCTTCCATATTGAGAACCTTGCTGACCCGGAGAACCTGGAGATCCAGCACAACATCATTCTGGCACTGCGTGCACATAATCTGATGTCCCGTGACCAGGATTATGTAGTAAAAGATGATGAGGTCCTGATCGTTGATGAATTTACCGGACGTATCATGCCGGGACGCCGTTATTCAGACGGACTTCATCAGGCAATCGAAGCAAAAGAGCATGTAAAGGTCAAGAGAGAAAGCAAGACTCTGGCTACCATTACATTCCAGAATTTGTTTAATAAATATGAGAAGAAATCCGGTATGACAGGTACAGCCCTCACAGAGGAACAGGAGTTCCGTGATATTTACGGAATGGACGTTATTGAGATTCCGACGAATGTTCCGGTACAGAGAATTGACCTGGAGGATGCCGTTTACAAATCAAAGAAAGAGAAATTTAACGCGGTTATTGATGCTATCTGTGAAGCGCATGAAAAAGAACAGCCGGTTCTGGTTGGTACGATCACGATCGAAACTTCCGAGCTCCTCAGTAAGATGCTCAGTAAACGCGGCGTAAAACATAATGTACTGAATGCCAAGTTCCATGAACTGGAGGCTGAGATCGTTGCACAGGCAGGACAGCATGGGGCTGTTACGATCGCAACCAACATGGCAGGCCGTGGTACGGATATCAAGCTTGATGAAGAATCAAGAGCAGCCGGCGGACTGAAGATCATCGGTACAGAACGTCATGAATCCCGTCGTATTGACAACCAGTTGCGTGGACGTGCCGGACGTCAGGGCGATCCGGGAGAATCCAGATTCTATATTTCTCTGGAGGATGACCTGATGCGTCTGTTCGGTTCCGAGAGACTGATGGATGTATTTACCAAGCTTGGAGTAGAAGAAGGAGAACAGATCGAGCACAAGATGCTTTCAAGTGCGATTGAGAAGGCTCAGAAGAAGATTGAGAGCAATAACTTTGGTATTCGTAAGAACCTGCTTGAATATGACCAGGTAATGAATGAACAGAGAGAGATCATCTACGATGAAAGACGCAGAGTCCTTGACGGTGAGAATATGAGAGATTCTATCTTCCATATGATCACAGACTTTGTGGAAAATACTGTCGATGCCAATCTTTCTGAGGAACAGGATTTTGAAGAATGGGATCTTGGAGCAATGAACCGTGAACTTCTGGATGTGATTCCAACGCTTCCGCCGGTTACGGAGGAGGATGCAAAGGATAAAGAGCCAAAAGAGATCAAGCATCTCCTGAAAGAACGTGCTGCAAAAGCATACGAAGAAAAAGAAGCACAGTTCCCGGAAGCAGAGCATCTGCGTGAGGTGGAGCGTGTGTTCCTTCTGCGTGTGATCGATGCAAAATGGATGGATCACATTGATGATATGGATCAGTTACGTCAGGGAATCGGTCTGCAGGCTTACGGACAGAGAGATCCTCTGGTTGAATACAAGATGATCGGATATGATATGTTCGGTGAAATGACACGTGCAATCGAAGTGGATACAGTCAGACTTCTCTTCCATGTCAATGTAGAACAGAAGGTTGAAAGAGAACAGGTTGCAAAGGTAACCGGTACCAATAAAGATGACAGTGTTGCAAAGGGTCCAAAGGTACGTGCCGAGAAAAAGATATATCCAAATGATCCATGCCCGTGTGGAAGCGGCAAGAAATACAAACAGTGCTGTGGAAGAAAATAAATACGACTGTTTGGATTTTTATATAATTTTATGAGATTTGAGGTGATACAGTGGTTGAATTAGACGGATTTAAGCAGACATTAAATGCGTATGAAGAACCCCTGAAGGAAATGAGGGATTCACTTTGACCTGGCAGGCAAAGAAAAACGGATTGAAGAGCTGGAAAGAAAGATAGAAGAACCGGGGTTCTGGGACAAGACAGAGCTTTCGCAGAGGATTATGAAGGAACTCCGGAAAATGCAGGACTGTGTGAAGGAGGTCCGGGATCTGGAAAGTTCATATGAAGATATCAATGCACTGATCGAACTTACGGAAGAGGAAGAAGACCGGGAGATGATCAAAGAGATCCAGCGTGAGATCGCTAAATTTGAAAAAGAATTTGAAGATCTCAGGATCCGGACGCTTCTTTCGGGAGAATATGATTCCTGCAATGCAATCGTGACACTGCATGCAGGAGCCGGAGGAACAGACAGCTGTGACTGGGCAAATATGCTGTATCGTATGTATACAAGATATGCACAGTCAAAAGGATTTCAGATAACCGTGCTGGACTATCAGGATGGAGATATTACCGGACTGAAAGGAATCACGTTTGAAGTAACGGGAGATAATGCATATGGCTATTTTCAGTCAGAAAAGGGAGTGCACCGTCTGGTGCGTATTTCTCCGTTCAATTCAGCAGGCAAGAGGCAGACATCTTTTGCATCCTGTGATGTGATACCGGATATTGAAGATGATATTGACATTGAGCTGAATGACGATGACCTGCGGATCGATACCTACCGTTCGAGCGGAGCCGGAGGACAGCATATCAACAAGACTTCGTCTGCGGTGCGGATCACGCATCTTCCGACAGGAATCGTAGTGCAGTGCCAGAATGAACGTTCGCAGCTTTTTAATAAGGACAAAGCGATGCAGATGTTGAAAGCCAAGCTGTATCTTTTGAAAAAGCAGGAGCAGGAAGAAAAGGTATCCGGCATCCGGGGGGAAGTTCAGGATATCAATTTTGGAAGCCAGATCGGATCCTATATTTTCCATCCTTACAATCTGGTCAAGGATCACCGTACCGGTGAAGAGACCGGAAATGTAAGCGCAGTTCTGGATGGGGAGCTGGATCCATTTATCAATGCTTATCTGAAACAGAGGAGTAACAATGGATAATACAAAGTACTATGTGGTAAAGAAAAAAGCAGTGCCGGAGGTGCTCATAAAGGTTGTCGAGACAAAGAGACTGCTCGCAACCAGACGTGGAATGACTATTCAGGAAGCGACAGAAGAGATCGGTATCAGCAGAAGTTCTTTCTATAAATATAAGGATGATATTTTCCCATTTCACGAAAATGAAAAAGGAAGGACTGTTACGATGGTTATTCAGCTTGATGATACACCGGGGGTTATGGCAGAGCTTTTAAACGCGGTGGCAAGGTATCAGGCGAATATCCTGACGATTCACCAGAGTATTCCGATCAACGGGGTGGCAACACTGACGCTCAGTGTGGAGGTGTTGCAGACAACGAAGAATCTGTCGGAGATGGTGGAAGAGATTGAACAGCATTCAGGTGTGCATTATTTGAAAATCGTAGGCAGGGAGTAGACAAAAAGATGAAGATTGCAGTATTGGGTTATGGTACCGTAGGTTCTGGTGTGGTAGAGGTTCTGGATGTAAATCAGAAGCTGATCGCGACACGGGCAAAAGAAGAAATTGAAGTTAAATATGTGCTGGATCTGAGGGATTTCCCGGGAGATAAGATCCAGGAAAAGATTGTTCATGATTATGAGATTATCCTGAATGATCCGGAGATTGGAATTGTAGTAGAAGTGATGGGCGGTGTGGAACCGGCGAATACCTTTGTCAGAAAAGCGCTGGAAGCAGGAAAAAGTGTCGTGACATCCAATAAGGCGTTGGTTGCCAAGCATGGATCCGCACTTCTTAAAACAGCGCGGGAAAAGAATGTGAATTTCCTTTTTGAAGCAAGTGTGGGAGGGGGGATTCCAATCCTCCGGGCACTTGGATCATCCCTGACAGGTGATGAGATCGAAGAAATCGCAGGAATCCTGAACGGAACAACCAATTACATGATGACCAGGATGTTCTACGAGGGAGCGAACTATGAAGAGGTTCTCCGTGAAGCACAGAAGAATGGATTTGCAGAGGCAGATCCGACTGCTGATGTGGAAGGACAGGATGCATGCCGGAAGATCGCGATCCTTGCATCGATCATCTCAGGAAAATACGTGGATTTTGAAGAAATTTATACCGAAGGTATTACAAAAATCACAACAGAAGATATGCAGTATGCAAAGGCTCTGGGAATGAATATCAAACTTCTTGCTGAATGTAAGCATGTGGACGGAACTCTTTATGCGGGAGTTGCACCGGTGCTTCTTCATGCAGAACATCCGCTTTACAGTGTGAATGGTGTATTTAATGCCGTATTTGTAAAGGGGAATATGCTGGGAGATGCGATGTTCTACGGAAGTGGGGCAGGAAAGCTTCCGACTGCGAGTGCGGTTGTGGCTGACATTGTGGCAGTTGTACAGAATCAGGGCAGAGATATCATGAATTTCTGGAGCGAAGAAAAGCTTACATTGGAAGACAGAAGCAAGACCAGCAAGAAGTTCCTGGTGCGAATCCGTGGAAATGAGGATGCGCTCAAAGAACGAATCGGCAATGATTTTGGTGTTTTTATCTGTTTCGTTTGTTCTTCCTAATTATTTTCCTACTTTTGCGCTATACGTAATACCTAAGAATATGACTTATCTGGATACGGACAGGCAAACGCAGGCAGATTTGAGCATTACAGAAGGAATATATGACGAATATCCCCTCTACTCTTTATTCTCCGGAACGGAGACTAAAAACGGAAAACGCATGATGCTCGATTGGATTACCTCTCCCCTGAACGATATATCTGCCATACGAAAAAGACAAGAAGCGATAGCCTGGAAAGAGTTACCCGAACTTCCTTTGGATGAAGAAGAGCTCGACTTTATCGAATATTATCTGGAATATCGTGATCAGATCAGAAGACCTAATATTTTAGTGTCGCTGACTTCAGCGTTCGACCGTTTATTAAGACACGACGCTCAACGCTATATCATCAGACGAGGTGTAACCTTAATTATCCTGTTATTGAACCGATTGGATACATTGCGAAAAAACACCCTAGAAAATGCTCCTTTACTATTGAAAGAATTAGCACAAAGCATTCAGGACACTATACATGGCAGCGAACTGAAAGAAGTCATCGGCCTCTATAAAGATAAAGAGAAATCTCCCTCCAACTATACCATCGACAAATACGATTACCTGTTTCGTTGTATCCATTTTGAACTGATCAGAGGGTTACTTTATCAAATTTATATGCTGGACGTATGCCGCACAGCACAGCATGTAGCAATCAACAGAGGTTTCTGTTGCTGTCCGGAAATGACAGATACGATGGATTTATCTATTACTGGCTTTGTACACCCGTTCACCAAAGAGGGACGAAGTAACGACTGGAAGATGTCAAACGGCAATATATGCATTCTTACAGGCTCCAATATGGCCGGTAAATCAACAACCCTCAAAGCCATCACAATCGCTGTATGGCTGGCACACTGCGGATTACCGGTTCCAGCCCGTTCAATGATCTGTCCTGTTTTTGATGGAATCTATACTTCAATCAACCTCCCGGACTCCCTGCGCGATGGCAGAAGTCATTTTATGGCGGAAATTCTACGAATCAAAGAAGTTCTTCAAAAAGCGACATCCGGTAAGCGATGTCTGATAATACTGGATGAAATGTTCCGCGGAACAAACGCACAGGATGCCTTTGAAGCTTCTGTCGCAGTAAACGAATTACTCAGAAAGTATTTGCATTGCTCATTCCTTATATCGACCCACATTCTGGAATATGCCAAACATTTTGAGAAAGACAGTGCATGTTCTTTCTATTATATGGATTCAAGAATTCAGAACGATCAATTTATATGTCCTTATCAACTGATTGAAGGCATATCCGAAGCACAGGTTGGATACTGGTTGGTAAGAAAAGAATTGGAATCACTTCATTACTAAATCTTTTTTGTTAGCTTTGCGAAAACCAATATTAAACAAAGCAATATGAAAAGTATCAAATTGATGTTAGCAGGTGCCAGCCTGTTGCTGTGCTGCGGATGTGGCATGCAAGTAAAAGAGAGTACAACTGTGACTGAGAAAGCAAGCAATGAAAATGCAGTAATTGAGAATATGATGTCACGCCGCAGTATTCGTAAATACAAGCCGCAAGCAGTGAACCGCGATACTATGCAGATTATACTGAACTGCGGTATCAATGCCCCCAACGGTCAGAACAAGCAGTCCTGGGCAATCCGGGTAGTGGATAATCCGGATTTTATCAATGGTATCACCGAAGTTTACAAGAAACAGAATCCGAAAGCTGCCGAAGATCCTAACTTCAAGAATATGTTCCGCAATGCTCCTACAATAGTATTTATCGCCAATGATAAGTCTTATGATCTGTCACAGATAGATTGTGGCTTATTGGGTGAGAACATGATTCTCTCAGCTTGGTCTATGGGTATAGGTTCCTGTTGTTTAGGAGGACCGACACGATTTATAAACTCCACACCGGATGCAGCAGAATATTTGAAGAGACTCGATATTCCGGAAGGATATGAGTTGCTCTATTGCATCGCATTCGGTTATCCGGATGAAACTCCGGCAGCTAAACCGAGAAATGCGGAGAAGATTAAATTCATAGATTAAAGATTTTTTAAAGATTCTGCATTGTCATCTCCATTTGCATAAGATTATTTACTACATTTGTAGGATAATCACTTGAAATGTATGAAAATAGCAGATACACATAGCTTATTTATAGCTCTTATCTGGATGATATTATTCTCATCGTGCTCTGATGAGAGTAATACTCCTGATATCAATGGAAAAGAAATCTGGATAGGCCTACAAATCGGGCCTTCTCTGGAATATGATTCACAACCTTTAAGCAGAGCTACAGTTCAGGAAGCCGGAATTTATGCAGTGAATGTTTTCTGGAAAAAGGGTTCTACCTTTCAGCCTTATGCAACCGGACTTTTTGAAGATATTTCAGATATAAGCATCGGACTGATTGAAGGATATATTTATCGGTTCGACTGCACCTTCCTGAAAAAGAATGAACTTCCTTATAACAACAATGGATATTTCGGACTCCCATTTTCTATCACAACAGATAAACGGGTAGATGCCGCTGTCACCAATAAGCTAGTTATTTCCATCAATCCTCTAAACGAAAACCAAAATTTCCACCAACACATTTATAAAGGAGCGATGCACCTGGAAACCAATGAGATCAGTGAACGTCCTACGGACACACATCGCTTTTATGGCAGCGCAACACTTGACTTGATCAATGCCGATCCCGTAACCGAAGGTAATCGTCCGGCAAAGTTTGTTTCTATTGAACTGAAAAGAGCATATTATACTCTGCGATTTGCAGCTGAGAACTTATCTATAGGAGATTCCATCAAAGTAGAAACCAGCAATGCCAAAGCATTTCTCATAGAATGTACCGATGCCACTACTTCCCTTTCCATGTCGGAAGAGAGGCTATTTTCTCTACAAAATGTCGCCAACATCGGAAACGGCAATATCAACGCCACAGAAAATCTGCCTATCAACGTCTATTACCGCCCAAAGAACGCTGAAGAATGGACCAGCATTATCTCAAACCAATCCATTAGTATTCAACGAAATAAAAAGAATCTGATAAAGATTATAAATATAGATAAGCATTACGATGCAAATACTTCTATCTCATTTGAAGGAGATAACACCGATTTGGACCCCACAGAAGAAGAACATCAAAACATTGGATAATCAAACAAACAGATATATGAAAACAAAACATTTAATTTTAGCGGGATTAGTCGTCCTGAGTCAGATTCTGCAATCTTGCCTTAAAGGAGAAGATGTTTATAAAGAGAAAGAGCCTACTTACACTGAGCTGGACCTTAATATAGGTGGCGAGTGTTCCCTCACAGAAAAACCAATGAGCCGTGCCGATGCTTCGAAAGAGATTTTCGGTATAAATGTAGCCATGCTCATACAGAGTCCCAACGGGTCAGTCACTCAAAAGCCTTATGCTTATGGCATCTTTGACAATATCAAAGCCGGGAATCTGAAGTTGAATGTCCTCGACGGATATCAATACCGCATCTCGTGTACAATGATAAAAGAAGGAAAGGACTCTTTATTGACTAAAGATGGGACACTTTATCCACTGACACTCAGCAAAGGAAACGATCCAAAGTTAGGTACAATCACGAATAAATTCATTACAGCCGAACGACCGGATGGCACACAAGAATATCTTTTCGATCTTGAAAACTCCAAAATAGGAACCAAGGGACAGAGCAATTATACCCGTCCTTTTATTCAAAGATACCATGGTATCATCGACAAATTGACCGTAGCGCCCGACCAGACAAATACACTGGAAGTTTATCGCCGGTACTTCGGTGTACAATTCAAACAGAACGGATTACAAGCTGATTGCAAACTGGAAATCCAAATAGATGGTGCACCGACTGTATGGTTGACTCCTGATAAGAAAGAATCACCCGAGCTTATGGTTTCCATGAGAACCTTGACGACCCCTGTTGAAACAGGAAAGATTCTGACCGATAATGCCCGTGTTAAAGTCACCGTGCACCGGACAGGAAAAGAAGCCGAGGATATCTTGAACTATAACATCAACTTCAAGAGAAATTATATGCATACGATTGTCATTTCCGATATCGATCATTTTGGTACAGGAAGCAATGTCAGCATCCATGTAGAAGAAACCGAACTGGAAAACAGTGCCCAGGAAGATTTACCCTGGCAAGGAGGAAACTAAAATAAAAAAGTAAAGGTGGGCATTCGATTTGAAAGCCCACCTTTACTTTTTTCGTTAGATTTGATGAGTTAAACTCATCTCCACTATTCTTTAATTCTTATTCGCACGTTTACGTTCTATCTCGTCCAGAATCACTTTACGCATACGCATTGCCTTCGGTGTAACCTCTACGTACTCATCTTCCTTGATATATTCCAAAGCCTCTTCCAAAGAGAACTGTACAGGCGGAATCAGACGAACTTTATCATCCGAACCGGAAGCACGCATATTCGTCAACTTCTTGGATTTCGTAACATTAATCACGAGGTCGTTATCATGGGAGTGTTCACCTACCACCTGTCCGGCATACACGTCCTCCTGTGGGAAAATAAAGAACTTACCACGATCCTGCAATTTATCAATGGCATAAGCAAAAGCTGTTCCCGTCTCCATGGCAATCATAGAGCCGTTGGTACGACGTTCGATTTCACCTTTATGCGGTTGGTATTCTTTGAAACGGTGTGCCATGATAGCTTCACCGGCAGAAGCAGTCAGTACATTCGTACGCAAACCGATGATACCACGCGAAGGCATATTAAATTCCAGATTTACACGTTCGCCTGCACTCTCCATCTTCACCATCTCACCCTTACGACGGGTTACCATATCAATAATCTTACTGGAATATTCTTCGGGAACATTTACTGTCAGTTCTTCAATCGGCTCACACTTCACACCGTCAATCTCCTTGAAGATAACCTGCGGCTGACCAACCTGAAGCTCATAACCTTCGCGACGCATGGTTTCAATCAATACAGAAAGATGAAGTACACCACGACCGGAAACTACCCATTTACCATCTTCTTCACTTTTACGTACGCGTAAGGCAAGGTTCTTATCCAATTCCTTCATCAAACGGTCATGGATATGACGAGAAGTCACAAACTTACCATCACGACCGAAGAAAGGAGAATCATTAATGGCGAACAACATACTCATAGTCGGTTCGTCAATAGCGATAGGCGGCAATGCTTCCGGATTTTCAAAGTCACAGATCGTATCACCGATTTCAAAGCCTTCGATACCTACCAACGCACAAATGTCACCGGAAGAAACTTCCGATACCTTCGCGCGTCCCATACCTTCAAATGTATGCAGTTCCTTGATTTTTGATTTCACAAAACTTCCGTCGCGCTTAGCCAAAGATACATTCATCCCCTCTCTAAGCGTACCACGATGTACACGACCTACGGCAATACGTCCGGTATAAGAA
>ENA-OPNR01001092-OPNR01001092.1-human-gut-metagenome-genome-assembly--contig:-NODE-1092-length-11306-cov-1.902498_pt1 | contig 11306 bp, 10 predicted proteins | sample MGYA00241543_ERZ501783 | MGnify/ENA primary metagenome ERZ501783 (study PRJEB25962, sample SAMEA2042557) | human gut metagenome | biome: human gut; feature: human-associated habitat; material: faeces... | reverse complement strand
CGGCAATTCCGCCTGCAATACCGCTTACAATATACTTTGCTGTGTAATAATCCTGTCTTTTACTTCTGATATACAGATTTTTAACATACCCTGAAGCTTTATCCCCACAGAGTGTTACCGCATGTGCCATAACCGCCAGAATCGGGGCAATCGTATAATAAATCTGCCGATAGACCAACGGTGGACCTGCCAGTCCGAAAAAACTTTCAAATGCACTATACGGCGTACTTACCTCCGAAGGAATATATCCGTCAACAATATTTACCGCCATTGGAAGCCCCACTTCTATCCATTGCAGTGTCGTAATAAGTAATCCAATTCCAAGACTTAAATAAAACATTTTGGAATGAAATACTCTTTTAAATTCCATTTTAATTAGTTTCTTCACGTTTATTCCCCTATCTTAAATTCAATCATTTTGATGACCGGATATGCCGATTTCACAAGACGAATTGTATTGTTTTTTATAAATGTGTCATACTCCTTATCGTCTACATCCCCTCTTGATAACGCTATGGAAATCACACCTTCAGCTTCCTCCTGCGGTTCAATCTGTTCTACTGGAAAATAGTATTCATCTATTCCGTTGGCACAGCCGGCAGGATACGCTTCAAAATGCACTTGATGAACCAGCCTGCTGACCCTTAATGTATCATCTCCTACATTTCTTATTTTAAGCTTTATAAAGATTTCTCTCTCTTTATAACTCATTCCGATTATTTTTTCCCCGCCGAACTCTTCTTCATAATATTTCTCCATTTCCTCCCCTTTTAATATCTTTGCTTCAACAGCACATATTTCCGCTTTCCCTGTCGGCATCCACTCTCCCAGTCCGTATGCCTGGGTTGGTGCTTTGGGAAAACGGGAATTCAAATCGATATATCTGAAAATTCCAAGCAGGAAGACAAATGCCAGACCGATGAAGATGAGGTGTTTTTTCTTGTTTTTGCAAAATTTTTTCATCGCTCCTCATCTCCATATATACCGGAACCATTATCGGGACTCCACCAACATTCAAAATCATCTTGAACAAATCCCTTTGGCGATGCAGCTAAATATGCCGCTGTATATGCGTCATCTCCATATGTTTCATAAACCGTATTCCACATATACCATTCTTTATTTTTTCCAAATACATATGCCCTACGTCCACAATAACTGCCCGATGTGTTGTTATGTTCACTTGTTCCATATACTGTGACATAAAATTCTGATTCGTCACTGCTGGCATTAAAACATTTACACCAAGAGGACGTTGTATCATCTTTTCTTCTAAAATCCGAATGAACAGTATTGTCTCCTGAAAATGAAAAATACTCGTATGTATCTGAATTGTTATTAGCAAATACTTTCGTTCCTGTGCCGGCTACAATAAGCCCTAATAACACTGCCGCAAAACCTGTTGCAATTTGATTTACTTTTCCTGTTTTTTTCTTCATGTTAATTCTCCTATCTCTTTTACTGCTCATCTACCACTTTTCCGTTCTTTATATTCAGACAAATCAGTGGTTCTTCCTCTTGAACATTCCCTACTGCATATGTTTTAATATACACATTTTCTAATGTTGGAGTATCTGTAAATAAAACACCTTCGCTAGAAGAATATCCTTTTGATTGATACTTTGTCAGTCCCAGATATGCTACTGTTACAATTCTTTCTTCTCCCGGCTGTAACGAGGCAAAATTCCCATGCTTTGTTCCAACATAATCTGCATTGTAAACTTTTGAATATCCCTCTGATACTTTTGTAATTGTTCCATATTCATCATCATCATAAACATTGTACAATTCCAACTGACCCGCGTTAATATCCTGTTCTTCATTTGTTGTATTTTTTAAACGGATTCTGACAAACGGCCATATATACTCCCAGTCTTCGTTTTTCTTTACTGTATCAATATCTTCTCCCCCATTTTGACCTGAAAAATATGCCAGTTCTTCCTCGGTAAGCCCTGCTTCCTCTTTACTGTCTGCCACCAGCACATCTACTACCGTGATTTCTATTCCACGGTATGTCGCAGTTTCATTCCTTGACAATAACCGGTTCCCCTTTGATAACGGTGCTGCCTGTTCTCTAAGTAAGGGTTTTGTTGAATCTTCCGGTTTTTTAATTACAACATCTTTTTTTTCGTCTTTTGTTTCTGTTTCTTCTTCTGCCTGTATAGATTTTTCATTGACATCTGCAATACTCTGGCTGCTGCACCCGCTAATGCAGGTGCAGACTGCCAGACCCAGCAGAAGTATTCCTATACTTCGCTTTTTCATAAATTTTCTTCTCCTATCGCTGTTCATCTCCGGTAATACCTGAGCCATTGTCCGGACTCCACCAGCAGTCAAAATCATCATAAATAGCCCCCTGTGGTGATGCAATCAGATATGCTGCCGTATAATCACAATCTCCATACGTTTCATATACTAAATTCCACATATACCAGGTAGTGTCTTCTGAAAAATAATATGACCTGCGTCCGCAGTAACTGCCGGAGGTATTATTATGTTCTGACGTTCCATACACCTGAATATAAAATCCCGCTTCACTGTTACTTGAATCATAGCAGTTGCACCAGCTTGAACTGGTATCGTCCTTTCTTCTAAAATCAGAACGTGAAGTATTTTCCCCTGAAAATGAAAAACACTCATAGGTATCACTGTTATTGTTGGCAAATGCTGTTACCCCCGTTCCCCCGATTGTGACTGCCAGCATCGCTGCTGTAATTGCTGCCAATATCTTATTGGACTTTTTAACTTTTGCATTTCTCATGCTTTCCTCCTCCTGCGGTTTCCCCTTCCGCTTTATTTTTATAGGCACTGCATACTTACTTTCCTGCCTATAATCCGATAATACCATGCCGTATTTTTTTGTAAATACCTTTGACCTGACGATGTAACGGATGACCGTTTTCATGTAACGGATGACAAAAAATGCCGCGCGAACATCATTCACGTGGCATTCCAATCATAAATACAATTTCTGTTTTATATTTTGTTTCACTCTTTTTTATACGTAATTCTGCATGATATTTTTGCAATACCTGTTCTACATTCCGGATTCCCCTTCCGTGATTGATTGAATTTTTTAGCGGCTGATGCAGACTTCTGCTGTTTTCAATTTCAAGATACCATTTCAGGGCATTTTCATATCCTTTAATGTGGATATACGGTTTTTCTGTTTTGACATATTCACAGGCTTCTACGGCATTATCAATGAGATTTCCCAGTAACACCCCCATATCCCCGTAATCAATATTTAATTTTTCAGGATATAACATTCTCACAGATACATCTATCTGATCCGATGCAATATTTTGCAGTTTATAGCTTAAAATCGAATTGATATAATTATTATTACAATACCGCTCCTCTTTTACGCTGCTAATCAGTCCCAGTGCGGTCTGGAGTTCTGCTTCAATTTGCTGTCTGTTTTCTCCCTCGTTCTGCATTGCCGCCAATATGCCGGACAGACGGTTTTTCATATCATGCCGGATATTCCGGATTGTATCCTGTCCCTGCTGTATTTTTTCATAAAAATATTCTGTATTTTCCAGTTCCTGCTGTATTTGCTGTTTTTCCGCATATAATTCCTGTAATCTGCTATACTGGCACTGAAATCCAAAGAACAGCAGACTTATGATAATAATTATAATCCAGATAAAACCGGCTGTCACTGCACTCATATCCATTCTGCGCTGTTGCTGCCTGAAAATATATGCTGCACAGTAAACCATCACTTCTGCTCCAAAAATAGTTGTGCTGGCATACTGTATTTTTTTCTTTTTCATCAAAGCGTATACGGTGCAAACTAAAATAATTTCTAAAATACACGTTACAACACAAGTTAATGACAACGTCATGATCTTCATTCTGCTGGGTGTATTCAGCTCGTCATGCAATGAATACTTGACGAATTGATACGAAAATACAGCTGCCGCCTGTCTTGCCGCAAATACATAAAAAATATAACTCATTCCCAAACTTAGTCTGCAAAAAGCATTGCTGGTTTGTACATTCATACCCAGCAAAAGTACTGTCTGCAAAATGGTACATGGCAGATAAATATCCATGCAAACCACTGTTTTTTCTTTATCCAGTACAATTGCTGCAAGTCTGACTACCACTGCCAGACTTGCGGCAATATAAAATATTTTGTCCTTTTTTCTTTCGTATCTGTTTAAAGAATGTATAAATGTATAATACAAAAGCACATAGGAAAATGCTTCAATTATACCCAGTCCCACTATTGCTTCCATTTTTACTGCCTGCTCTTACCTGTAAATTCTATTTCTGTACGCCTCATATTTTTCTTCAAAAGACTTCCTGTATTTTCTCGTTATATCAACGCTGTTTAATCCAATGCCGTGTACATTTTCATAATACACCGTCATCTTATCAATCGTATGAATATATGCCATATTTATAATAAAATTATTTCTTAATTCTGCAAAGTTCTGCCGAGGCAGTTTGTCCATAATAGCTGAAAATTTTCCGTAATACTCAAATTCACCGTTTTCTGCAATCACAATATTCTTGCGTTTTTCCGATGTAAAGCAGATAATATTCCTGCAATCCAGCGAAATCATTTCTCCATAAGTCTGGAATGAAAATATTTGATTTTGTTCCGAAAAATAGTCTGCCAGCTGATTTAAAACATTTTCTACCGCCTGTGCATTCTTCTTTTCATTCAGGTACTGGTATGCGTGTACATGAAATGCCTCCGGCATAAATTCTTCGTGACTTGTTATAAATACAATCGGTATCTTGGAATTTCTTGTCCTGATTTTTCCTGCCAGCTTTAATCCGTTGCCGTCCTGTAATTCAATATCTAAAAAATAGACATCCGGGGAAAATTTCTTTTCATTTAAAAGACTTTGAACACTCTGATAAAAGTTTGCTTCAATCTTTTCTTCATGCTTTTCATTGTATTCCATAAAACACTGTTTGAAAAAGGTAAGTTGTCCCTCATCGTCATCACATACTGAAATCTTAATCATCTTAATTCCCATTTCTGAGCCATTTTATCGCGAAGACGGCGAATAGAAATTCGCGCAGGCGATTTCTATTCTGCCATAAAGGGCTATTTGTTTTCGCTCAGAAACAAATAGCTGTGTGAAAATCTGCTATCAAGCATATTTTCACACTAACTTCATCGCATTACATTTTGCTATTATTTTATCATTAAATTCTTCTAAATAAAAGCATTTTCGCCAAAATCCCCCATAATCCCTATTTCTTTCCAACTTGTTGCGAAGATGCGTTCAGAAATTCGCGCTGTGATAAAATACACTTTTTATTTCTTATTCGTTATACCATGTTTTATATAAATCCATACGTCTATTTTCCATCTCTGGATTTTCTTTCCGGCATTTTTGTGTATACTCTTTATCAATTTCTCCGACAAAATATCCCTCTTTATCTGACATTCCTGCAACAATCAGCCCCTTTGCATCTACCATTCTGCTTCTGCCAAACAATGAACGCCCATTGGGCAGTGTTCCATACTGATTCACCGCTACTACCGGCGTAACATTACAGATTGCTGATGCCTTTACAATAATATCCCACTGGTCGGCATTGGGGCTGTAAAAAGCCGCCGGAACACACAGTATTTCAGCACCATTCGCCCTTAAAGTACGTGCGATTTCCGGAAATCTCGTATCATAACAAATCCATACACCCACTTTACCAATATCCAGCTGAAACAGCCCTAATTGGCTGCCGGATAAGAAAGTGTCGGATTCTTTGACCCCAAATGCATCAAAAAGGTGTATTTTATCGTAGAAACCAACCCTTTCTCCATTCCGGTTCATCACTAAACAGCGGTTATGCACTTTTTCATGGATATTTTCATTTTCCGCCCTTTTTTTCGCCGGTCTGACTGCATAACTACCACCAATAATATTTGTATGATACTTTTTCGCACATTGGCTCAGCCATTCTTCAAACATACCATGCTCATATTCCCCATATATTTCGTTTTCATATTCATAGCAGTCCATCTGGTAAAACTGTTCCGGTAAGACGAATAAGTCAATATCCGGATAGTTTTGAATCGCCTGTTCCATATATTTCTCAGCTTTTTCCAACATTCCCTGTTTAGATGTATTACAAAAAATTTGAATTCCGGCAGCTTTAATAACATTATTCTTCATTTTACTCCTCATTTCTTTTTGCAATCTATATTATTTGTTTTATTATATTCACAATATAAAATGTTTCATGTGAAACATCTGAACACATGTTCTTTATTTTCCAATTGTTTTAATTTTACTATTAATTCCATTTAGTATTTTAATACTTATATCTATAATTATATAATATATCATTTTTTTCTTATATTTCAATATGAATCTTTAATTATAAGCAGTTTTATCATTATTTATCTTATTAACGTTAAAATACTGTAATAATTTGTTATATATTTCTTTTTTTATTCCATTGTATATATATGAACTGAGTTCAATTTTTTTTAGTATTTTTTCTTTTGAACTGAGTTCCAGATTTTCTTTACTTTGTCCTATTTATATATTAAAACATAGCGTTTCCTGCTATGGTATCTATTTATTATACATCATTATATACTATGCTGCGACACATCATATTTTCACTTCACTTCGTCCCTTGTTAAATAATCTGCCAATACAATCTCTGTGTAAAGATCAGTACATAGTTGTGATTTTTTACATTAATTTCTAAATATTCTGAACTCAGTTCACTTTTTATTTTATAAGTTTATAGATTGAACTGAATTCATTTTGTATTTTATATATTAATACTTAAATGACTGAACTGAGTTCAGTTTTTATTATACATATTTATACTTAAAAGACTGAACTGAGTTCAGTTTTTATTTATCTTATTTACACGTCAAGAGAATTAAACTTGATTCGTTTTATATTTCACTGATTTACATTTTAAAATTGAACTGAGTTCAGTTTATTCGTATCTTACTCATTTATGCTTTAGGAATTGAACTGAGTTCACTCTACACTACACATTTTTATAAAAATTTATGAAATATACTTTATTTTATATTACACGCTAATATATTAATATCCTGCATTTTCATGTAAATAAATATCCGTTGATACCCAAATTTTGATTATAGCAATCAAAATATCTCATACTTTTGCCTTAGAGAGCATATAATGATAATAAACAGCATGTTTCTATCTCATTTTTATCTATTTTTAGGTAAATAATCTTGATTTTGTAGGTGAGTCATGTATAATAAGAAAAGTAAAGATAATTTGAACTCAGTTCACTCTTTTACAGGTAACACAATATCCTTTTTGAACTCAGTTCACAACAACAGATACACCAAAAATACAAAGAAAGAAAGGCAAACTATGTCAGAAGTAATAAGTTTTATTAATGAAAAGGGAGGTGTCGGCAAATCAACCTCCGCCATTACAATTGCGCAGATTCTTGCAATTTCAGGATATAATGTTCTGTTAATTGATTTAGACCCGCAGATGAATACAACTAAAATGTTTGGACAAACCGACGAAGTTCTTGATATAAACTACGAACATTTATTCTGTACCAAGCAGCTGCGCAAATCATCTGTGCTTGAATTTGTCAGTGCGACAGACTATAAAAACATTTCCATATTATCAGCTTCCAGAGAACTGTCAACACTCGTATACACCATTTATGACCGGAGCAAAGAAGCAGGGGGCACCAATATAGAATTGTATTTACGTCATAATCTTAGTCTTATAAAAGATGATTTTGACTATATCATAATTGATAATTCGCCGTTTAAATCTTATCTGACAACCTGCGCCATCTGTGCAAGTGATAAAATCGTTACTCCGATTTGTGTTGATAACTTCTCGTATGACGGTCTGATGTCACTGTTTGATACGATTGAAGATTTGAACAGTAAGTATTCCTTAGCTATTGAATTTGCAGGAATCTTTATGACAAGGGTTGCTGGACGTACAACATTATACAAACAAATGTTTGAAAGTTATGAAAATATGTTTGGTGAAAAATTCCTTCCTGTTTCAATCAGGAACTGCATTGCAGTCAGCGAATCCAATACAACATTTGAACCGCTTTTAACTTACGATAAACGCTGTACAGCCGCACAGGATTATATTGAACTGGTAAATTACCTCGGTCTGATGAACAATAAGCACTATCGTGAACTTGCAAAATATCTGAAAGGAGAGAGATAAACATGGCTAAAAAATCTTTCAGTGCCGGTGTTACCAAAACAGGAGTACTTGACAATGCCGGCGGTGCAAAAATTAAAGAAATACAGGCAAAGGCACAATATAATTTCCAATATATTGCAAAGGAAAAAATACAATCCAATCCAAAAAATGAAAAATACACGCAGGATGGAATTGAATCCCTTATGGAAAGCATTCTGGTAAACGGTTTACGCCACAATCTTTCCGTTTTATACGATGCCGATCAGGATAAATACCGGTTAATCTCCGGTGAACGCCGTTACCGCGCAATTTGCATGATGAATGACAAAGACTACAACACCTTATTCCCGATGGGGATTCCATGTAAGATTGAAAAAGCCAACATTGACGATATTGACGAAGAAATTATGCTGATTTCTGCCAACCATGATGTCCGCGAAACTTCCATGGAAGTAAAACGTTGGGAGGTATCACGGTTAAAAGAACTTTATGAAGCCAAAAAACTGACTGGGGAAATCAAAAATATTAATGCAGAAATTGCCAAACAGTTAAACATTTCCGAACGTCAGGCAAGAAAATACACAACTGCTGAAAAGCTGATTCCTGAATTAAGTGATTTATTAAACAAAAATAATATTGACTTAAATCAGGCTGATAAATTCGGACGTCTGGATGAGGACGCACAATATCAGATTCTGGAACTGGTTCAAAAAAACGGCAGCATTGATAATGCGGAATATCAATCCATCAAAAAGATATCTGAAGAACGTGCCGCAGAAGCCAAAAAATATAAAACAGAACTGGAACAGGCAATGCAGCAGATTCAGGAAAAAGACTCCACATTAAAAGTACTGGAAGAAAAGATTACAAAACTTGAAACAGCACCATCTACGGGAGCCAAATCAAGGGAGGACTTAGAAGAAGAACTCCGATATATTACGGAAGCCAAAAATAAAGCCGAAAAAGAACGGGCAAAATTAGAAACAAACATTGAAAAAATTCGTCAGCAGCAAAAAGAAAAAGAAGAACGCAAGATATCTATTACAGATAACGAACTTAAAAAAATTACTTCACTTGCAAAAGCTGAGCAGGCACTTAATTTATTTGAAAATAATTTTGATACCTTAAAAGCAAATAAAGCTGTTATTAAAGGAGATGCAAATTTAAAAGTCCGTGTAGAAATCTTACGAAACCGTTTTAACGATTTTATTGACAGTCTGGATTAAAATGAATAACTATTAAGCAGGTTATACTTTAAATATTACATGGGTATAATCTGCTTAATAATATATCTATATCTAAATATCCGTATGAAGTTCCCTGTGTTTTAATATATATAATAATATATAACAGATTAAAAAAACAGATATTGATAAATATAAAACAGGAGAGAGCAGTAATAGAGCTGTCTTCACGTATTTTAAACAGTTTATTTTTTTCAAAATCAATGGTGAAATCTGCAAATATAAGACGAAAAAAGAATAGAAAAAGTCTAATCTTTTCACATAAAAGGTGAATTCTTGTGTATAACAAAAGAAAAATTTCACTTAAAAGGTGAAAACTTTCCGAATGTGGATAAACAAAACAATATAAAAAATGTAGAATATGAAGAATACATATAATAAAAGGGATATTTCATTCAGAAAAGAAAAATTGTAAAAGAGAAAAAGTATATTATCAGAAAATTATCGGAAAATGAGTACAACAAAAAGGCTGTTTATATATTTAAGCAGCCTGATAAGATGTTTTTAATTGAGCCATAATCGCAGTGCGGACAAGACCACCGAGGTTTTTTATTTCATGCTCTTTTAAAATATAAGTTTTATAAATAGAGGAAAGAGCATATATTACAGTATCAAAGGAATATTGTAATGACAGCATTGCTAAATCCTCAACTTCATAATCTTTAAAATGAATGAGGCGGTAATAATCAACAGTCTGCCGGTCATTAAAGTATTCTGCGTAACGGGCAGGTATTGAATTATTTACATTAACAGAAGTTACAGTTTTATTAAAATCCATTACAAACTGATGGAGCTGATGAATGTAATATTGATAGCAGCTTTCTTTTTGCTTTTTCGCATTATATTCATCTTTAATTTCAAAACGGATACCGTTCGTATTGAGCGTAATTGTAAAAATATCATTCGAGGTCTGTACAGCCTTACGGATGATATTCGGTTTACAGTACTCCGGCAGAAAGCGTTTCAAATCCTTATACGTATTGGAAATGGCAGTAAAAGGGCCGCCCTTTGCATTCAGATTATCAATGGATATTAACTGGCGCAGATAAATCCGTAATGTAACCAGTGTATCAATCTCAAGAATCTGTGATAATAGTTTTTTAGACAGCACAATAAAGCCACGGCCTCCCTGGCGGGCAGGAAGATAGTAGCTGGTGTAGTCATTTAAACAAAGTGTTATAATATAGGAATCTGTTCTGGCATATGTAACATAGGCATAACGGTTTAAAATTTCCAGATTATTCTTAAGCGTTTTGATATCACAATGCAGATGTTCAGCCAATTCCCGGATATCAATATTTTTGATGATGCCAAAACGGTCCGGATGATAAAAATGCAGTAAAAGCAGAAGCTTAATAGCATTGGTTTTTAAGCGCGGTTTATATCCGAAACGGTTGGTTTCATTATGATAAATCTTTTTATACTCGGTCTTCTGGGTGAAAATTTTATGTGGACAATTCCTACAGGCTTCACAAGCAGATAAATATGCTTCGGAATCCGGCGCAAAAGCCTGAATAAAAGCCTTGTATTTACAATCTGTGCAGGCCGCATTATTATAGTCGGTTACAGATGTCTCTGATTCTTTGACTTCAATATAATTTTTTTGCAGACCAATAGACTGAATCAGAACTGCTTTACCGATATTTGCAAAGTTATCCAAAATTTTCACCACCTTTCCACATGATATTTAACAGGAAAACCCAGATAAAATCAAATGAAGTGTTTTACTAGTTTTTTATCCACATTTTACATGAAATCAAATTTTTTTTGATTTTTTTGTCTACATTTTTTGAAAAAGTAAGTTAGATTACTCTAAATTTGTCTACATAATTTCTTAAGATTTTTTTTGTAGAAGAGAAATTTAAAATTTTTGAGATTTTACTCTAAATTTATCTACATTCCC
>ENA-OPNR01001082-OPNR01001082.1-human-gut-metagenome-genome-assembly--contig:-NODE-1082-length-11359-cov-1.667197_pt1 | contig 11359 bp, 10 predicted proteins | sample MGYA00241543_ERZ501783 | MGnify/ENA primary metagenome ERZ501783 (study PRJEB25962, sample SAMEA2042557) | human gut metagenome | biome: human gut; feature: human-associated habitat; material: faeces... | reverse complement strand
GAGCAGGTTCCTGCGGAGCTGGCTCTGCAAGCTGTGTTTCCTTGTTCATTGCCTGATCCATATGTACTGCCTCCCGCTATGTGACATTCAAGCTTCAAAATCCGCCTTATGCTATAACCTTCATCTTGCAAAGCCTGAACCTTTCGACTCATTGCTGTGCTATAATATCCGGCTGTAATCAGCATCTTGCGAACCTTGATGGGTGTTATCTGTAAAGCATTCGCCACAGACACAATGGTCGGAGCATCTTCCGGCCGTTCTTCTCGATCATCAAAGGGCGTACCAAAGAATTCGACAACTTTCACCAACAGATCGTCAATAACCTCAGCTCTGTCATATCCGGGTTTCTTCTTCGGTCGGCCGCGCTTCGTTTTTACGGTATCGGCTGGTACACACAGTGCATCTTCCGACATCGGGCGCTTCGGGCCGAAGTCGTTCATTGGGTTTTAGCTTTTCAAACCGTCCTTTCTAAGTCTAGATGTTTTATTTCTCCCTCCGCTTCAAAATAGTAGTTATGCTTTAGCCGGAAGGTGCTTTAAGGACACACTCCGTTGCCTGCCGTCCGCCACGTAGAGGCAGCATATTGGGACGGCATGCCATGCTTTAGCATGGCCAAATTTGTTTTTTGAAATCGCCAACATTCACCAGATTTTTTAGACATTTGTGCACATATCCTAAATAGACAGAGTTTCTATACGTTATCTTCCTAGAGATGGAGTGAGAAATCACCCCTTCAAAAATCGTTTCAGCGTTCTTTTCAGTGGCATAGGAATCAGCTGCTTTATGTATGAACTCAGCGATGGCTTCTTCAGGTATCCTTGTGCCAACTGCGGAATCATGAGAGAATCCATCTGCATCATGAATGCATCCCTCTGCTCCGGTTTTTTGCAGGACTTCACCAGCGATGGATTTCCGTACAGTGCCTTCTCCAAGGAGACTGGTTCCATCACAATTTTTCCCTCTATCGCCTTGAAAACTGTTCTTCCCATAATGGAATGACACAGTACAAGAGATAAGCCCTTATCATCATCCAATTCTGGACACACACTGTCGCAGCCCCAGAAATCTGCAAGGGTAATATCGCTGACACGATTCTTCTTTTTAAATGCACAAGCGTAACAAGATGGCCTTAAGCAGAGGTTCTGCAAGAACATCTGCATGAACAAGTCCTTGGATAGGACTTGTTCGTACGCTGTATTGTTTGCAAATTCAAACAATACAGCGTACGTTTTCCAGCCATATTTTTTATGTCTGAAAAACGTTCGCTGCGCAGCAGCGCCTGCGCAATTTTCTCGATAGGAAACATACTTCTCCCATAATTTGGCACTTGGTACACCGTGGCAGATCAAATCCACACACAGCAGGTTTTCGTATTCCCTTCGGAGATATCTGTGCAGTCCTTCGATTTCACAAGGCGTTCCAGAAAACAATACTCTACGCCCCTGTTTCAATGCATTTTCCGCCTGCCGGTATGTGCTTCCAATCTCGCTCTGTAGGTACTTACTTCCACGCAGCTTCCATAAATCCTCTTGTCGCTCCACTGCAATATGCTGCGCTTTGCGGCAGTCCTCACTCATTGCAGCACCGAATACAACTCCACTATTTTGCAGAATCTCTTCTGCCAGCAGTGAAAAAACACCCCCTGAGGAGCTCTCCAAGCGTTGCTCCGTGTTTTTGCTGTATGCCGCATAGGCATCTGGTTCTCCTGTCGGTTCCGGCGAAGTATTTTTTATCGGACAGACATGCTCACATGCGCCACACGCAATACACGTATTTTCGTCAATTACGGGATATAAAAATCCTTCACCATCTGCCTGCATGGTAATGCACCCTTTGGGGCATGCCTGAGCACAAGCTGAACAGCCGCAACACGTACTCCATTCTTCCAAATCAATATGTTTACGCAAGATGTCCCTTCACTTTCTCTTCTAGTTTTTCCCACAAGATACAAAGTGGTTTTTCTCCCAATTCACGCAGTTTTTTTCCATACTGAACAATGAGCTTTTGTTTCCCACCTCGTACTGCTGCAATAAACATACTTCTTGTGCATTTTATCTGAATTCTTTCTTTCCATGAGCACTTTTCATCCTCCGGCATTTGCCTAATTGCATCGACAGTTTCTGTCAGCAGAATTTGAAAGTTTTTTTGTCGGTTGATCAGCTGTTCACACGTTCTCTTGGTTCTGGAATGGCTATCAAAATGTTCCACACACTTAAACAATGGTTTCTCGATATAACCTGCTTTAAAGTTATAGGCAAGCGGAAGCATCAGTTGCCAATTCTGTCCTTCTCTGCTTTCAAAAATCTGTCCGGTTGGAATTGCCTCACGAAGTGCGCTCATTCGTGTCATAATTGTGCCCGGGCAAAAAACGACATTATTTTCATAGATCAAATCACTGAAGAGATCATCTTTTTCTGCCGGTTTTTCACGTTTCATGATTCCCTTCACATGGTCTAGTTGCCCTGCCTCTACGATTTCCCCTTGTGCCAAAACAAATCCGCATTCCGGATGTTGTTCCAGAAATTGCACTTTTTCTTCCGTATTCGTGGGAAGCATAATATCGTCTGAGTCTATCCACATAAGGTACTCGCCGCTTACATCTTTTAATCCACGGTTGATTGCTGCTGCTTGTCCTTGATTGACCGTCTGTCGCAACAATTTCAGCACAATATCCGCCTGACAAAATTTTTTTCGATAGCTCTCTACGAGTTCTACCGTATTATCCGTAGAAGCATCATCGACAAAAATCAATTCCAGCGGTCGGTATGTCTGTGACAAAACCGATTCCAGAAAGGGTGATAAGTATTTTGCGCCATTGTAGCAGGGGGAAATTATCGAGACCAGTTTTTTCATTTTGCAAACACCTTGCTTTTTATTTTCGCTGCAGCTTTTTGCAGCATCGTTTTAACATACGCAAATTCTTCTGAGTTTTTTGTAGCAAAAAAAAGTATCGCTGCGGGCATTATCACTGCTACCACAAATATTACTATAAAGCGAATAATATCATTTTGCACAGGCAGCTTCTGAATAAAAAGCTCCATACCAACAGCAATCAGAAAAATCAGACATACACGTTTGACATAGTTCTGATAATACTCTTTTGAACTTGTAAAAAACACATATTTGTAGACCATATATGGCCGCACTAGATTCGGAACAAGGCTGCTGACAAGCGTTCCTACGTATACACCTTTCAGTCCCCACATAATTGCTCCAACCACCGAAACAACAATATTGATGACAGATTGTACAATCGGACACCACCAGTCTTGCTCATATATGCCTGCGGCGCTTTTGATATTTCCCAAAGGAACACGTAATCCGGTAAAATAGTAATTTACACAAAGCAGAACTATTGTTGCCTTATCTACAAGCATTTGTGGACCAATCCAAATTGTCACAAAAGGTGCCAACAGGCAGTACAAACAGATTGCACTCCACCCATAAAACATAAATGCGAGATAGTCGTATTTTTTATAAATCGCTCGGCGCTTTTCCGGTGTTTCTGTTGCCACAATGTTTCCAAGCCCCGCCACCGCAGCACTGAAAAAGGAACTGATCATACTATTTACAAAATTTATGATCAACGTAAAATTGGACACAAGACCAACCGACGCAATGTTCACAAATGCGGATGTAATGATGCTGTCCGTCTGATTGATTGCCACATCTCCCAGTTTATGCACCATCATTCCTTTAATTTTGGTATAAATGATCTTTTTATCCGCTTCCGGAAGCTGTTCATTATTTTTTTCTCGGATGTAGGGGTAATATCTTCCGGTAGCATAATTCTGAACAGCTTTTCCAACAAACTGGACAAGTGCTCCAATCAGAAGATAAACAATAAAATTCTTGTAAATCAGAAGTACTGTGATTTGCAGAACAGACGTTGCCACCTGAATCACAGTGTTAATATTGGTTATGATGTACTCACGTTGATCCGCACTCAGAAGAGTCGTTTTATACGTCAGAAGATAAGATGTCACCGTATTGAACAGATAAATGCTATAAATGAGCCGAACATGCTCGATTCCGTCTGCATCTTTGATAATAACATTTAAAAAAGGAATAATCGCAACGCCAACTACCGTTACACTTGCTGCAACCATCCGATACGCTGACCGATAGAAGTTTATAATCTGTCGAATTTTTTTGGTATCATGTTCCGCAAGCGGCTTGTATAAACTAAAGCTGATTGCTCCGCCAATGCCCAGTTCAGCCAAAGACAGCATTCCAAGGATATTGGTAAAGAGTCCATTCACACCAAGGTATACACTACCTAATGTATAAATAAAAACGGTTTGCGATGCAAAAGCAAGTGGTGCTTTTACTAGCGTGCCCATCATTGACCAAGCAAAGTTCTGCATCGCATAAGCGGTTCTGCTCCGCAGTTGTTTTTCTTCCTTCATTTACAACAAAGTCCTTTTCAAAAATGCGTAAGATTCCAATCTGCTCTTTTCCAGCTTCTCTTGAACTGCGCTCCGAAGTTCAAGAGCATCATCCTCTTCTTCTGACGGAATTGTTCCGTTTCCTACATAGTGGTTTTGCAATTCATATTCCTTTAAAAAATCATTTATTCTTGCATTTATAGAATAAGTGCTATTCCGCTCATCTCTGTCAAAGGCAAAAAATTTCTTATTATAAATTGTTGAGAAGACGACCGCATGAAATGAATCCGTGAAAACATATTCGGCATGATGGATCAGTGCCACTACATCTTCCGGTCCATAGTTATAAATACCGTTGCCATATTGGTTAAGCGCAATATCTGCCTTTCTTGCGTATCCCATAATGTACGGCAGATAAATCAATTGCAAATTTCTTTTTTTACAAAACTCTACTGCATTTTCACGAGATTTTTCATTTTCCCCCAGAAAATAGCAAAACACATAAGGATCCTTTGGAACCACCTCCACTTTTTCCAGTGTCGTCCATTCCTCTGCATCGAGAAGAAGCGTCGGATCAAGCACCACTCTTGCATCTATATCTTCTGTCTTTTTCAAATAGTCTGCGGTACTTCTCTCTCGAACACTTATATAAGAAATATTGCGGATATTATTTGAGAACTCCTTCTTTTCTGTTACTGTCTCAGGAAGCCGTCCCATGCTGGCTGCATAAGAAATTCTCGACTTGTTCTTATCGGCAAATTGTAAGTAATATGCCGGATGCATCAAATTCCCGGGATGCCAGATTACATCACTTCCGCACACAAAAGCGTCATAGATCTCATTTACTTTTGTCAGGGTCGTATCAGTATAAATATCTTGCGAATGAGGTATTATTTTTTCAAATTCTTTAAATCTTTTCCATTGAAGATCAATTTTTCTCTGTTCTTCCGCATTTGTCTCTTTTTTTATTTTAAGTATTTTCTCTGTGATCTTCTTCACCAATTGTTTGGGCGGGCAATGAAGGATCTGTTCAACTTTCAGCCTCACCGCTAGCACTCTAATCTTCGGGTCTTCCAAAACCGGTCTGTAGCAGATTTGTTCTGCCTTTACCTCAAGTTTTGATAATGCCACGCACATTGCGTACGACTGCAGAAGTCCGCCAATATTTCGGCTTCCGTAATAATGTGTAATTATACCTATTTTTTTCATTGTGCTATACTCCCATAAATGTTCCACGCACACTCAATTTCAGCATTATGCAACATCTCAAAATCGTTTTCTCTCAAAAAAACAGCTCATAGTGTCTCATGAAATCTGCATTCATGTTCAAAAATCTTGCAAAAACAATAAGAAACATTATAAAAATCACGCACGCTACGATTGTACCGTTCTCTTTCCTCTCAAATATTTTTCCGTATTTTGCAACCGCATAGCTATTTGCAATAGCAAAGTATTCTGTCATCCGCACAACCAGCGCTTGCGGAATCGATCCAATCAGAAAGCCCATCACTCCAATATACAAATATTTCTCAGAACCATCTTTCCTGTTCCGAGTGAATTCGAGATAGAGCAACACCACAAAGCACAATCTCAGAATAAAGTTTATGGCATTTGATGATTCCCCTGCTGCATTCAGATACATACTGTAACGTGTATCGACATAATTTGCCATGAAGTAAAGAATATACGATATCAGCCTTTTTCCAGCAAAAAACACAATCACACCTATCAAAAGACTCCCTGGAACAATTTTTCGAGCCGGAAGTTTCCGAATCACCCACAACGCAATAATTGCCGCAATTGCAATATAGGCCGATGTATGAAGCAGTGTTGCCAAATATAGTAAAAGTGCTTTTTTTATGAGAGCGTGCTTTTTAAATTTATGTTCCAGCACAAACCAGACAACAAGATTTGCCAGATTCTGTCGCAATAGAACGCAAAAGAACCAAATCATTTGCTGTGAAAGATATGCAAATAAAAAAAGCCCCTTTTCTTGCTGTTTAAGCTGCATATCCTCTATAATCAGAATTAAAATTCCAAAACTCAGCGTTACATAAACCACTTGAAAAAACTCATAGGTCGGTACAATTGTTTTTATAACTGATGCCAGTAGAGTAAAGAGCCACCCAAATCCCCATTTGTCTTGAATTTCTCTTTGAAATACGAAAGGATTCCACTCAACCTGCAATAATTTCGGCACTGCCGTGTGGAACCACTCCTGATATACCTGTGCGTCGCTTCCACCTAAGTCTATGTTACGAAATGCAATTAGAAACCACAGCACTATAATGGCTGTTGTGTACAATACTTTTGATTGTTTCGGTCTACACCAAGCAGAATAGAACAATACGCAATCAATCACAAGAAAATAAATCACACCAAACCCTCATTATTTCAGATACTTTCTCTTCCAGTAACTGTATAGCATCATACCCGGCAAAGCAGTCAACATCATTCCCACCGGTCTGCCACTTGTCGAAAGCGTTTTTCCAAAAGAGTACCCTGCGCACTTTGCATAGACCCAGTAAAGCAGCATTTCTTTAACTCTTCTTCTAATGCAAACTCTATTGTCAAGATACATCCGACAATCATCCATCATTCCCAATGGACATTTCATCCGCAGAGCACGTCCGCTTTTTGTCAAGCCACCTTCCAGATACTCACAAATGTAAATCGTTTTGTTTCGGTACACGGTTTTGTAGTTCATCGCCAATGTGCTCCAAAACCATCCCTCTGGAAAGAATCTTTCTCCCTGATAAACTGGAAACGGATATTTTTTCAGGAGAACCGTCCTCACAACCTCGCAGCGATCTCCTTTGATTTTTTGATTTACCCGATAATGGATGTCATCGTCAATGTAGACATCCTGTGCATTTGCAACACTCAGATGACTTCCATCCTTTTTCCCTTTAAAGTAACTCATACCGCAAATATCCGCACAATTTCTATATAAAGGCCATTCTTTTTCAACGGTTTCTATTGCGTCATCTGTCAAATAATCATCACTATCAAGAATCAGAACAACTTCACCTTTAATATATGCGTGAGCAAAATTCAGTGCAGTGTGCTTTCCTCCGTTTTCTTTTTTGTGGTATTCCCACTGAAACGGAAGATCATAGTTTTTTAGCCTCTCGAAAATTGAATCTGTGTCATCCGTACTTCCATCATCAATTACCAACCATTGAAAATTTGTGCTTGTTTGTCCGCAAAGGCTTTCAATCAATTTAGGAAGTGTTTTGGCACGATTATATGTCGGAGTTAGAACCGTTACCATTATCGTATCATTCATATGTTACACTCCATGCCTCTTTATCAACTCTTTCAGTAAGTGCAAATACTGCGCAATTGCCGGACGCATATCTGGGATATACCAAAGCGCAAAGGCTTTGGATTTCTTTTTGTCACGAAGCCACTGTTTCAATGTAATATTTCCGCATGCCACATGCCGCAGATCCAGCGATTCATCTATCGTGTAAACAGTCTCATCTAAACAGCTTTGTATAAAATTCTCAGGCAACTGATTTTTGGTTTTCCAGTAATACCAGTTCACCGGATAATATACCTTTGATCCAAACACTGAATAAATCGTTCCTGAATTTCGCCAGTTTATTTCATTTAAGTATATTTTTCCACCAACACGTAACGCTTCAACGTCAAAAATCCCATCATATCCCACTCGTCCGAAGGCATTTCTCACCTCATCAAAGAAGTCTTGCACATTATTCTCCCTTGTTACTTGTAAGCAGCTACTGCTTCCACCCACAACAGGCCATACTCTGATCTTCTTAGAATTGAACCAACATTGATTTTGTCCACTGATTGATCCAACCATAAGGTATTCTGCATCGTAATTCAGGTACTCCTGTACCAAAAATCGATGATAGCCTTTTTGCCGGAGTTCTTGGAGATATACTACGGTTTGAGTTTCTGTATCACATTTACGAATATCCGATTTTTCGCCCTCTGCACTGACAACCGGCTTTACGATACATGGATAGATCATATCCTCCGGCAGTCGAATATCGTTCAAGTCCACCACGCGGCTTTTTGCCATTGGAATTCCATAGGTTTGAGCAAATTCAACCTGTTTTTGCTTATCCATCAACTCTGCAATTTTTCCTTGCTGTCCACCAATGGAGGGCAATAAAAAGTGTTCCTTCAATCGATCAAGGTTCAAATCAATTTCTTCTGCTGCCCCATCCGAGTATGGAATAACAACAGGCTTTTCTTTCTCATTCTGAAAGGCATTCAAAAGGAACTCGACAATTTCGTCGTCCGATTTAATCACCCATGTTTTAGCCCAATATTTCGATTTTCGGACAAAACCATGCTCTGCGCCCTCACCGACAATAATGCCATACGGTTTGATTCCATTTACGCCAAAACTACGGGCCAACCCCAACCCATTATGATGATTGCCGCCAATCAAAATCACCTTGTTTTTAGGAATGTCCATTTTGATTTACTCCTTTGAACCCTTCAAACCACGCATAAAATAAATTACATATTCCAAAATTCTTCCGATAACACCCTGCCCATCTTTGATTTCGGAGTCTTTCATAAGGATGTCTGGACTTCTAAAGTATTGCTTATACTGTTGCAGAAAGTTTTCCAGATAGTCAAAGTCAGCCTATTTGGATGATATACAAATGTATAAGTGCCTTGCATTGGAAGCTTATGGGGCGTATCAAAAAGTGTCGGCAGGAAATCAACACCATCTCTTTGGTACGGATGAAGGGCATATCCGTCCGAAATATACAAGGAACACCCTTCCGTTTTCATTGATGCAATCGCCTCAACGGTTGCTTCATCATAGGTATGGCAAGAAGCAAAAAAACAGGTTGGAGTTAACCCATGCCCCTTGAGTATCTGATATCCCTGCTTCAACATTTCATACTGTTCTGTGCTACTTTTCCCTGCCCATTCTGTTTTACTGGAATGCGAAAGCTGGTAGTATCCTCTGGGCTCGTGAAAATGCAGTTCGTGATGTAAACCATGCAATGCGATCGTCCAGCCCTTTTTCTGCCATTCACATGCTTTTCCCCAAAAGTTCTCATCTGCAACTGCAACAAAATCTGGATCACGATTTTCAGGAATCACACCAACAATCGGTTTAACTTTATATTTATCCAGAATTCTTTCTATTCTTGCCCATTTCTCCGCGTTCATCTGTGGACACGCATCATCCAATCTAATACAATACTCCACTTTTTTACCTTTCCGTTGCCACTTCATACGTTTTCCGAATCTCATCCGCATATTTTTTCATATCGACATATCGTTTGCTTCTCAGCACTGCATTTGCCGCTGCACTTGTATATCGCACATCGTCCTGAAGCAATTCAATAATTGCATGGGCATATTCCTCCATTGAGCTACACTTTGCGCCACAGGTGCTGTCTACAATATCGTTCAACCCGCCAACGCCACTGCACACGACAGGCTTACCAAGGCACATGCCTTCTACTGCCGCTAATCCAAAGCCCTCCCATGTAGAGGGCATCACCATGATTTTTCCTGCATTCAGATACGGATAGGGATTGCTTTGAAATCCAACAAGTTCAATTATATCTTCCAACTCGTGGCTACAAATGTATTCCTTGACCTGCGGCATCAGTTCACCGTCTCCGATCATCCTTGCTGTAATGTTGGGAAACAGTCTCTTTACTTCACACACGATTTTGCAAAATTCCAACGGATTCTTCGGCAACGACATCCTGCCCAAATCCCCCAAATCCACTGGCTTACAGTCACTTTTTTCCTGTGCTTTTTGGCGGACAGCTTCTGCATCTACAATGTTTCCAATCACCGTATTTTTATTTTTCATCAATCCACGGAAAATGTATTCATCTTCAACCGCTTTTGAAACGCTGATAACCTGCCGGATTCTTGACAGGGCGAATGCAAAAACAACTGATCGCGGGCAGATTTTTTTTAGCCAGGGTGGATTGTTGTGCAGGTGTGCAACCACCGGAATGTCTCCGGCCGCCCATGCTGCCGTACTTGCCATGGTAAAGTCATGTGCGTGGATCACATCCGGATGCAGCTCTCGAATTGCTTTTTTCACTTCCCGAATGGTAGGTCTATTCAGTGGATAGAATTCATGACCTCTGCTTTCTACTACTTCACGAATTGACCCGTCGGGTGAAGCATAAACCATATCCATATCCGAGCACACATCCATAATTGTCAGAACAACATTTTCTGCTCCGGAATATTTATTACTTTTTAGTAGATGTAGAATTCTCATTTGTTGTAGTTCCTTCAATTACAGCTGAGTAAATGCTTCGCATCTCTTTGCTGACATTTTCAATATCATACCTTTTCAACATTTCCCGGTTCTGTGCGCACTCTTGCTCGGTCTGCACACCATTCGCTGCATCTTTCAGCAACTGGCAGAGCGCACTTTCATCCGCTGGTTCAAACAGATATCGGCTTTCTTCCAAAAGATCTACATTTCCACGAATGCGACTGGCAATACACGGCAATCCTGCAGCCATCGCTTCCATTAGCGAAACAGACAGTCCTTCTCGGAACGAAGGGAACACAAAGCAATCGCAGGCTCTTAGAATTTCGCTCACATCGGTTCGGAAGCCCAACAGCTTCACCTTCTCAGAAAATCCCAATTTCTGTGCTAATTCAAAGTGCTGCTGCTTTAATTTTCCTTCGCCGCAAATCAGGTAATAGCTATTGGCAATATCTGCTTTTGCCAAGGCACGGATCACCGTAGAATGGTTTTTGTTTTCATTCAGTTCCCCTACGGATATAAACACAAACGCATCCTGCGGAATCCCCAGTTCTGCACGCTTTGTTGCTCGGTCAACCTGCACAGAAGAAATCTTCTTCACGTCCACGCCGATGCCGGGCACATAGTATGCTTTCCCACGCAGGGGGAATTTCTGTGCGGCAGCGTAATCCTCCTGATTGATAGTGATCTGGGCATCGGTATAATGTGCTAAAAAGGTCTCGGC
>ENA-OPNR01001081-OPNR01001081.1-human-gut-metagenome-genome-assembly--contig:-NODE-1081-length-11362-cov-2.689927_pt1 | contig 11362 bp, 13 predicted proteins | sample MGYA00241543_ERZ501783 | MGnify/ENA primary metagenome ERZ501783 (study PRJEB25962, sample SAMEA2042557) | human gut metagenome | biome: human gut; feature: human-associated habitat; material: faeces... | reverse complement strand
GCTGTTATAAGGCTCTCAGAGATGACGGAATCATGGTTTATCAGCATGGAAGTCCTTTTTATGATGAGGATGAGGTGGAATGCAGAAAGATGCACAGAAAGGTATTCCGGTCATTTCCGGTGAGCAGGGTTTATCAGGCACATATCCCTACCTGTCCCTCGGGATACTGGCTTTTTGGATTTGCATCAAAGAAATATCATCCACTGGAAGATTTCAGGCCGGAGAGGTTTGATAATCTTAATATAGAAACATGGTATTATACAACAAACCTTCACAGAGGAGCATTTATGCTTCCAAAATATGTAGAAGATTTACTGGAAGAGGAGGAAAACAGTTTATGAGCAGATTATTGGTAATCGGATGTGGTGGGGTAGCTTCAGTGGCAATTCGCAAATGCTGTCAGAACAGCGATGTTTTTACAGAGATTATGATCGCAAGCAGGACAAAGGAAAAATGCGATGCACTCAAAGAGAAGATTGAAAGTACAACGAAGACAAAAATTGAGACAGCAAAGATAGATGCGGATAATGCAGCAGAGGTCGCAGAATTGATCAGAGCCTATAAGCCGGATGCTGTCCTGAATGTGGCACTTCCATATCAGGATCTGACCATCATGGATGCCTGCCTTGCAACAGGAGTGGATTACATTGATACTGCAAACTACGAAGCAGAGAACACAGATGATCCGGAATGGAGAAAAATCTACGAAGAGCGCTGCAAGAAAGAGGGATTTACAGCATACTTTGATTATTCCTGGCAGTGGGCTTACAAGAAAAAGTTTGAAGATGCAGGTATTACAGCAATCCTCGGAAGCGGATTTGATCCGGGTGTGACAAGTGTTTATTCCGCATACGCATTAAAACATTATTTTGATGAGATCCACTACATTGATATTTTAGACTGCAATGGCGGTGATCACGGTTATCCATTTGCAACCAACTTCAATCCTGAGATCAACTTAAGAGAAGTATCTGCGATGGGTTCTTACTGGGAAGATGGTCACTGGGTCGAAGTAGAGCCAATGTCTATTAAGCGTGAATATGATTTTCCGGAAGTAGGAGAAAAAGATATGTACCTGCTTCATCATGAAGAGATCGAATCACTTGCAAAAAATATTCCGGGAATCAAGAGAATCCGTTTCTTCATGACATTCGGACAGAGTTATTTAACACACATGAAATGTCTGGAAAATGTTGGAATGCTTTCCACAACACCAATTAACTTTGAAGGAAAAGAGATCGTGCCGATCCAGTTCTTAAAAGCATTATTGCCGGATCCTGCAAGCCTTGGACCAAGAACGGTAGGAAAAACAAACATCGGATGTATTTTCAAAGGTGTAAAAGACGGAAAAGAAAAGACCATCTACATTTACAATGTATGCGATCATCAGGAGTGCTACAAAGAGGTTGGTTCACAGGCAATCTCCTACACAACAGGAGTTCCGGCTATGATCGGAACAATGATGGTAGTAGAGGGACTCTGGAAAAAACCTGGTGTATTCAATGTAGAGGAGTTTGATCCGGATCCATATATGGAAGCATTGAATAAATGGGGACTTCCTTGGGTAGTCTGCGAGAATCCGCAGGAAGTTGAGTAAGAACCTACTTCAAGAAAAAGGAAAAATGTCCTTCTCATGTGAAATGACAGAAAGAGGAATGAACAGATAGAATGAAAATTGAAGAATTAAAAACACCATGTTATGTCATAGATGAAAAACAGTTGAAAAAAAATCTTTCCATTCTCCAGAAAGTGGAAAAGGATACCGGATGTAAAATCCTTCTTGCACAGAAAGCCTTTTCCTGCTTTTACGAATACCCGCTGATCGGTCAGTATATCAGCGGAACAACGGCAAGCGGACTTTTTGAGGCTCGTCTCGGAAAAGAGGAAATGGGAAAAGAAAACCATGTATTTGCTCCGGCATATAAAGAAGAGGATGTGAAGGAACTGGTAAAAATCTGCGATCACATGGTTTTTAATTCTTTTTCGCAGCTGGAAAAATACAAAACTCTCTGTAAAGAGACCAGCGTGGGAATCCGTATTAACCCGGAGTGTTCCACGCAGGGGAATCATGCGATCTATGATCCGTGTGCAAAGGGTTCGCGTCTCGGTGTGACAATTGCACATTTTAAAGAGCAGTTTACGGATGAGATGTATGATTATGTGGATGGACTGCATTTTCACACGCTCTGTGAGCAGAATGCGGATGATCTTGCAAAAACCCTTGAGGCGGTAGAAGAAAAATTCGGCAGTTATCTTTACAAAATGAAATGGCTGAATTTTGGCGGCGGACATCATATTACAAGAGCAGATTATGACATCGGACTGTTAGAAAAATGCATTCTGCACATGAAGGAAAAATATGATCTTGACATTTATTTAGAACCGGGCGAAGCGATTGCATTGAATGCCGGATATCTTGCCACAACCGTTATGGATGTGGTAGATAACGATATACAGACGTTGATTCTGGACGCATCCGCAGCATGCCATATGCCGGATGTGCTGGAAATGCCGTACCGTCCGCCACTTCGCAGTTCGGGAATGCCGGAGGAAAAGAAGTATACTTACCGGTTATCTTCCTATACCTGCCTTGCAGGCGATATTATCGGGGATTATTCTTTTGACGAAGAGAAAAAAGTGGATGACAGACTGTATTTTGAGGATATGGCGATTTACTCCATGGTGAAAAACAATACATTTAACGGAATCCCGCTGCCGGATATCGCAGTGATGGATGAGAGTGGTGAATGTAAAGTGATCCGCAGTTTTTCTTATGAGGATTTTAAAGGAAGACTGTCATGAGAAAATCCGGCCGGATGGAAGAACATGTGACAGGATGAAGCTATGATTCATGAAAAGACAACACGGAAAAGGCAGGAAAACAGAAGTATGAAGATAGAAAACAGAACTCCGCATCAGGATGGATTTTATATGCCGGGGGAATTTGAACCGCAGGATGGTGTGATCTTAATCTGGCCGAAACGTCCGGGTTCCTGGCCATATGAGGCAAAAGAAGCCGGAAAAGTATTTGCAGAGATTGCCAATAAGCTGGCAGAGACAGAAAAAGTATATATGCTGACAGAACCGGAAACGGAAGCGGCGGCAAGAGAGCTGCTGTGTGAGAATGTAGAAATTTTAACAATTCCGACAGACGATGCATGGGCAAGGGATGTCGGACCAACCTTTGTGACGGATGGAAAAGAAGTCCGTGGGGTCAACTGGAGCTTTAATGCCTGGGGCGGAACCTATGATGGTCTTTATCAGGACTGGCAAAAGGATGATAAGGTTGCAGAAGAATTTTGTAAACTGACCGGTTATGATTATTATGATGCGGCTCCTTTTGTGCTGGAAGGCGGTTCCATCCATTCAGACGGACAGGGAACGGTGATCGCAACGGAAGCCTGTCTGCTCAGTAAGGGAAGAAATCCGGAACTTACGAAAGAGCAGATCGAAGCAAAATTGCAGGAATATCTCGGCGCAGAGAAGATCATCTGGCTTCCAAACGGAATCTATCAGGATGAAACAAATGAACATGTAGACAATGTCTGTGCATTTATAAAACCGGGTGAGGTTGTCCTTGCATGGACAGATGACGAGAGTGATCCGCAGTACGCACTTTCAGCGGAAGATCTTAAGGTTCTTGAACAGGAGACAGACGCCAAAGGAAGGAAGTTCCGTGTGCATAAAATGCTGATCCCGAAGAAACCGGTCTGTATTACGGAAAAAGAACTGGCAGGTTACGTGTTTGAAGAAGGCGAGGATACAAGAGAAGCAGGAGAACGGTTAGCTGCAAGCTATGTGAATTTTTATATTGGAAATAAAGTTGTCCTTGTGCCGCAGTTTGGAGACGAGCATGATGTTCTGGCAACAGATTTATTGCAGAAGCTGTTCCCGGAGCGTGAGATCGTGCCAATCTTTGCAAGGGAGAGCATCATCTCCGTCTATGCCCGCGAGATCTTAACGGGCGGCGGCAATATCCACTGCATCACGCAGCAGATACCAGTACGTGGCTGACAGATTTCCTGTTCTCACACACATTATTTCAGAGGTGTGATAACAGAGTATCAGAAACAAGTTTGATTTTGAAAAATGAAGAAAGCGAGATAGCACAGTTATGAGCAGAAAACGTAACGTCACAGTAGCCGCAGTTCAGATGAAATGCAGCACACATGTGGAAGAAAATATCGCAAAGGCAGATGCGCTTGTCCGGGAAGCGGCAGAAAAAGGAGCACAGATCATCCTTTTGCCGGAACTTTTTGAAAGACAGTATTTTTGCCAGGAACGCAGATATGAATACTATGAATTTGCAAAAGAAGTGAATGAAAATGATGCGGTAAAACATTTTTCTGCACTGGCAAAGGAATTGTCTGTTGTCATCCCGGGCAGCTTTTATGAAAAAGATGTGAACCGCCTGTTTAATACTGTTGCAGTGATCGATGCAGACGGAAGTAATCTGGGCATATACCGCAAGACACATATCCCGGACGACCATTATTATCAGGAAAAATTTTACTTTGTTCCGGGAGATACCGGATTTCAAGTGTTTGATACAACGTATGGAAAAATAGGAGTCGGCATCTGCTGGGATCAGTGGTTCCCGGAGACAGCAAGAGCCATGGCGGTCAAAGGAGCAGAGCTGCTCTTTTACCCGACAGCGATTGGCAGTGAACCGATCTTAGAGTGTGACAGCATGCCGCACTGGAGAAGAGCGATGCAGGGACATGCAGCAGCAAACCTCATGCCGGTGATCGCAGCAAACCGTATCGGAACAGAAGAAGTAGTTCCATGTGAGGAAAACGGCGGACAGAGATCAGCACTCACATTTTACGGATCTTCTTTTATCACAGACCAGACCGGAGAACTTGTGGCAGAGGCAGACCGTGAGAAGGAGCAGGTCATCCTCGCAACGTTCGACTTAAATGAAATGCAGGAGAACCGCCTTTCATGGGGAATCTTCCGGGACAGAAGACCGGAGTGCTACGGGGATATCTGTAAATAAAAAAGGACGCATGAAAAACGAAAAAATTTTCATGCGTCCTTTTTTGTGCAATTTGACATCATAATTTTAGTATCCGAATTCTTCACCAATTAGAATGACCTTAATTCTTCCCTGAATACCGCTTCGTCTTGTGATCACGACCTGATTACAGATACAGTCAGGAGAGAGGCAGTCGGCACAGACTCCGGTGACAGCACATGGTGTCTGCTTGTTCAGACGTACACAGTTCATAGGAGTTGCGGTTAAGTGGACACGGTCAACAGCTTCTGCAACGTCCTTTGCAACCTTGTTCATTCCGGCAAGAATAATGACATTTTCAGGACCATAGATCAAAGCAGCGACCCGGTTTCCATTACCATCGATATTGACTAATTCTCCATCAATTGTCATGGCGTTGGTGCTCATGAAATAGTAGTCAGCCATCAGTGCGTCGTGGAATATTTTTCTGGAATCTTCCGGCGTCTTACAGACAGCCCGGTCTAAAAACTCAATATCGGCTGAACGCAGTGCATCCATCATGCCGGTTTCCTCTAGTGTCATGGAGCCGCCGTGAGCCACGACTGCACCGGATGGCAGGAAAGAAAGTGCTTTCTCTACGGCTTCTTTTGCGGTCGGGTAGTAGTATGCTTCCATTCTTCTTTTTTCAAAATTTTTGATCATGGTATTGGCGAGTGTTTCGTAATATTTTGCTTTTGGTGTCATATGATCCTTCTCCTCCTATATAACTCTTTGACTTTTATTATAAGCGGATTTTTTCGTTATGCAAGCGCTATTAAAATAATTGAAAACGATCAGATTTTCTTCTATTAACAATTCTGAAACAAAACTCAAACAAATTCAAAATAATATATGTTATGATGTAATCAATGGACAATGATAGAAACCAGAAAGGAACAGAAAAATGATACACATTCTTGTAGTGGATGATGATAAAAATTTAAACCAGACGGTCTGCACCTATTTAAATGACTGTGGATTTGAGGCAAAAGGCGTTTTGAGTGCGAACGAAGCCTATGACGAGATGTATAACAATCTCTACGAGCTGATCATTTCCGACATTATGATGCCGGAGATCGACGGATTTGAATTTGCGGAGACAGTGCGTCAGGTCAATAAACAGATCCCGATCCTTTTCATGTCGGCTAAGGATGATCTTCCTTCCAAACGGAAAGGATTTTTAGTTGGAATCGATGATTATATGGTAAAACCGGTGGAGTTAGCAGAACTTGAGATGCGTGTGAGGGCACTGCTCCGGAGAAGTAATATCGAGATGGAGCGCAAACTTATTGTCGGAAATCTGGAGATGGATGCGGACGGCATGACTGCAATGATAAATGGGGAGGAGATACCGGTCACAACACGCGAATTCAATATTTTATATAAACTGTTGTCTTACCCGAAAAAAACATTTACAAGGGCACAGCTTATGGATGAGTTCTGGGGGCTTGATTCGGGAACGAGCCTGCGGGCTGTGGATGTCTATGTGACAAAGCTCCGTGACAAGTTTTCCACCTGCGATGGATTCGAGATCAAAACTGTGCGTGGACTTGGATACAAAGCGGTATTGCTATAGAAAGGGATTGCCTGAAACCATGAACAAATTGAACCATACCAACACAATCAAAAATGACCGTTTTCCATCGTCCCTGTTTCTGGTGTATTTTCTCGTATTGCTGTTAATGTCCGGTATTCATACAGGAATTATCGTAGGTATGAATGCACTGGGGTGGAACAAAATCATACAGGTAATTTTACCGCTTGGTTACTGGACTGTTGTGGCAGTTGGATTGACACTTTTTACGAAAAATGTGATCCGGAAAAGCTATGAAAAGCCAATGCATGACCTGGCAGATGCAACAAAAAAAGTGGCAGAGGGCGATTTTTCAGTGTATGTTCCGACACTTCACACCGCTGACCGGCTGGATTATCTGGATGTCATGATTATTGATTTTAATAAAATGGTGGAGGAACTCGGCAGCATTGAGACGTTGAAAACAGACTTTTTCTCCAATGTTTCCCATGAGATCAAGACGCCGCTTGCAATTATCCAGAACAATGCGGAGCTGCTCTGTATGGAAAAGAAGCCGGAGAAACAAAAAGAATATGCCGAAGTGATCTTTCAGACTACAAAGCGTCTGTCGGAACTTATCAGTAATATTTTAAAACTGAACAAGCTTGAAAAACAGGCGATCACGCCGGTAGCAGAAGAGTACGATCTGTGTGGACAGCTTGCGGAATGTGCCGTGAATTATGAGCCGGTGTGGGAGAAAAAAGATATTGGATTTGATGCAGATATGGAAGATTCTGTAAAGATCACGGCAGACGCTGCGTTGATGGAGTTAGTCTGGAATAACCTTTTTTCCAATGCAGTGAAGTTCACAGAACCGGGAGGAACGATAAAGCTGACTGAGCAGTCGGATGATTCTGAGATCCGTGTGTCGGTGGAGGATAACGGCTGCGGAATGACGGAAGAGACAAGGAAACATATTTTTGATAAATTTTATCAGGGGGATACATCCCATGCAATGGCTGGAAATGGACTTGGACTGGCGCTTGCCCTGCGTGTTTTGCAGTTAAATGATTATAAAATCGAAGTGGAAAGCGAACCGGGACGCGGCAGTAAGTTTACGGTGATCATTCCGAAGAGGTAGAATATTGGATAACAGACAGAAAGCGAATTTCTGGGAAAGCGTAGAAAAATGAGTGAGTTTGAGAGTTTTGATTATACGAAAGTGACGGTTGCCGAGAATCAGATGTCACAGTATATGGATGGCTACGAGCATTTTGGATGGAAGGTAGATTTCAATGTCCCCATAGAAAAAGGAATGGGAAAAGTAACGATCCACTTAAAGCGGAGCAGGACTGTTTTAAATAAAATGGAACTGACACGGTTACAGAGACATTTTGAGGCGTGCATGAGTGAGATTGTGGCGCTCGAAAATTCCACAGAATCTTTTGCAATGATCGCGGCACTGACCAGTGGGGTTTCAGGCTGTGCATTTATGGCGGGTTCGGTATTCGCTGTGACGGCTGCAAAACCGATCATCTGGCTGATGATTTTGCTCGCAATCCCGGGATTTTTTCTGTGGGGAATCGCATATCCGCTTTATAAAAATGTGAAAAAGTGGAGAGCGGAGAAAGTGAAGCCTCTCATTGAGGCAAAGCTTGATGAGGCGGAAAAAGTGTGCGAGAAAGGGCATGCGCTGTTATAGCTGTAAAACATCTGACGGAAAAATACGGTGGCACGCTTGTGGCAAGCCAGGAGAAATACATTTTAATAATTCCGAAACAAAACAGAAGCAATTCGCAAACAAAACCTCTCTATGATACAGACAACAAATGAAACACAGATCATTACAAAAAAGAGAGGAAACATAAAATGAGCGAAACATTATATTTAGTAACAGGAGCAGCAGGATTTTTAGGAAGTCATGTATGTCATCAGTTGTTGGAGCGTGGAGAAAAAGTGAGAGCATAAAGGAGAATTGTAGATGCTGATTAGTTACATTCAAAGTATTATGATGATAATATTGGAGGTAATATGCTGCAAAATATTTTTTGAAAGTTTTGCTGAAAAGAGATCAAAAAATAATTATAGAAATTATAGTATTATTTTAGGAATTGTGGTATGTGAATATGTAATAGCTTCATTATTTTATGATAAGTTTATCTTGAAACAAATATTGGCTATAGTTGCTGTTGCGGTGTTTATGTGCTTTTATTTTAAAATTCATTTCGGAAAAGCAATAATCTTATCATTATTATTTCAGGCATTGCTGCTTTCTGTAGACTATTTTACACTATGGTTAAATGTTTCTCTTTTTGATAGTATAGCAGAAATTAGCAGGTTGCATTTTGTAGGTGGAAGTTTAATAACGGTTTTGGGAAAAATAATTCTTTTCCTAGTTGTTTTGCTTATCAGGAAGAAAGTAGGAGGGGAGTCCTCGGATGTTTTAAGAAGTACAGATTGGCTTCGATTTATTTTTTTCCCAGTTTTTACAATCTTCACAGTTATTGCATTGATCATGACATCTGGAAACATTGAGAATCAAAAGCAGGAAAATGTATTCTTGGTTATAGCATTGTGTTTAGCAGGGATGAATATAGTTGTGTTCTATATGATAAATGATATATTAAAACGTGAAATTAAGATTCGTGAAAATGAAGTGTTTCAACTGAAAGCACGAAATCAGACAGACATGTACCGTTCTATTTCAGAAAATTTTGTTAAACAACGGAAAAAAACACATGAATATAAGAACCAGATTATGTGCATTGAGTCTTTGATAGAGATGGAAAATTATGATGAACTAAAGGATTATGTGAAAAGTATAAGCGGAAATTTGAGTACAGAGTTAGATTATATTAAAACAAATAATGTGATTATTGATGCTATATTAAATAGCAAATATAAGGAAACATTGGATAAAGGCATTGTATTTATCTTTCAAATCAATGATCTATCAGGAATTAAAATGTGTGATGAGGATATTGTTGTTATATTATCGAATCTTTTGAATAATGCAATAGAGGCTTGTGAAAAGTGCTCAGGCAAAAAATTTATGAAAATGAAACTGGTTAAAGAGAAAGACAACATTATTATATCTGTAAAGAATACATATGATGGTAAACTTAATATTAAAGATGGAGAAATACAGACCTCAAAGAAATATGAAATGGATGAGCATGGGGTTGGAATAAAAAATATAATTGAGGTTATAACAAAATATCAAGGCTCTTATGCTATACGAAATGATAATAATGAGTTCTACTTCTCAGTTATATTGCCAAACTAAGATGAACCTTAAAAAAGTGATTTGCTGCAAGCAAATCACTTTTTTTTGTCATTTTCTGCAAAAAAAGGTCACTTTCTGCAATGGATATTGTTTTGTAAACAGATAAAGTTATACTTAATTTGGCAGGAGGCATAACTATGATTGAAAAAATAGCTGATGATTTAATTGGTCAGATGACTGAAGCAAGGTTAATTGACAAAGAGATGGAAGCAAGATATGTTTATGTTTTTATCTGTTGGATAGAGAAATTTATTACTGTTGGCAGTATTATCGTAATCAGTTTGATGTTTCACAAGCTGCTCCCAACTATATTTTTTCTTGTGTTTTTTTTAGAATTAAGAAAGAGAACTGGCGGATATCATCTGGACAAGTTTTATAGATGTTATTTAGCATCCATTGTTTCTTATTTAGTTATCGTGATTATAAGTGAAAAATTGTCAGAACATCCACAATGGTTATTTGCAATAGTACTACTTGCTATAACAGGGATAGGATTGATTGGTACAGCGAATCATCCTAATATGCACATGACATCAGATGAATTGATGGAATCGAAAAAATCTGCGAGGACTATTGTTTTACTTGAGGGGTGCATAATACTTGGCTGTGTTCTGTTAGATGCAGATATGGTTTACGTTAGTTATATGGCAATAGCTGTTATATTATGTGCAGCTTTGCTGTGTATAGCAAAAATTTTTAAACAGGAGGTGAAAGAATGAAGAAGGTTAATAAGAAAGTGTTGAAGGTTGTAGAACATGTCATGAGAAATGAAGCTGTATATGGAATAGATAGATTCCCACCTGCATGCATGGGAATATTTCATCAGCCGAAACGTCCGATTATCCAGAAGAAAAGTGAAAGATAGTTAACTGGCGTGTTTTACTATTATATCTGTAGCCATAGATGCTATAGGAACTTAATTGTTTATTCCAAGATGACAAGTATAAAAAGGAGGTACTGATATGTTAAAAAAAAATTAAGAAAGTTATTGCATTTGCATTAGCATTGACTATGTTAATGGGTATGGGAACAATGGTGTCAGCAGCAGAAAAGGAGAGTAGTATTCCTGAATATTCTGAAACCAATGATGGTGGAATGACGGTGAATATTGCAGGAGATCAGGAAGGAACAATAGTTGAAGGCAGTGGTAATGAGGAAGGGATTAATCCGCTATGGTGGCCTGGAGATGGACCGGCTCCGCAGGTGACAAGCATTTCACTTTATAAATATGGCTGGCTTACAAATGGAAATTTTGGCGTTACGATCAAGGTATATGGATATGGCAGCGATACTACAACATTTGATGGAAGAAGTATTTCGTGGATACATCAGGAGCCATTTATTATATCTGGTACAGGCGCAGATGGCTTCTATTATACATATGATTGTGGTCCGATTACGCAAGCGGGAAGTTATAGATTTAATACAACTTTCAGGTCAACAAACTTCCCTAATACTACACGTTCCTTTTCAACGGTATTCACGTTTAGTGCAAACTAATATATGTTAATTCATATAAATAACATATTATAATGCGAATGGAGGTGGTTAAATGCGTATTGGTTCG
>ENA-OPNR01001077-OPNR01001077.1-human-gut-metagenome-genome-assembly--contig:-NODE-1077-length-11380-cov-5.125740_pt1 | contig 11380 bp, 10 predicted proteins | sample MGYA00241543_ERZ501783 | MGnify/ENA primary metagenome ERZ501783 (study PRJEB25962, sample SAMEA2042557) | human gut metagenome | biome: human gut; feature: human-associated habitat; material: faeces... | reverse complement strand
CGGCTGTGCGAAATTCTTTTACTTATCCTATTTTTTTAATTTTGTGTCAGATGATTTATCTGCATTTTTGTGGTGCGTGGGTTTATCGACAGTCCGAAGGACGGGACTTTATCGGTCACGTCCTTGTCTTATATCCGGTTATTCGGCGTCTTTACCTGCCGCCGCAAGTGCTATGGCACATTCGATACGCTTTTTCTGAAGCTCGCAGGACAGCTTGTGGGGCTTCTTTACATCGCCCTCATAGATAAAGCTGTTTGCGTTACAGCCGCCCGAGCAGTAGAATCTTGCCCAGCAGTTACCGCAGTTTTCCTTGCTGTAGATATGTATTCCTGCAAAGTAATCCTTTATCTTCTGATCAATCTTGTCTGAGAAAATGTCGCCCATCTTCCATTCTTCGATACCTACGAACTGGTGGCAGGGGTAAATATCACCGTCGGGGGTAACGGCAACATATTCGTTGCCGCATCCGCATCCACGCAGACGCTTTACGGCGCAGGGTCCCTGATTCAAGTCTATCATAAAGTGGAAGAAGTTGAACTTGCGCTTATTAGCGAGCTTCTGCTCCTCCATCAGCTTTTCAAGTCTGTCATACTCGGCAAATATCGTGGGGAGGTCGCTCTCTGTGATAGCGTAGGGCATTTCGGGATCGGTCACAACAGGCTCTACGGAGAGCTGTTCGAAGCCGAGATCGCTTATATGCAGAACATCGTTTGCAAAATCGAGGTTGTACTTTGTGAACGTACCTCTTACATAATAGTCCTTTGTGCCTCTGCCGGCTACCAGCTTCTGATATTTCGGAACGATTATGTCATAGCTTCCCTTGCCGTTCGGAGTGGGGCGGATATTATCGTTTACTTCTTTTCTGCCGTCAAGCGATAATACGCAGTTTGACATTTCCTTGTTTATATAATCTATCTTTTCATCGTCAAGGAGCATACCGTTTGTTGTAATGGTGAAGCGGAAGTTCTTGCCGTGCTGTTTTTCTATGCTTCTTGCGTACTTTACGGTTTCGACTACGGTATCCCAAGCCATCAGAGGCTCGCCGCCGAAGAAGTCGACCTCAAGGTTTTCTCTGTTGGCGCTGTGCTTTATAAGGAAGTCCATAGCTCTTTTACCTGTTTCGGGCTTCATCAGCATTCTGTCACCGCCGAAGTCGCCTGTCTGGGCAAAGCAGTATTTGCATCTTAAGTTACAGTCGTGGGAAACGTGCAGGCACATAGCCTTGATAGGAGCCTTCATAGCCATTGCGGCGTACTGCTCGTAATCGTCCTCGGTGAAGAGCATCTTTGCGTCGTAAAGCTCTTTAAGCTCTGCGTAGCACTCCTTTATATCGTCTTTGTCGAAGCCGTCCATCTTAGCGATTATCTCATCGGGACATACATCGGCAAAGGGGGGAGCGACATAGTCGAGGAGCTTATATGTCAGCTCGTCCACAACGTGAACGCCGCCGCTGCATACGTCAAGTACAATGTACTGACCGTTCTGCTCATACTTATGTATCATTTCTTTCATTGGTAAATTCCTTTTCTGAGTTATATAAGGCGGTTTTCCGCCGAAATATTCAAACAAGCCAAAAGCTCCCGTATTTGTTCGGGAGCTTTCAAAGCTTTTCTCTTACCCGTGCCTTACTTGTTTAAAGCCTCGCACTTCTGGTTAGCTACTGTGCAGCTTGTCTTGCAAGCAGACTGGCATGATGTCTGGCATCTGCCGCAACCGCCCTTAGCAGCTGTTTCCTTGAGGTTAGCCTTGTTAACTGTCTTAATGTGCTTCATAAAAACACCTCCGTTTATGTTATCATTCTAATTGTATCATAAAGATACGGAAATTTCAATAGTTATTTTGAAAAATTACATCCAACCGCAGTCGTCATATTCGCTCCATTTGTCCTCAAGCTGTTGCTGTTGTGACGCAAACTTCATAACGATATAGGCAACGCACGCTACAACAGCTATGAGAGCGCCTATTACGGGAATGACATAATTCTTTTTCTTTTTTTCTTCCATAGTATTTTTCCTTTCGGTATTATTAAAGCCTGACGGCAGATTTACATATTAAGATATTCCTTATAGATCTCCGACTTTGAGAACGGGGTTTTTCCTGCGACCTGTCTGCAGGCATCGGACGGCTTTATTCCGCCGTCAACCAGCTCTTTTGCCATAAGTGCGGCATCGGAAAGCGTTATATCCTCGTTTTCCTTTACCTTTGGTTTTCCCTCGACCACAAGCACATATTCGCCTCTCGGCGTAAGCTCCTTGTAGCGTTCTATCATTTCTGATATAGTACCCTTGATAACTTCCTCATGTATCTTGGTAAGCTCTCTGCAAAGGGCTATCTGTCGGTTTCCGAGAACTCTGTACAGATCGTCAAGCGTGTTTTTCAGCTTATGGGGCGCTTCGTAGAATACAAGCGTTCTTGAAAAGTCCTTGATTTCGTCAAGGTGTTCGTCACGCTGTTTTTTGGTAACGCTTAAAAATCCCTCGAAGCTGAAGCGTGAGGTATCAAGTCCGCTCATACAAAGTGCCGTTATTGCGGCACTGGGGCCGGGTACGCTTTCTATTTCAACGCCGTGCTCGTGGCACTCTCTTACAAGCTCTTCGCCGGGGTCGGATATGCAGGGCATACCTGCGTCGGTCACTATGGCGCAGGTTTCGCCGTCAAGCAGACGGGCGGTTATATCCTCGCCACGCTTGTTACCGCTGAACTTGTGGTAGCTAACCATAGGCTTGCTTATAGAGAAGTGGGTGAGCAGTTTCTGAGTTACTCTTGTATCCTCTGCGGCGATAAAATCGACCTTGCCGAGCGTTTCAACCGCTCTGGGTGACAGGTCCGACAGATTTCCTATCGGAGTGCCGACTATATATAATTTTCCTGCCATATTTCTGTGTCAGCCTTTCTTCATTTTTGTGCCGTAGTAGATTCTGTTCATTTCATCGCTGTAGCCGTTGTCACTGTAAACTTCAAAATCTGGGAGAAGCTCCATTCCGGGTTTTCCGCCCTTTTTTCCGCTTATAAGCACGAGCCACGGCTTACCGCCTGTGCGGTTCACTACATTCTGCATAACCTTCGGCTCGATCCCGTGCGAACGCATAGAGCAGATGACATCGGCAAGGCGAAGCGGTATCTGGCAGAGCTTGAGGCTGCCGCCGAACTTCAACAGCGATGAGGCTGTTTTCATAACATCGTCGATATTGCACAGTATCTCGTGTCTTGCTGCCGCCTGTACATCGGAAAGGCGTTCCTCGCCCGAGCCTTTTTTCCAGTAGGGCGGATTTACCGTCACTATGTCGAAGTATTCACGGGGTACGCCCTGCGGGTCTTTAAGGTCGCAAAGCACAGGCTTTATTCTGTCCGAAAGGTTATTTTCGGCAACGCTTTTATCAAAAAGCTCTACCGCTTCGGGCATTATCTCAATGCCGTATATTTCTTTCGGGGGCTTTTTGGATATGTTTCTGCACATTATCAGCGGAATTATACCGCAACCTGTACACAGGTCGCACACCTTATGGTGAGGTGCGGGGTCGGCAAAATCCGCAAGGAGAAATGCGTCAGTGCCGAAACGGTGATCCTCGGAAACATATATCTTTGTGCCGGAAAGGTCGAAGCTCTCATATTTTTCTGCCATATCAGCCTACCAGTATATTTCCCTCGGGGAGAATCCTGTTCTTGTCCGAGTTGTGATTTTTTCTTATTATAAGAGAGGTCATAAGCGTTACGGGACCGATTCTTCCTGCAAGCATGGTGAATACCATTATCAGCTTTGCGGGGATGTTCATCTCTGCGGACGCACCTACAGAGAAGCCTGTAGTAGAGAATGCGGAAACTACCTCGAATATTGTTTTCTGAAGCGACATACCCTCACAGCACATAAGTATGCCTGTGAATGAAACGGCTATAAGAGTCAGCGACAGAACGATAACGGTGAATGTTTTATATATAGCGTCACGCTTTATCCTGTGACCCATAAGATAGGTATCCTCTCTGCCCTTCAGCACGGAAATTACCGTACAAACGACAAGTGCGACGGTCGTTATCTTGATACCGCCTGCTGTGGATGCAGGAGCGGCACCGATGAACATAAGGATAGTGATAATTATTTTTGTAAAGGGCATAAGATCGTTCATATCAAAGCAGGGGAAGCCTGCGGTACGGGAACTTGCGCTTAAGAAAATAGATGTGAGAATTTTTTCTCCTACGGGCATCTGTCCGAGCGTGTCCTGGTTTCCGAATTCTACTATAAATATTATAGCGGCGCCGACAAGCAGCATAACTGCGGCCATTATAAGAACCAGCTTTGTATGCAGGAGAAGCCCTTTTGCCTTGCTGTAATGCCTTATATTACGCCATACGATAAAGCCCAGACCGCCTGTTGTGATGAGTACCGTGACAGTTATCATAACAAGGGGGTTGGCGGTGTAATTGCTCAGTCCCACTGCTCCCTGAGTTGCTGTGAGCAGGTCAAAGCCTGCGTTGCAGAAAGCGGAAACGGACAGGAATATCGCTTCGAAAATTCCGAGTGCGCCGAAGTCGGGAACAAAGACAAACGCAAGTATGACAGCGCCGACAAATTCGATGGCAAACGAGTAAAGGACAATTTCATAGAAAAGCCTTTTCGGTGTGGTTTCGAGGGCGTTGTCGGTAAGGTCGCTTGCGGCGATTTTTACGGTTGACCAGCCCAGCTTTTTGCCGAGTATAAGGTTGATGAACGTTACCAAGGTCAGAAAGCCGAGACCGCCGACCTGTATAAGAGCGAGTATGACACCCTGACCGAAGCCGTTGAAATAATTGAAGGTATCCAAAACGGTTATTCCGGTAACGCAGGTCGCACTTGTGGCGGTGAACAGGCAGTCTATGAAGCTGCTGAACTGACCGCTTTTTGAAGATATGGGCAGGAAAAGAAGTGTTGCACCTGTCAGTATTATGATGGAAAAGCCCAGTACGAGCATCCTTGACGGTTGCATTTGTCGGGTTTTCTTTTTGAGTTTAGGCATTTTGGGTTATATCTCTCCTTAGCATTTGCAAAGATGTTATTTACTCTCGGAAATAGTATTGTTTCCGGGCTTTTCTGGCGGTTCGCCGTTATCGTGGCGGATTGCATTATTTCCTATCGCATAGACGTTTATATCGTTGATGCGTCCGATAAGCACGCAGGCACCGCTGACCTTTACGGAGTCGGAGCTTACAACGTAGCAATCTGTCGGCAACGTTCCGCCCTCTTTAATATATTTTACCGTAGACGACTGGTTGTAATACTGGATACTCATAGCTGTCATACGGTCATTGTCGTAAACTATTATGGTTTTGTTTTCTGTGCCGCCGGAATATTCAGCGATACAGCGGTTTATCTCAAGCGTGTCGGAAACTTTTTCACGGCTTTCTTCCGCATAGCCGAAAAGACCGCTTGAGGCGGACGATACGCAGGCATAGCAGATAACGCCTGTGAATATAAAGGCGGTTATTACGGAAGCGTGGTTTTTTGTACAGCACACAACGGGTACTGCCGCCGCAAACACGGTGAAAAGAAGGCATATCGGGTAAAGCATATCAGAACTTGTAAGTCCGGCTGACGAGTCGCATCCGATAAGCATAGAGGTAATGCCCGGCGTCATTACGTTGCTGAGTATCTGTCCGCCCGACTGAGTGCAGTTATACATCAGCAGTGCGGCGGTTGCGGCAAGACCGTTCCCGGTCACAGAGATAAGAAGCCTTGTATAGCTTATGCCGTACACGAAAATATAGCAGAAGAACAGGAGGATAAAGGGAATCGTTACGGCAAAGACCGACGCTGCGCCGAATACCGTATCCTGTGTCGAAATGTCACAATCGGCTTTTATGAAAGCGTCAAGGGGAACGGCGAATATAAGCATAAGCGTACACAGCACGCCCATTGATACGAATCTGTCGTCATAATACTGCTCCTCCTTGCGTCTTTTACAGCGGATGAAGCTGACAAGTGTAATTATGGCAAAGGTGACACCCGCGCCGCCAAGTCCCCACGAGGATATTATAAAGTAATATAAACGCCCGCCTATAAGAGTAAGCAGAGCCGCACTGTTTTCGGATAAAGCCTGCAAAGAGCCTGCGACCGATTGCACGATACCTCCGGAATAAGCGTAAAGGCCTTTTGTGAGCCACGTCAGAATAATATCAGCGGCAAAAAGAAGTATAAATGTTATTGCGTATGTGCTGAAATATATGCTTTTTCTGACTCCTGCGAGCTTTGCATAAAGGCAGTAAAGACATACGGCGAGGAACACGCCTGCACACGACGGCGACAGGAAATAAGCACAGGCGGTAAGAACGCCTGCAGTGACCGAAGCAAAGAATGCACCTGCTTTTTTCCCGTTTTCCTTTTCGCCTCTGAATATGACAAGCAATAAAAGCCAGACAAAAACGGCGGAAAGCGGTTCTGAAAGCAGGTAGTGGGAATAGATAAGCACTGACGGGAATATTCCGCACAGTGACGTTACGAGAAGCCTCTGCCACAGCTTTGTGACACCGAGCTTATCTGTCAGACGGAAAGCGGAAAGCGGGATAAGCGCATAAGCGGCTGAATTTATCAGCATAAACAGCTTATACTGGAACACGGGGTCGGGGCAGAGCATAGTCGGAAGATAGGGTATTCCACGCAGGAAGCCGCTTATGCTTCCCACGGGCGACATTACACCTGTCCAATCTCTGCCGAGAAATGCGGCGGCGGCCGCTCCCGTAAATTCTTCCTCAAGAGATGCGGTCTGCATAAACATACCAAGTGCAGAGCCTAATATAAAAAACACAAGGAAAACAAGGAGCGACATTCCTTTTTCGCCCTTTTTTCCGTAAAATGTTTTAAGTCTGCTCAAAATGCCGTCCTCCTTTCATTAATGTCGTTTATCTGCAAAAATATCAGTTTACCAGTTCCTTAAGAACGGAGATGCTGATGCCGAGCGTATTGTTGATAAGCTGGAAAACGAGCATCATAGCTATGGCTGTGCAGAAGGAGAATGCTATCGCATAGAATATTCCGGGTTTTCCTGCCGCTTCAATCCTTGCAAGTATGCGTTCACGGCTTTCATCGGGGTATTGCTGTTTTATTGTCTTTATTTTTCTGACCGCAGTTTTCAGATAGAAGTAGTTGAAGAACATAAGCGCAAAGATATTCAGCGCAAGGGATATCATAGCGGTAACGATATATGCAACGGCAAGGTCGTTTGAGGTCAGACCGAGATTATCGGCAAAATAGTTGAGAAGAATCCTTGTTTCCGTACTCAGAAAAAGCAATATCATCATAATAACGCCGAACAGATTCATCCTGCGGTAAAAGCAGTGGATAGGGAAGAACAGGAATGACGCAAAGTTCAGCTTGAGCAATTTGTTGTTTTTTCTGATGTCCTTGAATACAGGAAGATAGTAATATCCGTTCTTTCCGACAAATTTCAGAAGCTCCTGAGCGGTCACACCGTCAATCTCTTCAAAGTCCTTCTGCTGTTCAAGCAGTTTTTTGTCCATTATCTCACGGTATTCGTCATAGCTTTCAACGTGGAATATCTCGAAGCCGTCCTCGCTTGTTTCGGGCTTGTTTATCCTTGCGGATTCGACGTTTTCGAGATGTTCACGCAGTTCTGCGCTGTCGCCCTTCCATTCGTAGCTGCCGTGCTCGGCAGAGTGTATGCAGGCGCCTACCCTGTTCCAGCATTCACGGTGATACGGAGCGCCGCATTCGGGGCAGACTACAATGTCTTCATCATCAAAGAATTTCATGCCGCAGGCGGCACATTTTTCGTTTTTAAACTGTTCGTGCATTTTATATCCTTAATCTGATTTTGTTTAGTGACTATATTTAATATATTATAACACGGTTTAAACACGCCGTCAAGTTAAAACGACGTGTTTAAACCGTGTTAAAACGTTCTCAGACACAGTGCGCCGGCACACCGCATAATTATGCGGGTAAAATCGCATTTCAGCGATTTTAGTCTGAGGTTGTTATAACTACCTCTAATTCACGCCGTCAAGTTAAAACGACGTGTTTAAACCGTGTTAAAACGTTCTCAGACACAGTGTGACAGCACACCGCATAATTATGCGGGTAAAATCGGCACATTGTCAAGGTGTAAAAACCGCTTGTATAAGCAGGCGTGACGGTGTATAATAACAGCAGTGAACAGCTTAAGGAGCATGGATATGAGAAAAAGGATATTATGGATACAAACGGGCGGAACATTTTCGTGCGAGGACACAAAAAGCGGACTTGCTCCGCAGTCTAGCGAAGAGCAGGCAGTAAAAATACTGGCGCTTATGCCGCAGGTTTGCGAAAAATATGATATTGTGCCGATGACGCTGATGAATATAGACAGCAGTGATATGACAATATCCGACCAGAAGCGCATTGCAGATACGGTCAATGATAACATCGGGAAATATGACGGGATAGTTATAACGCACGGAACGGACACTATGGCATATACTGCCGCCGCTTTATCGGTCATGACGGAAAATCCGCCCGTGCCGGTCGTGCTTACCGGATCGCAGCGTCCGTTCTTTGACAGCGGCAGTGACGCACCGGCGAACTTTGAGGATGCTCTGGCTGTGGCAGGAAGCGGTACGGTGTGCCGTGTCTGCGTTGTTTTCGGCGGAAAAATTATGGACGGAAGAGATTGTACCAAGATTGATACCGTATCGGATAACGCTTTCACCTGTGTGAAGGGGGATATTGGCACTGTAAAAAGCGGCAGGGTGAAAATCACCTGCAATGAGCCTTGCGTCGGTAAATACAGGTATGACTGCTCTTTATGCAAGGCGGACGGTAAAGTCGCCGTTCTTGATATGCATCCGTCATTCAACCCGGATATGATAAAAATGCTGTATGAGGGCGGTATCAGGGGTTTTGTCATACGTTGCTACGGAGCAGGAGGAATACCCGAAAGAGTGAGGGCGGCGCTCGGCAGAGTAATAGCCGTGGGAGCAAAAGCGATTGCGGTTACTCAGTGCCTTTACGGAGGGGTTGACCTTGGTATTTACGCTGTGGGCACAGACGCAAGAAAGGCGGGTATATCGGACGGAGGGTATATGACGACCGAGTATGCTGTGGCGTGGATGATGAGGGAGGTGGGGAGATTACCCAGCTGAAACTTCCGCAAGAAACAACGTCATTGCTTGCATTTGAAAGAGATTACGTTTGAAAAAAATGTATATTTCGGCTGTTCTGACGGAATTTTTTGAAATCCTGCATTTTTCGCTTGCAAAATCGAAGGAAATGTAGTACAATTAACATATGTAAACATTCACAAAATTTGGCGGAATGCCGGAAGGATACTAAAATGCAGGAAGATCTACTTGTTCAGATTGAAAATAAAATGAGCACATTCTCGAAAAGTCAGAAGCTCATAGCAAACTATATTATAAACAGCTATGAAAAGGCGGCTTATATGACCGCTCTGAAACTCGGAAACGCAGTAAACGTCAGCGAATCAACGGTCGTGCGCTTTGCCATAGAAATGGGCTTTGAGGGCTATCCGGAGCTTCAGAAGAGCTTACAGTCGCTGATAAAGAACCGTCTTACAGCGGTACAGCGTATTAATATTACAAACGACCGTATCGGTGATGACGGAGTGCTTAAGAACACGCTCACGCAGGATATGGACCGTATCCGCAGAACGCTTGAGGAAATCGACCCGAAGGCTTTTGACAGGGCTATAGAGAAGATATGCTCGGCAAGAAGAATATATATACTCGGCGCTATGAGTAGCAGTATTCTCGCAAGATTTCTTGATTATAACTTCCAGCTTATATTCGACAATGTGCATTTTGTACAGGCTATCAATACAAGCGGTATCTATCAGCAGATCATACATATGAACAGCGAGGACGCATTTATAGCAATATCTTTCCCCAGATATTCGCAGAGTACGATAAAGGCTACGGCATACGCAAAGAAATGTAACGCAAACGTTGTGGCTAAAAACAACCGACAGCGTGACATCGCCGCTCGCCGCTTATGCGAACGAACTGCTTATAGCAAGGAGCGATATGGCGAGTTTTGCGGATTCACTCGTTGCTCCGCTCAGCCTGCTCAATGCGATAATCGTTGCGGTGAGCGCAAGAAACAAGGACAACATCGAGCAGACCTTCGGCAAGCTGGAAAAGCTGTGGGAAGAAAATCAGGTATATAAAAAGGACGTATAATGAACTACGACTTAGCAATAATCGGCGGAGGTGCGGCAGGTATGGCGGAAGTACCCATGTTTTCCTCTGAGAACGGTGTACGCACCGTTGTGATTGAGCATAACAGACAGCTCGGAAAAAAGCTCGCCATAACGGGCAAGGGCAGGTGCAACGTCACAAACAACAGTGACAACGACAATATAATGAAGAACATACCCACAGGAAGCCGCTTTCTATACAGCGCTCTTGCGGGTTTTTCGGCGTATGATACAATGAATTTCTTCGAGGGGCTTGGAGTGCCTCTTAAAACGGAGAGGGGAAACCGTGTTTTCCCTGTTTCAGACAGTGCAAAGGATATAGTTGAGGCACTGAAAAAACGCATGGGTACGCTTGGCGTCAAGGTTATCACAGCGCACGCAAAAGGCGTTATAACCGAGGACGGAAGGGTAAAAGGAGTAAGGCTCGGCGAGAGCGAGGTTTATGCAAACAGCGTCATAATAGCGACCGGCGGAGCGTCCTACAGCGGTACAGGCTCGGACGGCAGCGGATATGAGATAGCACGGGCGCTCGGTCATACGATAGTAGAACCAAAGCCTATGCTTGTGCCGATATGCGTAAAGGAAAGCTGCTGCTGTGATATGTCGGGGCTTAGCCTTAAAAATGTAACGCTGTCGCTTATTGATACTGCGAAGAACAAGCCTGTGTACAGGGAGCAGGGAGAAATGCTGTTCACGCACTTCGGGGTCAGCGGTCCGCTGGTGCTTTCCGCATCGGCTTATGTCAAGAAAAGCACTTACAGGCTTGAGATAGATCTGAAGCCTGCGCTTGACGATAAAAAGCTGGACGCAAGGCTTCTGCGTGACTTCGGCGAACAGCATACAAAGCAGATTTCTACTGTTATGAGAGGGCTGTTGCCGCAGGCTATGGTAGAGCCTGTGCTTGACAAGGCAGGAGTTGCGGTCGATACAAGGATAAGTGAGATCACTAAGGTGCAGAGAGCGGCGATTGTAAATGCGCTGAAGCATTTTGATCTTACGGTGACGGGGCTAAGACCGATAGAAGAAGCGATAATCACAGACGGAGGCGTATCGCTCAAGGAAATAGACCCGAAAACGATGGGCTCGAAGCTGATTGACGGGTTATATTTTGCAGGGGAGATAATCGACTGTGCGGCTTATACAGGCGGATATAATTTACAGATAGCGTTTTCCACAGCGCACAGTGCGGCTGCGGCTGTGCG
>ENA-OPNR01001070-OPNR01001070.1-human-gut-metagenome-genome-assembly--contig:-NODE-1070-length-11443-cov-2.229803_pt1 | contig 11443 bp, 9 predicted proteins | sample MGYA00241543_ERZ501783 | MGnify/ENA primary metagenome ERZ501783 (study PRJEB25962, sample SAMEA2042557) | human gut metagenome | biome: human gut; feature: human-associated habitat; material: faeces... | reverse complement strand
CCATCTGAGAACGTGTAAGCATTCTGGATAACATAAAAACAGACCCTTCTTCTGGAAATGTTATCCAGAGGATGGGCCTGTTGAAAAGAATTTATTCAGGAAAGAACGAACCCTCTCAGGCATTGCTGCGCAATGCCAGCTCCCCCGCGGGGGGGAGCTTTTGTGCATATACCGGGAAAGTGCAGCTTCAAAGGCGAGATTGAATCGTCTGATGGATTTTTTCACAGACTGCTTCAAACTGAAGATCCACTTCATAATTAGAAAAACGAAGAACATCCAAGCCGTACTGCGAAAAGATGCTGCTCCGTTCACGGTCATACAGAAGCCCTTGTTCGGTGGTGTGTTGTGCTCCATCCAATTCGATGACCAGTTGTGCGCGAGAACAGTAAAAATCAGCAATAAAAGATTCAATGATGCGCTGCTTATAAATTTTTACCGGGTAGCGGCGCAAAAACTGATACCATAGCTTTCTTTCCTGCGGCGTCATTTCGCGGCGCAGCTCGCGTGCACGAGGCAGCATATCGCCATTTTTGGGAACGATGTTCGGTTTCATAGGAAACACCTGCTTTCGGTTTGAAAAAAGCTCCCCCTTTCGGGGGAGCTGGCATCGAGCGTATGCGAGATGACTGAGAGGGTCCTTTAGTTCTTCAGCGACTGCATGGGGGCAGGCAGGCGGCCGCGGTTGATGAACACGGACGGGTCGTGCTGGTTCACGGCCATGATGGGACCATAGCCCAGCAGACCGCCAAAGTCCAGCACCTCGCCAGCCTTGCGGCCAATAGCGGGAATGACGCGCACGGCGGTGGTCTTGCTGTTCACCATGCCGATGGCGGCTTCGTCGGCGATCAGGGCGCTGATGACAGCGGGGGTAGTGTCGCCGGGGATGATGACCATGTCGATGCCCACCGAGCAGACAGCTGTCATGGCTTCCAGCTTTTCGATGGTCAGCGCACCAAGCGTAACCGCATCGATCATGCCCTGATCCTCACTGACCGGAATGAATGCACCACTCAGACCACCGACATAAGAGGATGCCATGACGCCACCTTTTTTCACCTGGTCATTTAACAGTGCCAAAGCTGCTGTCGTTCCCGGTGCTCCTGCATACTCTAAGCCGATCTCGCAGAGAATGTCTGCCACACTGTCACCGATTGCCGGTGTTGGTGCCAGAGACAGATCGACGATACCAAATGGAATATTTAAAAGTCTTGATGCCTCCTGTGCGACAAGCTGTCCGACACGTGTTACTTTAAACGCTGTCTTTTTGATCGTCTCGCAGAGCACTTCAAAATTCTCGCCGCGCACTTTTTCAAGAGCTGTCTTAACAACGCCCGGTCCACTGACTCCGACATTGATGATCGCATCCGCCTCTGTCACACCGTGGAAAGCTCCTGCCATAAACGGATTATCATCCGGCGCATTGCAGAACACTACAAGCTTCATACAGTCCACGGAATCACGGTCTTTCGACTGTTCCGCCACCTCTAATAAAATCTCACCCATTAATTTGACTGCGTCCATGTTGATACCTGTCTTTGTAGACGCAAGATTGACCGAACTGCACACACGGTTCGTTCTGCCAAGTGCTATCGGAATAGACCGGATCAGCATCTCGTCTGCTGTTGTCATTCCCTTGGAAACCAGTGCAGAATATCCGCCGATCAGGTTTGCTCCCACTTTTTCAGCGGCGCGGTCTAAAGTGTCGGCGATCGTTGCAAAATCTTCCGGTGTCTTACATGCAGAACCACCTACCAATGCGATCGGTGTCACGGAAATCCGTTTGTTCACGATCGGAATTCCAAATTCATGCTCGATTTTCTCGCCCACTGCGGCAAGATCTTTTGCAACAGTTGTGATGCGGTTATAAATATTTTCATTTAATTTATCCAGATTGGAATCAATACACTCTAAGAGACTGATACCAATGGTAATGGTACGGACATCAAGATTTTCCTGTTCGACCATTTTATTTGTCTCATTTACCTCAAAGAAATTAATCATTTACTGCTTTCCTCCCTAGATTCTGTGCATCATATCGAAGATCTCTGCTTTCTGGCACTTGATCGATACGCCGATCTCCTCGCCCAATACGTCCAGATCTTTCTGGCAGTCTGCAAAAGCTTTTGCAGCCTTTGTCATGTCAACGATCATCATCATATTGAAGTATCCAGATACGATGGTCTGGGAAATATCTAAAACATTTACTCCATTTTCTGACAGATAAGTACAGACTTTTGCAATGATACCTACTGTATCTTTTCCTACTACTGTAATAATGGTTTTATTTGCATTATGTTCCATGGTTCATGCCTCCTCACTGTATTCTGCCCGGTTCCGTCAGATTTTTCTCACGTTACCAAGATAAATTTTAATTATGTTCCATATTAGCATACTCTTTTTATTATTTCCACTACTTAAGCTCTTTTTATTTATTAAATCATCTAATAAATGTTATTAGAATACTATTTTTTGCGATACTTCGTCACGCTTCGCCACAAACATTGGGAAATCATCGCCCTTATAAGGGTTATCTCCCAGCTCCACTTCCAGACGCACCGTCTCATAGGCAAGCTCCGGATAATTATTTTCTTTGCTCAGATGTCCTAACACGATATGTTTCAAATGATCGTGGAGCACTTTTCCTAACAATTGTCCACTCCGCTCGTTCGACAAATGTCCTTTATCCCCAAGGATACGCTGTTTCAGAGGATATGGATATGCTCCTGCCTGAAGCATGCGCACGTCATGGTTGGCTTCTAAGAGCAGCACGTCCACATTCTGCAGCTTCTCCACAATATGGTCGTCATAGGTTCCAAGGTCTGTCATGACTGCCACGTTCTTTTCCTGCTGTCTGATCTTGTAGGCAACCGGATCTGCCGCATCATGGGAGATGGACACCGGTTCGATCGTAAGATCACCGATTGTAAACTCCCTTTCCGGCTCGATCACCTGAAAAAGTGCCTCGTCTATTTTTCCAACGGTTTTTGTATGTAAAATAGCATCAACGGTTTCCCCTGTTGCATACATCGGAATGCCATATCTTCTTGCAATCACTCCGAGTCCTGCGATATGGTCGATATGCTCATGTGTGATGAGGATTCCCTGCATATCTGCAGTCTTTAGATCAATACTGTTTAAACCGTTCTCAATCCTTTTTCCACTGATTCCCGCATCGATCAGCACATGACAGTCATCTGAGCCGACACAGATACAATTTCCGCTGCTTCCGCTTGCAATACTGCATAATTCCATAAATCTATTTCTCTTTCCAAGCCAGTTCAATCACATCACCGTCTTTTAATTCTGCGGTGTACTGTGCATTCTGGCCATTTAATTTTGTAATGATCGCTCTTCCTGCAGAGGCAGAAAGGTCAAATTCGTAAAATTCAAAGAGATCCACAAACATATAGGACTCTCTTCCTGTCAGCGTGACCGGTGTGCCATTGATGATAACTTCCACAGAATGTGTTTCCTTCTCTTTGGCTTCCTCCAAAGTTTCGTTATCTGCCGGACTTTCCTCCGCCGTCTGCGTTTCTTCATCCGTTGTCACAGATGCATCATCCGCTGGTACGCTGTCTTCTGTCTCACCTGCCGTTCCGCTGTCTGAAACATTCTCCTCCGGTGCCTCTGCCGTATCTGCTGTTTCTTCAATGCCTTCAGTGGTCATCTCCTCTATTGTATCAGACACATGTGTGCGGAAGGACAGGATCGTCCACTCAATATTAAAGTTCTCATAGACAAAATAATTCAGGTCGACCACCCGGTTATTCACAATGATCTCTTTTTCCGTGTCGATCTCCACATCCATAAATTCTGCGATCTGCTCGACGGTATAATAAGCCCTCGTCTCAATTTCATCTCCCTCTTTGATCAGGTAAGAGGCTGGTTCTAATTTACCATTTACCTCAACAAAACGCGGGCATACGATTTTCCTGCCGTTGACAATAAATGTTATGGTGGATGTATGGTACTCCTCTAACTGCTCGATGGTGATCATGGCATCCGCTCCCGCAGTGGATGGGCAGATCTCGATCTCTGAATTCGGTTCTAACTTAGTATTGATGCCTGCCGGTTTTCCATTCATAGTGATCACAGCAGATTCCCCTGGCAGACCCCTCTCCACTTTTGCCACACCATTGACGGTATAGTTCACTTCTTTTCCACGTTTTGGAAACAGATCTTCATTGGCTACTCCCGCCTGTAATGCGGCATCCATGATCAGAAGCTTATTGTTGTCATACATCTTAATCCGTTCGCCGTTCAAATGTACCATGATAAAACTGTTTTTCTGGTCATAATAATTCAGACAGATACCGATCGGAGTTACGATGAGCGGATCTTTTTCGATATCCGGCTGTTCAAAGGTTACTTCCTGCAGTACTTCCTCACCGCGGAGAGCAACACGCTCCTGTGGAAGTCCAAGTTTATCTGCCAGCATCTCGGTGTAACCGTGGATTTTTCCGCCTCCACCAACGACAAATGTAGCACTGACAGTCTGTCCGCCATTTAACTCTTTGATTTTCTCCGCCACTGCGGTCGTCATTTTATCTGTTACAGGCTCTATGAGTTCCCATACTTCCTTCGCAGGAATGGAGTGCTCGATCATCATGATATCTTTGTATGTGATCATTTCCCCGGTCGTACTTGCAAGCTTGATACGCTCTGCGGTCTGGAAATCGACCAGATAATGCTGTACGATCAGTTCTGTCAGTTCATCTCCGGCGAGTGGAATCATGCCATAGGCAATGATACTTCCATCTTTCGTGACGGAAATATCCGATGTTCCGGCTCCGACATCGACTAACGCGATATTCAGCATACGGAACGATTCCGGGATGGCAACGTCAATCGCTGCAATAGGCTCCAATGTCATATTGGCAACTTCAAGACCTGCCTGCGCCACTGCAGAATACAGTCCGTCCACAACATCCTCCGGCAAAAATGTCACGATGATATCCTCACTGATGACCTCTGCCTTATGTCCTTCGATGTTGGAATAAACCTCCTCATTCAGATAGTATTTCACAACAGAATATCCCACGCAGTAAAACTTGTATCTTGTGTCATTTTTCTCTTTTAATAGGGACTGTGCCTTTTCAATTCCAAGCAGATCCAGTGTATGGATATCTTCCTTCGTAACAACGGTCTCTTCCGGATATTCATATTCTACATTTGTCGTTACTGTTTTTAACACACGACCGGCTGCTGCGATACATACTTCTGTCAGCGGACATTCAATCTGTTTCTCCAATTCCTCTTTTACCGTCTGGATCACTTTGCCCACACGGCCAATGTCATGAATCTGTCCATCGATCATCGCCCTTGTCTCATGCTGCATGACATACTGTGCCACAACGATAAATTCATTTCCTTCCTTATATCCAACCGTACCTACTACATTTCGTGTTCCAATGTCCAGTCCAAATACATATGGCTGTTCGAATGTCTGTGTTTCATTCATCTGTAGTGTCCTCTCACTTACCTTTTCTTTGTAATTCCCTGATCCGTTCCAATTGTCTGCAAAATCCATCAGATAGCGCACACTGCCGCATCAATCTGTCTCTGCATTTCCTCTAACCCTTCATTGTTGTCGATCACAACACTGCAATGTTTCCGGTACTCTGCTTCCTTCAACTGACTCGAAAAAATCTGCTGTACCTTCTCTCTGGAATACCCACGGGATTCCATCAGTCTTGCCTCGCGGATTTCCTCTCTGGTATAAATATACCAGAGTTCATCACAAATTTCATCATAATGTTCTTCAATTAAAAGTGCCGCTTCCAAAACAAGCAGTGCAAGCGTTCCTTCCTGTCTCTCTCTTTTCGCTTCTGCTATCACATATGCTTTCACTGCCGGATGTACGATTCCATTCATCCCGGCACGCTTGTTCTCGTCTGAAAAGATCACCTTCGCCAGTTTTATCCGGTCAAAATGTCCATCTTCCTTATAAATATCATGCTCCGGAAAAGCCTGTCTGATCTGCTCATAACAGTCCGTTCCCGGTTCCATAAGTTCATGTGCAATCTCATCCGCCAGCATGACACGCACACCAGGTTTCGTTGCCAGATAATCTAAAACTGCTGATTTTCCGGCTCCTACACCACCTGTGATCCCTATAAATTTCATATTTTCCGTCCACCTTTATCTTCTTTCGTACTGTCCATTTCTGACACAAAGCTATTTTGCCTCGTACCAGTTCTTTCCGGTGTGAAGGTCAATTGCCAGAGCCACCTTCAGATCTGCTGCATGCTGCATACCTTCTGTCAGTATCTCTTTTACTCTGTCGATCTCATCCTCTGCTGTCTCGATCAAAAGTTCATCGTGCACCGTGATGATCAGTCTTGACTTTAAATGTTCCTCCAACAGTCTGTCATGCACACGTATCATAGCGATCTTGATAATGTCTGCGGCAGTTCCCTGAATTGGCGCATTCATTGCCACACGCTCTCCAAAAGAACGCTGCATAAAGTTACTGCTGGAAAGTTCCGGAACCGGACGCCTTCTTCCAAACATGGTTGTCACGTATCCGTTCTTTTTGGCATCCTCCACAAGTCCGTCTAAAAATGTCTTGATCTTTGGATATGTTTCAAAATACCGTTCGATATACTCTGCTGCCTCTTTTTTACTGATACTTAAATCCTGGCTTAATCCAAAGGAACTGATTCCATATACGATTCCAAAGTTTACCGCTTTGGCATTTCTTCGCTGTAAATCTGTCACCTCATCAAATGGAATGTGGAATACCTGTGATGCAGTGATTCTGTGGATATCCTGTGCCTCTCTGTACGCCTCGATCAGTTTTTCATCCCCGGACATGTGCGCTAACACACGAAGCTCGATCTGCGAATAATCGGCGTCCATGAACACACATCCCTTTGCCGGTAAAAATGCTTTTCGTATCAATCTGCCAAGTTCAATCCTCATCGGGATATTCTGGAGATTCGGCTCTGTACTACTCAGCCTTCCGGTAACCGTGATCGTCTGGTTAAAGGAAGTATGGATTCTTCCATCCTCCTTAATATAATTGGCAAGTCCATCTGCATAAGTGGATTTTAACTTGGTAAGCTGGCGGTATTCCAAAATATCTGCAACAATTGGATACTCTGGTGCAAGTTTGTCTAACACATCTGCGGCTGTCGAATATCCGGTCTTTGTCTTCTTTCCGTAAGGCATTTCCAGTTTTTCAAACAGGATCACGCCTAACTGTTTTGGAGAATTGATATTAAATTCTTCCCCTGCTTCCTTATAAATCCGGGTTTCCAACTCTGCAATCCGGACTGCAAGTTTCTCCCCGTACTCTTTCAGATTGGCTGCATCAATGGCAATTCCTGTGTGTTCCATGTCTGCAAGCGTAAACACTAACGGCATCTCAATAGTTTCATAGAGATGTTCCATTCCGGCCGCTTTCAGATCTTCCATCATTGCCTTTTTGCTGGCAAATGCAGTGTATGCCATAAAGCAGACTGTCTTTAAAAATTCTTCCGGTTTCTCATCCATTGCCAAATCATAGCTTAACTTTCCAAGCAGATCCACTCTTGATGGGATCATAAGGCTGCTGTAATCCTTTGCGATGTCTTCATACGGATATTCATTTTTTAACGGATTCAGCAGGTATGCTGCAATGACGTTATCAAAAATATTTTTCTGGTTCAGACATCCGTTCTCTCTCTGCTCGATCATATGGAGCAGTCCTAGCTGCGGTTTTAAATCCAGTGTCATATATCCTGCCGCCGCAGAATGTGTGAGAAGGTCTAATAACACACCGCTTGTCAGTTCTTCGCCTGCCCTGAAAAAATAGGTATCCTCCTCCCCAAAGCAGACTGCCATTCCAAGGAACTCCTTCGTCTGTGGTGTTGCAAAAAGATTCATCTGCCCACCAGCATCCATGTTCGCATCCTTTTTTTCCTCCATCGGAATGATCTGAAATGCACATTCTATGCCTTTGATCTTTGCAAAAATCTTTTCGGCTTCTTTCTTCTCTGTCACAAGCTTAAAATGTTCTTCCGCCTGATTCTTTGGTGCATCCACCTCAAATCTGCCAAGCATATTCTTAAACTCCAGACGTTTGCACAAAAGATATGCTTCCTCTGTATACAGATCTTTGATCTGCTCTAATCTTGCACTCTGCAGATCATAGTCAATATCTGCATGGATCTCGATTGTCGCTAATGTCTTACTCATCTGTGCAAGCTCATAATTTTCCTTTAAATTCTTGCTTGCCCGCGGTGGTTTGATCTCATCCACATGCGCATAACAGTTTTCAATGCTGCCGTACTGCGCAATGAGTGCTGTTGCTGTCTTTTCCCCGATTCCCGGAACGCCCGGGATATTATCCGAAGTATCTCCCATCAGTGCTTTCACATCAATAAACTCGATCGGTGTCACCTGATATTTTTCTAAAACTTCCTTCGTATTATAATCCTCAATCTCGGTTCCGGTGCGCTTTGTTTTCGGAATACGGATTTTAATATGATCAGTAGCAAGCTGCAATAAATCCCTGTCCCCTGACACAACGGATACTTCAAGTCCTTCTGCTTCGCTGCGTTTTGCAATGGTTCCCAAAATATCATCCGCCTCATAACCACCTTTTTCCACGATGGTCACACCCATGGCCTTTAACATTTCCTTCATCAGAGGCACCTGTTCGCGAAGTTCCTCCGCCATCGGCTTTCTGGTTCCCTTGTATTCTGCATACATCTTATGACGAAAAGTTGGCTGTGATACATCAAAGGCAACCGTCAGATAGTTTGGCTGTTCCTCCTCTAAAATCTTAAATAAAATATTTAAAAATCCATAGACCGCATTGGTATGAAGTCCCTCGGAATTCGTCAGATCCGGGATTCCGAAAAATGCCCGGTTTAAAATGCTGTGTCCATCGATCAGTACCAGCTTTTCACTCATAAACTTTGTGTCTCCTTCTTATTTTTTCACTGCTCATAAAAAAGCAGTAAAGGGGCTGCCGCATGCGGCAGTCCCATCCTGTGACAAATTAAATTGCACGGGTATACTTCTTCAGCCATTCGTTCTCTTCCTCTGTCATGTAAGGAGAGAGCACTTCATATACCTTCTTATGATAATCATTTAACATCTGCTTCTCACGTGGGCTCATCTGCTCCGGATCGATTCCATCCAGATCGATCGGTGCGTAAGTGATGTTCTCAAATTCCATAAACTGACCATATTCATTCTTCTCTGCTTTGCGGCAGACCAGTTCATTCTCCGTGCGGATACCATACTTTCCTTCCAGATATACACCCGGTTCATCGGTTGATCATACCCTCTTCCAGCACACCGCTGTCATGGCGTTCCGGCACGATCTTCCAGCGGAAGCCGTTTGGTCCTTCATGCACGTTTAAGATATAACCGACGCCGTGTCCCGTACCGCATTTGTAGTCAATCCCCATATCCCACAGTGGACCACGTGCGAGAATATCCAGATTCAGACCACATGCACCATATAAAAACTTTGCATTGGCAAGCTTCATATTGGAACGGCATACTGCTGTGAAATGCTGTTTCATCTCATCACTGATCGTTCCTAACACAAAAGTTCTCGTGATATCGGTTGTTCCCTCATAATAATGTCCGCCGGAGTCTACCAGTAAAAAGCCTTCCGGTTTTAATTCGGTATTGGATTCCGGTGTTGCAGAATAGTGCATCATCGCTGCATTTGCACCGTAGGCACTGATGGTCGTAAAGCTTAAATCAATAAAGTTCTCCTGCTCTCTTCTTCTTGCCTCCAGATAATCGGACGCAGAGATCTCTGTCATCGGGATCTTGCCGATATTGGTTTTCAGCCAGTACATGAACTTCGTCACTGCTACGCCGTCTTTGACATGTGCAAGGCGGGTGTTATCCACCTCAACCGGATTCTTGACTGCCTTCATCAGCTCGGTAGGGTTTGGTTTATTTATAACCTGAATGTTCTTATTTAATTCATTGCAGATCCGATAATTGACACCACTCTTATTCATCAGAACCACAGCACTCTCCGGAATGTCCGGAACATAAGTGTAAATATCATCGTATGGTCTTGTCTCGATATGATTCTCATTCAGATAAGCGCGGATGGCATCATCTACGACCTCTTCCTGTAAAAACCAGATACACTGATCCCTGGTCAGAACAAGATAAGACAATACTACCGGACTAAATATTTCACTCTCAAAATACAATATAAAGTTCCGGATTCACAGCTCTTCCTTTATGCCATAGCTCGAAGTGCAGATGAGGTCCGGTGGTCTGTTGTCCGGTGTTCCCTACTAATGCAATGGCTTCTCCGCCTTTTACGATATCGCCTTCACGTTTCAGGAGGGAACCGCAATGCTTGTAGACAGACACAAAATCCTGATTGTGCTGTACTTCTATCAAATAGCCGGTTTCGGCTGTATAGGTACTTAGGATGACTGTCCCGTCCAAAGTTGCCAATACACTTTCACCCGGATTGGCGGCTATATCTGTTCCGAAATGCTTCTTTTCTGCATTGAAAGGAGATGAAATCATGCCGCGGGTGGGGCGGTAGAATATCAATCCGTCCACATCGGGGCGGGAGGTGATACTTGTCAGGTTGTATTTTTCCGTTTCTTCGTATTGCTTACGGAATTCCGCTTCGCGTTGCGTCCGCTCCATGAGTGAGTCTTCACGCACAGTGGTCAGCGAGTCGATGGAGTGGATGGTATCGGCTTTTATTTTACCTTGGAAAATATCTTGGATATTCATTATGTACAGGTTCTGCCTGTCTACCAACTGCTGGAGAGAATCTACACGCAAGGCATTCTCCACAACCTGCGCACGAATTTCACTGTTCATGTATCCGGGCAGATAGTTGCGCAATGGGGTAAAAGCAACAATCAGGGAAGCAACCAGAAAGAGTATCGTCAGTACGGAAAGCAAAACGGAGAGCCCGTTCAGTTTGGACACACGCAACGTGATAATATCCTCAAGGGTATTCTCATTCGTAATGGTCAGTCTGTACTTGAACTTGATATTACTCCAAAAAGCCTTTCTTCTTTTTTTCTTCTTATTTGCTGTCACTTATATACTTTTGTTTTGCTATTTGTAAATTGAATCTTATTGCCTTACCGACTTTTTATTGCTTTATTGCACACCTGTTCTACACCTCTTCCATATCGTCCAAAGCCAATAACCCTTCCGGCAGGTCCACCGTAATGACTTTATGCTTCCGGTCAATATCTATAATAAAATCTTCCTGTGCCGGAATCAGTAGCTCTTCTCCTTTATAATCTACCACGAACAGTGTATTCAGGGTAGCGGTATCCACGTCCGTCACTTCGCCTAACTTGCCGTAATGAATTTCTTCCATGCGGAACCCTACGAAGAAATCCCAACTAAGCTCTCCCGGTCCGGCTTCTTCCGCATGCTTCACCGGAAAATAAACCTCAATGTTGGTGAACATGCGTGCACGTTCGGCTGTATCTACTCC
>ENA-OPNR01001067-OPNR01001067.1-human-gut-metagenome-genome-assembly--contig:-NODE-1067-length-11473-cov-2.413470_pt1 | contig 11473 bp, 10 predicted proteins | sample MGYA00241543_ERZ501783 | MGnify/ENA primary metagenome ERZ501783 (study PRJEB25962, sample SAMEA2042557) | human gut metagenome | biome: human gut; feature: human-associated habitat; material: faeces... | reverse complement strand
ATCTGAATTTACTAGGTATTATCGGAATGGCAATCCTTGAAAAATTTGTAGCAAAGAAAGTTCCAAAAATCAGAGAGTACAATCTTGGTATTGCAATGATCATCGGAATGTTATTTGCAATCATCTATGATATGGCAGTTGGAGCATAGGAGGGTATGATTATGGAAAATAAAGAATTAATGTCAGAATGGAAAAAGAATAGTATTAGAATCGGTACTCCTACAAACCTGCTCGCAGCATTTACATCATTTATACCGGTTATCTGGCTGTGTATTACCTATAACTGCTGGCCGGATCCGAAAGTAGTACTTGCAGGATGGGGAATGGTTGCATTATCATTTGGTGCATTCTATGTTGTTGAACCAATTTCTTACTATGCAGCTCTTGGACTTACTGGTACATACTTAAGTTTCCTTTCAGGAAATATCGGTAACATGCGAGTTCCATGTGCAACAATGGCTCTTGAAACGACGGAGAGTGAACCAGGAACGCTTCAGGCAGAGGTGGCTTCTACAATGGCAATCTGTGGTTCTATTATTACAAACCTGATTGCTACAACAGCAGCTGTTTTAGTAGGATCAGCAGTTGTATCCGTACTTCCAGATGTTATTGTATCCGCTCTTACAAAATATGCAGCAGGTGCAATTTTTGGAGGAACTTTTGGAACCTATGCATTGAAATATCCTAAAGTTGCCATCTTTGGCATGGGACTTCCGCTTATCCTTAAATTTACGATTGCTCCTCCGGCATGGGTACTTATCGTTGTGTCTGTATTCGGAAGCCTTGGATTTGCAAGACTGTTATATGTAAAAGAAAAGAAAACTGCTTAGCGGGAAATGAATAAAAAGCAAAAGATTCATAGAGAAAAGAGGGAATAAGCATGAGTATGTGGAAAGAATGTGAAGGTTTACAGGAAGAACTCGTAAAAATGCGAAGAGAACTGCATCAGATTCCGGAATTCGGTCTTGATCTTCCGGAAACGCAGAAATATGTAACAGATAAACTGGATGAACTCGGAATTCCTTATAAATGTTCAGGAACAGACAGTAGTATCATTGCAGAGATCAAGGGCGGGCAGCCAGGTAAGACGGTTGCACTCCGTGCAGATATGGATGCACTTAAGATTACGGAGGCAAATGATGTCGATTATAAGTCCAAACATGAAGGTCTGATGCATGCCTGTGGACATGACAATCATATTACAATGCTTCTTGGAGCCGCAAAAGTTTTAAATGCACACAAAGCAGAGATTAAAGGAAATGTAAGGCTTTTGTTCCAGACAGCAGAAGAATTATCCAAAGGTGCAGAGATTATGATCAAAGATGGCGCAATGGATGGTGTAGACGCTGTATTTGGACAGCATATTGGAAGTATCATCAACAAAGATATTCCGGCAGGAAAGGTCATTATTACTCCTGGATGTTGTATGGCATCATTCGACAGATTTGTGATCCATGTAAAAGGAACTGGCTGTCATGGATCTACTCCGGAAAAAGGAACAGACCCGATTACAATGGCGTCTCATATTGTAATTAACCTGCAGGAAATCATTGCACGTGAAGTTTCCGCAGTAAAAGCTGCAGTTGTAACAATTGGTTATTTCCATGGTGGTGTTGCTTATAATGCAATTCCAAGCGAAGTAGAAATCGAAGGAACGATCCGGGCACTGGAAGAGCCAATAAGACAGTACCTTGCAAAACGAATTGAAGAGATTGCAAAGAGTACAGCGGCAACATTCAGAGGAACAGCAGAAGTTGAGATGGACTGGGGAGCACCTCCGGTAATCAATAACGATGAGATGGCAGCACTTGTAACTGAAGCCGCAAAAGAAGTTGTAGGTGAAGAGGATGTTGTAAGTAAAGTTCCGGCACCAAATATGGCAGGAGAGGATTTTGCATACTACTTACAGAAAGCACCCGGAGCATTTTTCTTCCTTAGTTCTTCTAATCCGGTAAAGCATACGGATGTTCCTCATCATAATCCACACTTTAATGTAGATGAAGACGTGCTCTACAAAGGATCAGCAATGTTTGTAAAGATTGTAGAAGCTTATCTGAAGTAGTATAATAAAGCAAAAAAGGCAGGATAAGAGTATGAATGCACAGATGATGATTTTATTGTATGCGGTACTATTGTTTGTAGTGATCTATTTTATGATGGTAGTTCCGGGAAAGAAAAAGAATAAAAAAATGCAGGAACTCCATGATTCGATCAAGGTTGGAGATGAGGTTCTTACAATGGGAGGGATTATCGCAACAGTAAAAGAACGGGATGGTGAAATCCTTACAGTAGAGATTGATCCGGAAAAAGAAATCTGTATGAAAATTCTGGTCTATTCTGTATCTACGATTCGTAAATAAGAGCTAAGAGCAAAGGGTGTTTCTCTGTAATATACCAGAAAAACACCCTTTTTAGTATGTTTGTGTGCAAGAAAAACTGCCAGTAGCAGTTTTTTTGTAGTTTATAGTTTTTGGAAAATAGTAAAAAATTAACCATGCTAAAAATGACCAAAATTCATTTTTTAATTATGAAATTATTGTGACTATTTGATATTGACCATCAGTCATTTTTTTGTATAATATTCTATAGAATAAAAATGTAAAGACAGGGAGATGATTATTGTGGTCAAAGCGGGAAAATGGATAGCAAAACACAGATTTATAATTTTGTTACTGGGGATACTGCTTTTGATTCCGTCATTTATTGGAATGGCGAAGACAAGAATTAACTACGACTTGCTCAGTTACCTTCCGGAATCACTGGAAACAGTAGAAGGACAGGACGTTATGGTGGATGAATATGGTATGGGTGCATTCGCCATGGTTGTTGTAGAGGATACGGACATGAAAGATATCCAGAAGCTGGCAGATCAGTTTAATAAGGTTGATCATGTCGAAAAAGTATTATGGTATGGTGATGTGGCAGATCTTTCACTGCCGGTAGAGGTGATTCCATCCGATTTGAGAAAAGCCTTCTACAACGGAGATGCGACACTGATGCTCGCATTATTTGACAATACGACTTCATCTGACGAAGCAATGAATGCAGTCGGTGAGATGCGTAAGATTGCCAGCAAACAGTGTTTTATTGCAGGTATGACAGGTGTTGTAGCCGATATCAAGAATGTAGCAATGAAAGAAGTCCCGATTTATGTTGTAATTGCGGCAATTCTTTCGTTTCTGGTGCTGGAAATTACCGGAGAATCCTTCCTGGTACCGATTTTTTTCCTGATTAGTATAGGTGCAGCGATTGTATATAATCTGGGAAGTAACATTTTCCTTGGCGAGATCTGTTACATTACAAAAGCGCTGACGGCGGTATTGCAGCTGGGTGTTACGATGGATTACTCCATTTTCCTGCTGAATAGCTACGAAGAGAACAAGCGCCGTTTCCCGGGAGATAAGAACCGTGCGATGGGACATGCGATTTCTAATACATTCAAATCCATTGTAGGAAGTTCTGTCACCACAGTAGCAGGATTTGTAGCTCTTTGTGTTATGACATTTGCACTTGGTCGTGATCTTGGTATTGTTATGGCAAAAGGTGTTATCATTGGAGTGCTTTGTTGTGTAACAATCCTTCCGGCAATGATTCTTATCTTTGATAAACCGATTGAAAAAACCAAGCATAAACCGCTGATCAAGAGCATGGATAAGGTTTCGGTATTTATCACCAAACATTACAAAGTATGGATCGTTGCTTTCCTGATCTTGCTTATTCCTGCTATTTATGGCAATAATCATACAAAAATTTATTATAATATTGCACAGTCACTTCCACAGTCACTTCCATCAAATGTGGCAAACAGTGAACTGAAGGATGACTTTGATATGAGTACAATGCATATAGTTATGGTAGATAAAGACATGGATGCCAAAGAGAAAAAGGCAATGATGAGTGAAATTGATGATGTCAAAGGTGTAAAATGGACACTTGGACTTAACTCTATCGTTGGATCTTCTATTCCGGAATCGATGATCCCGGATGATGTAAAGAGTATGCTTCAGGGTAAGGATACCGAGTTGATGTTTGTATGTACCAAGTATGAGTCTGCAACTCCGCAGGTCAACAAACAGATCAAACAGATTGATAAGATTGTAAAATCCTATGATAAGTCTGGAATGGTAATCGGTGAAGCACCACTGATGAAAGACCTGCAGGATGTAACAGATATCGATCTGACAAGGGTTAACGTTATTTCAATCGCAGCAATCTTTATTATCATTTTGCTTATATTTAAATCCATCTCGCTTCCGATCATTCTGGTTTCGGTTATCGAGTTTGCGATTACGATTAATATGGCGATTCCGTTCTATCAGGGCAAGAGTCTTCCGTTCGTTGCAAGTATCGTTATCGGAGCAATCCAGCTGGGAGCAACCGTTGATTATGCAATCCTTATGACGACCAGATATCAGAAAGAACGTATGAAAGGCAAAAGTAAGAAAGAATCTGTTGCGATTGCACACAGAATCAGTATGCCATCGATCATTACTAGTGGACTGAGCTTTTTTGCGGCAACATTTGGTGTGACTTGTTATACACAGGTTGATATGATCGGTTCTATCTGTGAACTTCTTTCAAGAGGAGCGATCATCAGTGTGATCGTAGTACTGACTGTCCTTCCGGCAATGTTCCTGATCTTTGATCCGGTCATCTGCAGAACAACTGCTGGATACAGAGTGAAAAAAGATAAAAGTAAAACAGTTGCAGAGCCGACAGCATAGGCTCTGCTGAAAAGGGAGCAGGCTTAACTGATTGAAATCAGCAAAAAGCCTGTTCCTTTTTGCTGTCATACACTTAGAAAAAAATGGCATCTGAAGAAGCTTTTTGTATGTTGAAAATGGGAAGAAATGGCTGTGTACAGACCTTTCCGGAAAATAGAAGGTTGTTCTTTTGATTAAAATAGTATATACTATCTTAGTGTTACCCCAAAACATTCAAGAAAGGATTACATTTATGAAAATGCAGAAAAAACGAATCGTACAGTGCGGACTTTCTCTGATCTGTGCATTCGGTATCGCGCTGTCGGGGATGTCGGTACATGCAGAAGAGGTGGACAGCCTCGAAGATAAGACCAGTAATCTACAGAGTCAGTTGGAAGGGATCAACCAGGATCTGGTTACGATCAGCAATGAAATCGCTGAGACAGAAGTGAAAATTGAAGAGTCTAATAATGAAGTATTCCGTTTGGAAGCATCGCTCCAGATTTCCCGTAATAACGAGGAAGTACAGTATGCAAACATGAAGACTCGAATTAAGTACATGTATGAAAATGGTTCGGACACACTGCTTTCTATGGTATGTGAAGCAAAAAGTATGGGAGAGTTCCTGAACCGTGTAGACTTTATCCAGAATATTACAAAGTACGATAAGGATATGCTGGAGAATATGGTGAAAGTACGTGAAGGTATTGAAGAGCAGGAGGCTGAACTGAAAAGCAGGCAGCAGGATCTGCTTGACCTGCAAAGCCAGCTGGACAGTGAACAGGCAGCGTTGCAGGCAAAAGCAGAAGAGACTTCGACAGACCTTGCCACGGTAAATGCACAGCTTGAGGCGGCACGTGCGGCACAGAAAAAGCAGGAGGAGGAAGCCCAGAGGAAAGCGGATGAGCAGCTGGCAAAAAAGGCGCAGGAAGAGACAAAGCAGGCGTCAGCTTCCACTGGAAGTAATACATCTGCGGGCAATAATTCCGGGAACAGCAGTTCAGCGGGGAATAACAGTTCTTCTGGCAATAATAATCCTTCCAACAACAATTCATCGAATAATACTAGTTCCGATTCTTCCAATTCCGGAAGCGGTGGCTATGTGATCCCATCAGGCGGTCTTACCCCGTCAAAGGGAAGGATCTGGTATAATGGACATACCGAGACTTACTATTCTCAGAAGGTACTTCCGGGAGGAGGGCTTGCGATTCCAGGACGCCATATAGCAAGTGATGGAACAATCAGGGATGCCGATGGTTACATTGTTTTGGCAAGTGATGATTACCCGAGAGGAACAGTTGTAGAGACGTCACTTGGTGCTGGAAAAGTATATGATACCGGAAGTGGATCCGGAAATATAGATCTGTATACAGATTGGTAAAAGAAAAACCTTTTACTGCCCCGCTTTTGAATTTAATGGGATATGTATTTTCAGTGAATCGAAAAGGCACATTTTGCTTTGTACTGGAGAAGTCCGGTTACTGTGCTTCGTAGGTTGCCTTAGCGTCACGTATCAGCTTGTCGAATTTATCTGCATCCCATGCAGCACGTCCTGTAAAGAGTCCATGCAGAAGAAACAGAAAGGTATTTACTCACCGGAAGGATGGGCTCACTACAAAGTTACAGGTGAAGCTGCACCGGAAGAATAAAAATGTTATAATTTGTTTATGGAATGAAGTCCTCTTGTGTGTTACAATACAAGAGGACTTTTGTTTTATAGAGAATAGTTGTCGAACGAAAGGGTGAAAACTATTAAAGAAAGAAAAGTGGAAGAGAAAATTACAGTTCGGATGACAGATACATACCTGTTTGACTTTACGTTATATCATACCTATTCGAAACTGACAGGTTTTCTGACAAATATTCTGGTAGCAGCGATTGCTTTTATGGGAATCATCATGCTGGTTATGGGAAAGATAAAACCCGTGCAGATTATTTTTTATCTGGTAGCAGCGGTTGTGACGAATTCGCTCCTGGTAGGGAATGAACTTGCAGCAGTAAGACATGTAGAACTGTATATGATCGGCGGGTATGTGTCCGTGATCTGTCCGGTTAAGGATGTATACAAGATCATTACGGATTCGCAGATCAGCAAAGAGTATATCCGAAAAGCAGAGCATGAACAGATTCCACTTGTGATAGCCGGAAATCGGGAGCAATAATATGATATATAAGAGAATACAAAAGGGGCGTTTTTAAAAGCGCCCTAATCGATTTATAGCAAAAATAGAAATAAATGGAAAAGAAGAAACGGTCCATGTGAAGAACACAGGGAGGTGCGCGGAACTTCTGGTTCCGGGAGCAGAAGTGTATGTCCAGAAGTCTGAAAGTGCAGGGCGTAAGACTGGCTGGGACCTGATCAGTGTCCGGAAGGCTGACCGGCTGATCAATATGGATTCCCAGGTGACAAACAAAGTGGTGCAGGAATGGATTGAAGCCGGGAGATGGTTCAAGGACGTGAAGATCGTCAGACCGGAAGTTACCTATAAGAATTCCAGGTTTGACCTGTATGTGGAATATGAAGAGAAAAAAGCGTTTATAGAAGTGAAAGGGGTTACGCTGGAAGAAGAAGGCGTGGTAAAGTTTCCGGATGCACCGAGCGAGCGGGCAGTGAAGCATTTAAAAGAGCTGGAAGAAGCGGTGCAGGAGGGGTACGAGGCTTATGTATTCTTTGTGGTCCAGATGAAAGGAGTACGTTATTTTACACCAAACAGACGGACTCACAAGGAATTTGCAGATATTCTTGCAGAAGCAGCGGAAACCGGGGTTCAGGTGATCGCAAAGGACTGTTTTGTAACGGAGGATTCCATTGCAATTGCGGACGAAGTTCCGGTAGTACTTACCAATCCACAGCTCTATGAAGCACCGGAGCTGCTTGTGGAATGGTACAGAGAGCGGAAACGGGATCTGCCATGGAGACATCATGTAAATGCCTATCGGGTATGGGTGTCTGAAATTATGCTACAGCAGACGAGAGTGGAAGCAGTAAAGCCATTTTTTGAGCGTTTCATGACAGAGCTTCCAACGGTAAAAGATCTAGCCGAGGCACCGGAGGATAAGCTTTTAAAGCTCTGGGAAGGGCTTGGATATTATAACCGGGTACGCAATATGCAAAAAGCAGCGCAGAAGATCGAGGAAGAATACGCAGGAAAATTTCCGGAAAATTATGAGGAGATCAAGGCGCTTCCAGGAATTGGAAATTATACGGCAGGGGCAATTTCTTCTTTTGCCTATGGAATTCCAAAGCCGGCAGTGGACGGAAATGTTCTCCGGGTGGTATCAAGACTGCTGGCGAGCGATGAAGATATTATGAAAGCGTCCGTCAGGACAAAGATAGAAAATGCGATTGAACCGGTGATCCCGGAAGATGCAGCATCGGATTTTAACCAGGGGCTGATCGAACTTGGTGCGATTGTCTGTGTGCCGAATGGGGAGGCAAAGTGTGAAATCTGTCCTCTTACGGGAATCTGTGAAGCGAAAAGGCTGGGAATCCAGAATGAACTGCCGGTGAAGAAAAAGGCAAAAGCGCGCAGGATTGAGGAGAGAACCGTTTTGATTTTTAAGGATGGTGATCATGTGGCAATCCGGAAACGACCGGATAAGGGACTGCTTGCAGGTATGTATGAGTTCCCGAATCTGGACGGAAAGCTTACGATGGACGAAGTAACCGCTTACAGTAAATCTATCGGGCTTGCACCGATCCGTGTGAAAAAGCTGCGGAATGCGAAGCATATTTTCAGCCATATTGAATGGCATATGACTGCGTATGAGGTGATCGTGGATGAACTGGAGAAGAACTGCAAAGAAGAGATGATCTTTGCACATCCGGAAGAAATACAAAAGGAATATTCCATGCCATCGGCGTTTAGCGCATGGAAGGTGAAATAAAAGAAGGACATTGCTTTTCGATTTTGCGAAATGCGATGTCCTTTCTTTGGATCAAACAAAATAATTATAAGTGTTTAAATCACCTGACGTGCAAGCCGTGGTGACTTTGCACCTTCCTGTGCATAAATTAGTGAGTACATGAAATATGCCATCACACATGCAGCAACTACATCCACTACGGAATGTTGCTTCAGGAACATGGTTGACAGAATGATCAGAATGCTTAAAACAAGAGATCCTTTCTGGATCAGTCTGGAGTGCTGAAGCTTCTCGCAATGGGAAATTGCGATGTAACAACAAATAGAGTTGTATACATGAAGACTTGGAAGCACATTCGTAGGTGTATCCGTCTGATAGATCCGTTTAACCAGCTCGATACAGAAGTTATCACGCGTAAATACTTCCGGTCTCAAGTTCAATCCGTTCGGAAATACCGTGCAGATGATCAGAAAAATGGTCATACCGCTGAACATGATCGCGGAGGCTTTGTAAAATCCCTGTTTATCATTAAAGAACAAATATCCCAGTGTGACTGCAATATAAGCAAACCACAGCAGGTACGGAATGATGAAATATTCACAAAACGGGATGTAGTCATCGAATATCGAATGGATTACAAAATAATTGTCGGTCACATGGCGTTCCAGATAAGTAAACCATGGAAAATAAATAAAAGCATATAGTAATACCCATGCATGGCTGTATGTATGCATCAGTGTCTTTAATTTTTTAAAAATATGACTCATGATAAAAATCAGCTCCTTCGGGTGAAGATGTTTCTTCCTTGTTACTAGAGGTAGTATAACATTAAAAATTTTTCTCGACAACAGACTTCATAAAACATTCATATTTTTTTCTATTCTCTATTTTACGGAGAAACCTTCAAAGATATACATATCATATTTATTCCGTGCAGTTTTATAAGCTTTTTGATTGCGGAGTGTCCAGACTGCCATCGGAATACGGTACAGATAGTGGTTCAGCCAGACGGAAGGATTGCCGGCATCTGCAAGTTTATAAGAAATAAAGTCCGGACGACAGATCAGGTTGGTCAGCAGGAACTGTACACAAAAGCGCGCCAGAAAAGGATTTTCCGGATTCGTGCGAGTCAGGGCAGAAGAAAGCTGTCCACGAAGAACCTGAGGCGCATGCTTGTGAAACCATCGGATTCCAAGGGAGTTGAAAGACTGGACCATATAAGGCCCTTTATAATCCTTTAAAATATCCCATGCGGCAGGACAGAGCTTCATATTGCTGTCCGGAAGTTTCAGTTCAATCAGAAGAGGAACCCGCCCATTGACATAGCGAAGGACATCTGAAAAAAGTGGCATATGCTCCGAAGTTCCGGAAAGATGCAGGTGCTGTAGCGTATCAAACGTGGAATCCTCAACTGTCCCTTCGGCATTGCAGATCCGCTTTAAAGACTCGTCATGGAATACGACTACTTTTCCATCACGGGTGAGATGGATATCAAGTTCGATGGCAAGATTTTGTTTTACTGCCTCACGAAATGCCAGCATAGAATTCTCGGGAATCAGCCGGGAAGAATCATGTAGTCCGCGATGGGCATAATCCCGCTTGAGATAAGGGAGGATTTTGCTTCGGCGGGAAGTATTCGGCATGATCATATATAAATATAAGAAAAAACATACAACAACAGTTAAAAGAATCCAAAACAACAGCATAGAAAAGTCCCCTTCTTTTATGTAATAATTTTCAGTGTCTCAGGTTCGAGAGAGAACGAAACATCCTTCTGGAGATAAATCGGTTCGCCGTCAGAATGTACCGGAAGTGCTATTTTTGAGTGTACTTCTGCTTTTTTACAGCGGAAGATATGTACGCCTGGAAGTCGGGTATGCTTTCCGGAAAACACAGTCGGCAGAATTGCCAGAGCAATAATTTTGGGAACATTTGCAATCACAATAAAGTCCAGCAGATCATCATCCGGTTTGGCATCTGGGCAGAATTTGCATCCACCACCTTCATAAGGAAGATTAAATGCAGAGGCAAAGAAAACCCGTTTAAAATGAAGTCTTTTGGTATCGTCCAGAAGGATTTCCATCTCATCTGGCTGACAGCGGCGCAGACGGTAGAGTGAGCAGGCTGCATAGGCAAGTTTGCCCAGACCAAGCCGGTTAAAAAAGACTTTAACCCTGGAAATACAAAGTTGATGGCAGATAGCTGCATCGTATCCGATTCCGGAACTGACGGCAAAACGGTGAACCTTGTCATGATAGTGCAATACACCAAGATTGATTTTGCGCGTCTGTTCAGAATGAAGTACCAGATCCAGAGCTTTCATGGTATCGGATGGAAGGGCAAGTCCCCGGCCAAAATCATTGCCAGAGCCGATCGGAATGTAACCGAGGGTAACCCGGCTTAAATTCTGCAGACCACAGATTACTTCATCCACACTTCCATCACCACCAAGTACAACGATCGTAACAGGATCCCCGGAGGCGGTAAGCTCGGCGGCAATTTCCGTTGCGTGATGCCGGTGATGTGTAAAATGGATCTGGTAATCTATATGTTCTGCTATCAGCTTTAATTTAATCTTTTCCCATAGTGCAAGTCCCTGACCCGAGCGGGCGTTAGGATTGGCTATAAAATGATACATAAAGTCATCCCTTCACTTCTGTAAATGATATTGTCAATATTGGTTGACACATTTATCTCAAAGATATCACTGCCTATGCAGCCAGTCCCAGAGATTCGTAGTATCTCTGGCGCTTGATCATCGGAGGAAGCCCACCGTTAGCAGAGCAGATCCTCCTGTTATTCCAGTAACTGATGAAATATCTCCAAATGAGAACCTTCAGTTCCTCTGTGGTCATAGTCTCCGTATTGTAGCGGTCATAGAGAAGCTCGCTTTTCATTCTGGC
>ENA-OPNR01001064-OPNR01001064.1-human-gut-metagenome-genome-assembly--contig:-NODE-1064-length-11489-cov-2.203341_pt1 | contig 11489 bp, 8 predicted proteins | sample MGYA00241543_ERZ501783 | MGnify/ENA primary metagenome ERZ501783 (study PRJEB25962, sample SAMEA2042557) | human gut metagenome | biome: human gut; feature: human-associated habitat; material: faeces... | reverse complement strand
GGCGGTCCCCGCCACTATCAGATGAGGACGGAAAATGAGTACAAAGGCTCCAACCCCACAACTTCGAAGATGGATCAGGCACAGACCTCCGCTTTCTTTGAGGTGCAGGGCAAGGTAAAGGAGTTCAGTTATGCAGGCAGCGTAGGCATGACGCGCGCCTGGTTCAAGGAAAGTGACGAAGACCATGCTTACTATACTTTCACGCCTACCGTACGATTGAGTTATAATTTGAAGAAAGCGGGTTTCCTGCGCTACCGGTTCAATATTAGTCCCGCCATACCTTCACTCGGTTCGCTGACGGATGTGGAACAGGCTATTGATACCATACAGATTGTTCGTGGTAACCCGTTGCTGAAAACATACCAGCAGTTCACAAATTCCTTGTCCTACAGTTATTCTAAGAAACAGTTCAATGCCAATCTGAGCCTGCGCCATCAGTATTACGACAGTCCCATCATGGAAAGTATCTTCGTCGAGGATGGAAAACTGATACTGAAAGATGAAAACCAACGCTCGTTTCAGAGTCTGAATGCGGAACTGATGATCGGCACAAACGGGGCAACACTGTTCGGACTGAAAGATTTCCTGACTCTTTATGCTTCGGGAGGATACACCCGCAGTTGGTCGGAAGGTTTGGAATACAGCCACACGTACGATGAATTTTACTACAGTGTGATGGCGCAACTGCAATACAAAGGCTTCTCTTTGCTCGGGCAATTCAGGAAGGTGCAGAACAACTTCTTCGGTGAGACCATCAAGAAGAATGAAAATCAGACGGCATTTATGGCAATGTACGCCAAGCAGAACTTTCAGGCAGGGATTGGTGTTCTGTTTCCTTTCACCAATAATTATAAGGTGGGAAAAGAACGTATCAGTGAGGTGGCTCCCTTCCGTTCGGAAACTTTTGTGAAGGAGACGGGGCAAATGTTCATACTCCGCATAGGCTATACGTTCGAGTTCGGCCGCAAGCACAAAGCCGGAAACAAGGGATTGAACAATAGTGATACGGACAGTGGCATCATTGATATGCAGAGATAAAGATCCGGATATAATTTCATTTCAGCCCTCTTTGTGAAAAGAGGAAGTCCAAAGGGCGAGGTGGCGGATTATACAAAATTGCTTCATGTATAATTCATTAATTATCTGACTGCTGCCTCCCCTGCGGACTTTTTCTATTTATAAACGGGAAGAAAAATCTTTCTTCCGCATGATCCCTTTTTCATCCTTATTCCTCATTTCCAGTTTCAAAGGATGAAACCAGCAGTTTCTCGGTGTGAAACTGTCAGTTTCAAGCAATGAAACTACTGGTTTCACGGCATGAAACTGAGAGTTCCAAGCCATGAAACAAATCTGGGAACATGGAGATGAATTTTATCAGGTTGATAGCTCCTGAAAAGCAGGTCCGGTATTACTTAATAATAGTCACAGTGCCTTCTGCAAGCTGCCTTTCCTTAACCGGGGCAGCTGCCGCATAACCTAAAGCAGCGCAACCGTACACACGATGATTTTCGGGAATACCCAGCTTCGTCAGGAAAGCACGTACCTCAGGATCATCATAAGTCTGCCCCAATTGATTGATCCAGCAGGAACCTATTCCGAGAGATTTTGCAGCAAGGAAGATATTCTGCATGGCACAGGCACAATCCATAGCTGCCCACCACTGCGTCGGTTCATTGGATACGATGACAAGCGTAGGCGCATGATAATAACAGCAATAGGTCTGGCTGTGTCCACGCTCCTGCAAACGGGGCTCTTCACTCTTGGCAAAAGCGCCTTTGATCTTCTCATTCAGTTCTTCCAGCACCGCGGCATTCTGAATGGCTGTGAAATGCCACGTCTGATAGTTCATACCACTGGGAGCAGAGGTTGCCGCTTCCAAAATAGCATTCAGATCTTCTTGTGAAATCTGTTGTGCCGTATAAGCGCGTACACTGCGACGCGACTTGATGGCTTTTAAAACTTCATTCATACTCTTTATTTTTTTGTCAATCCAATCTTTACATTCAGTCTGAAATAATACACGCCGTTCTCTTTTTCCAGAAAGCCGTACTTGTCCTTGTCTACCGAGCCTTTCTCCAAACGGGTATTCAGGAAGAGGAAATCGGCAAAAGTCCGGTGCTCCGACTTATGATAGCAAAGCACTTCTCCTTCTGCATCCACCAGCAGAATACCTTCTACGGCAGAGTCCGTACCGTTATAAATCTTTGCCGGACGCATGCCAAGGGCAAGTGCCAACAAGAACTGCTTCATCTTAAACTCGTAGAAACCATGCTTGTTTATCAGCTCATCTTTTATCTTCAAGGGATTTATCTCTTTGATACGTTCCGTCAGTTCACTGATACGGGCTATACCGTCGAGATGCATCATACGCACCATTTCAGCCAGCATACGAGGAAAATGCAAATCAATCATCAGCAAATTACAACGGAATACGCGGTCGGCTACATCGGAATATTTCAGTACTCCGCCCAGACGTTCAATCATCAGCATACGCTCAGCCACCTCCGTAGGAGACTCCGGCAAAGCATTCACCTTATTCACCGTAGGCGTGGCAAATTTAACACCCGACTGTTCCAGTTTCAGATTTGCCGTACGTCCGCCATCGAGCAACGGATTCATTGAGCTGAGACGACAACGGACATTGAATCCCGTCAGCGGAGCCTCGGGATGCCAGAAAGCTACTGAGAAATCCGTACGGTCTTCCGTCTTCGCTTCCAGGTCGTAGATATTGACCGCATCCAGAAATGCCTCCAGTCCTTCGGGAACTTCAATGGCGTCAGTGCCGCTGGTAGTCTTCAGTAACTCAAGGATAAACTCGGCCGCTCCGCCAAAATCTTCACGGGGGATGACTTGTTCCTCCTTATCGGCTGCAACAAATGTCCCCTCCTTCTCTATCACACCACTGACAATGCGGACATTGCCCTGCTCTATACAATAACGACGCGTACCGTCATGTTCCTCCCTCTGTATCAGCGCAACAGGCCAACACTTCGTTTCATCCTTCCGGGCTTGCGGTGTACCCAGTGAAACCTTTCCGTCTGCCAGGAGGCGAAAGAATGTGTAGAGTTCGCCCAACTCACGTTTTGTAGCTTCGAATGCCATAATAAATTGTTTTTTTTCCTAATTAACAAGTGTGCAAAGATAATGCAAATCGAAGGTAGAACTTTCATGCTGGCATGAAAAAGTTATGCTGAAGTGCAGCTTATTTTATTTAAAGATAAGGAAATCCCCCCAAAAGAAAGTGAATGGACAAACTATTTCCATGTAGAAGCGTTCTACTTAAAACATCAAACATTTAACTCCCTATAGCATGGAAAATGAAAAGAATATAGTAGCCATCACAGCTACACCGAATGGGCCTTTCATTGTGGAAGGCAATTTTAAACTGATAGACAGAGAAGGAAAAGCGGAAATACGAACAGGCAGAATTGCCTTATGCCGGTGCGGTAAGTCCTATAAACAACCCTTTTGCGATGGTACACACCGGAAAATCCACTATAATGATTTATCTTTGAAATAAACGTACTGGATCACCAGGAAGCCGGAGACATTACACTTCCTCGAAGCGTAATGTCTCTACTTTTTCCAGACGCGCCTTCAACTTCGGCATCATCGACTTCCGGATGCGAAGTGTCATACGGCAATCCATATCATACGACTGTTCCAGAATTTCCGGTTCTTCTTCCTTTACGATACGCATTACATCATTCATAAAGGGATATTCAAACAAGAAGGTCACCACTTCGTCCACCGTTTTCTCTATCACTTCGGCAACAGCTATCGCCTCGGCAGCGGCAGCTTTATAAGCAACAATCAGTCCGCTTGTTCCCAGCTTTATGCCACCGAAATAGCGGACAACGATTATCAGTATATCCGTCAGTTCATTGGAGTTTATCTGTCCCAGGATTGGCTTTCCTGCCGTACCGGAAGGCTCTCCGTTATCATTGGCGCGGAAATCTTTACGTTCGGGCCCCAGCATATAGGCGTAGCAGACGTGGCGGGCATCATAATATTTCTTCTGATAAACTTCCAGATGCGATTTTACCTCATCGACAGTACGCACGGGCAAAGCGATAGCAATGAACTTGCTGCGCTTCTCTGTGTAAATCCCTTCGGAAGGGGCGCTTATGGTTTTGTAGGTATCTTCACTCATGCTGCAAAGATAATATTTTTGTTTTAGTTGCAATTTAATCTCACATAAGATCATTCAAAGTTCAGACGTAAAAGTAGATTTTTGCAAAATCTTTTCCGAATATCAACTCTCTTCATTACTTTTGTAACTTCTGATAATTATATAATTATCAGAAGTTACATCTATTGAAACATGAAACCAGAAGAGAAGGCACGAATAAAAATAGACCAAATGTTTATTGACGCAGGATGGGCTGTTGTTGATCGTGATCATTATGCCCCAAACATTACAGCAGTTGCGATCAAAGAAGGTCTACTAAAAGGTAATTTGGAAGCTGATTATTTTCTGTTTATCAACGGAAAGGCAGTCGGTATATTAGAAGCCAAACGAGAAGAAGTGGATGTCTCCAATAATACTGTATGCGAGCAGGCTGCACTATATGTACGTAGTGTTCCTAATTGTTACCAAGCCTATATGAAACCACTCCCTTTGATTTATCAATCGAATGGAAACGTTGTGCAATTTAAGGATTATCGCAACGCAGATTCCGACTATCTGGAATTAAACCGCATACATACCCCCAAAGAAATTGTAAGGATGCTGGGTATAAAAGATTTCTATGCAGGACTTCCCGTCTTGCGTAAAAAAGGACTGCGCGATTGCCAATACGAAGCCATTACCGAATTAGAGAAAAGTTTCCGTTCAGGGCAAAACAAAGCTTTAATGGTGTTGGCCACAGGCGCAGGAAAAACCTACACGGCTTGTCTTGCAGCATACCGATTCCTAGCCTACACTCCGATGAAACGAATACTGTTTCTGGTGGATAGAAATAACTTGGGGAAACAAGCCGAAGGAGAGTTTGGCAGGTTTCGTCTTACAGAGAACGGTGACCCTTTCAATACTATTTTTACCGTCAATAGAATACGTTCTTCTAAAGTTCCACAGGATAGCAATGTAGTAATTTCTACCATCCAACGCTTGTTCTCACTTTTGAAAGGAGAAGATATAGAAGATACGGATAATGATGAAGAATACGATGACACCAAAGAAATAGAATTTCCAACGAACCCGAATCTACCTCCTGAATTCTTTGATATGATCATCATAGACGAATGCCATCGTTCCATTTACGGGAACTGGAAGAAAGTTCTGAATTACTTCAATACGGCAAAGTTGGTGGGGCTTACCGCCACTCCAGTTCCGGAAACGAAAGCATTTTTCAACAGTAATACCATTGTGAACTATACGCTCGAACACTCCATCGTGGATGGAGTGAATGTGGATTACCGGGTTTATCGCATCAAGACGAGGGCAACGGAAGAAGGTGGTGCCATCCTAGAGGGCGACAAGTTGAAACGGGCCACTGTTTATACAGGTAAAGTTGAAAACATCAGCAATAAAGAGGCCAAAAACTATACGAAGGAAGAGTTAAACCGAAGCATCATCAATCCGGCTCAAATCAAGCTGGTACTTGAAACATATCGTGATGCGGTCTATTCAGAAATGTTTAATGAGCCCCAGCGAGAGCCAGACATGAACTATCTGCCCAAAACGCTGATATTCGCTCTTAACGAAAATCATGCGACAAACATCGTGCGTATTGCGAAAAAGGTGTTCGGACATGAAAACGATGACACTTTTGTACAGAAGATAACCTATTCATCGGGAGACAGCAACGAGTTGATACGCCAGTTTCGGGTGAATAGAGAATTTCGCATTGCGGTGACTTGCACGTTGGTTGCCACAGGTACAGACGTAAAACCGCTTGAAGTGCTTCTCTTTATGCGCGATGTGGCTTCCGAACCTCTCTACATTCAAATGAAAGGACGTGGTGTTCGTACTATCGGTGACGAACAGTTGCGCAATGTCACTCCTAATGCTTTTAGCAAAGACTGCTTCTTCTTGGTGGATGCAGTTGGAGTAACGGAACATGATAAAAAAATCACTCCTCCGTCAGACGGCCCAACGACCAAACTGATTACTTTCAAAGAATTGCTGGAGCGTATCACTCACGGCAACTTAACCGATGAAAATTTGCGCTTATTGGCTGCCCGGCTTTCACGTCTCTATAATAAAAGCGACCAATCCCAGCGGAATAACTTCATCGAATTGGCTCACGCAGATATGAAAGATATATCGGGCAATATTTACACTGCAATAGAACAGGATTCACTGCCTCCATACGTGGATATAAACAAGCCTAACAACGAGCGAAAAGGATTGGTAGTCAATATTGCGAACTATCCGGAAGCCCGTGAATATCTGCTTATACTCAATGCCGGTTTCGTGGATACGCTACAACCGGGAGAGGATACTTTGATTTCAAAAGGCTTTTCTATAGAAGAAGCTCAAATTACCACCTCTGCCTTTGAGCAATATTGCGAGGAACATAAAGACGAAGTGGAAGCTTTGCGACTTATTTACAACAATAATGGGAGCCCGATTACCTACTCGCTCCTAAAGGATTTGGAAAACAGGTTGAAGATGGCGAATAATAGATTCAGCCAATCACAATTATGGAATTCCTACACCATCGTTCATCCAAAGCACGTCAAGATCCGTTCTACCAAAGAAGAAAAGGATGCATTGACTAATATTATTCAGTTGGTACGTTTCGCCTTCCATCAGATAGACCAATTGGAAAGCCTTTATCCGGTAGCCCAGCAACGGTTTAACCTTTGGTATGGGCAGACACAACGAAATATAACGGAGAAACAGATTGAAATTATCCGGCAAGTTGTGAACTATATAGCTTCAAACGGAGCTTGCAGCATTAAAGACATCCGGGAAGATGACAAAACTCGTGCAGCCCAGCTGATTCGTGCGTTTGGCGGAGTCGCTACTGCTGACGAAGCTTTGGTGTCACTCTCTAAATTTATTATTTATAGAAAAATAGCATAATAATGGCAAAAAGAACAATCAATACAGAAGCCTCATTAACCAAAAAAGTCTGGACTTTAGCCACCACCCTTGCCGGACAAGGCATCGGATTTACTGACTATATCACACAATTGACCTATCTCCTCTTTTTAAAGATGGATGAGGAAAATGTGGAAACTTTTGGTGAAAAATCAGCCATTCCTGAAGGTTATCGCTGGAATGACCTAATAGCACTTGAAGGACTTGATCTGACTAAACAGTATGAAGACACTCTCAAAAAGTTAAGTGAAGAAGAAAACCTGATAGGTACAATTTTCACCAAGGCGCAGAATAAGATAGATAAGCCTGTTTATCTGAAAAAGGTGATTTCGCTGATAAATGAGAATCAATGGCTCTTGATGGATGGAGACGTAAAAGGGGCAATCTATGAAAGCATTTTAGAGAAGAATGGACAAGACAAGAAAAGTGGTGCCGGACAGTACTTTACGCCTCGCTCTCTGATACAGACGATGGTAGATGTAACTCGCCCGAAGATTACTGAAACTGTTTGCGACCCTGCTTGTGGGACAGGTGGCTTCCTTTTGGCTGCATATGACTATATGAAAGAGCAATCACAAGATAAAGACAAGCGCAGTTTTCTTAAAGACAAGGCTCTTCACGGTTTTGATAACACAGCACTTGTAGTTACATTGGCATCCATGAATCTTTATCTACATGGTGTTGGCACAGACCGGAGTCCCGTTGTTTGTCAGGATTCTTTAGAAAAAGCTCCGGACACACTGGTAGATGTAATACTTGCCAATCCTCCTTTCGGAACAAGGCCTGCCGGATCGGTGGATATCAACCGTTCGGATTTCTATGTAGAGACCAAGAACAACCAGCTTAATTTCTTACAGCACATCATGGTAATGCTAAAAAATGGAGGTCGTGCTGCCGTGGTACTGCCAGACAACGTCCTGTTTGAAGGTAATGCAGGTGAGATTATCCGCAAAGAACTGCTGAAGAACTTCAATCTGCATACAATACTCCGCCTACCCACCGGGATATTCTATGCGCAAGGAGTAAAGGCTAATGTTTTGTTCTTCTCTAAAGGAACTCCGACTCAGGATGTGTGGTTCTTTGATTATCGTACAGATATCAAACACACCTTAGCTACTAATCCAATGCAACGTCAACATTTGGACGAGTTTGTAGAATGCTACCAAGCCGACAACAGAGCGAACCGTAAAGAAACCTACGATGCAGAAACCAATCCGAATGGTCGTTGGCGTAAATACTCAATTAATGAAATTCTGGAACGGGACAAGACAAGTCTTGATATTAGCTGGATTAAACAAGGTGGAGACGAGGAGAATAAATCTCTAGCCGAACTGATGCAGGAAATCAAAACGAAAAGTGATAATATTAACAAGGCTGTAGCTGAACTACAGAAGCTAATAGCAAACATCAAAGAATAATGGGAGAAAATAATATTCAGGAAAGAGAAGATATTCTCTTTGAACGTATATCTCAGCTAATAGATGAATCGCGCAGAAAAATAAAGACCACCATTAATACAGCAATAGTTTACACAAACTATGGTGTTGGCAGCTATATTGTCGAGAATGAACAGCAAGGAGAGCAGCGTGCTGCATACGGAAAAGCGGTACTAAAAAGAGTTTCTGAAAAATTAACTGATAAATATGGTGAAGGATGGTCAGTAGAAACCCTTAAGAAGTGTAGAAAATTCTTCCAAATATATAGTCCTGTAACTGGGAGTATCCCCAAAAATCAATTAAAATCGGTCTACAGTGTAGACCAAATTCATCCATTCACTCTTTCTTGGTCTCATTATCTCGTTCTTATGCGTATAAAGAACGATGAAGAGCGTAACTTTTATGAGATTGAGTGCCAAAAGCAAGATTGGAGTGTACGTCAGTTGCAACGTCAATATGCTTCCAGTCTTTACGAGCGTTTGGCTTTAAGCCGTAATAAAGATGAAGTAATGCGTCTGGCGAAAGAGGGACAAACAGTAGAAAAACCAGACGATGTGATCAAAGACCCGCTTACACTGGAATTTCTTGGTCTAAAAGCAGATGACTCATACAGTGAGACAAAATTGGAAAGTGCCATTATAAGTAAGATGCGTGATTTCCTGCTCGAAATGGGTAAGGGATTCTTGTTCGAAGCACGGCAGAAGCGATTTACTTTTGATGAAGAACATTTCTATGTGGACTTGGTATTCTACAATCGTCTGTTGCAATGTTATTGCCTTATAGATCTAAAGAAAGATAAGCTAACCCATCAAGATCTCGGACAAATGCAAATGTACGTCAATTATTTCGATCGTTATGTAAAGCAGGATTTTGAAAAGCCAACCATCGGGATTCTTCTTTGTAAGAAAAAGAATGATGCATTAGTAGACTTAACTCTTCCCCAAAATGCCAATATTTATGCCTCTGCCTACGAACTCTATCTACCAGACAAGGCTCTTCTGCAATCAAAAGTAAAGGAATGGATAGAAGAGTTTGAAGAATACGAACCGGATGCCGAAAATACTAATAAGGAATAATCATAAATGCGACAAACTTATCGCAGATTTATAAAAAAACAATTAATGGATACGAAGAAATTACGTCAAAAAATACTCGACCTTGCAATACATGGCAAGCTCGTGCCGCAAGATCCTAATGATGAACCTGCTTCTGTTTTGCTCGAACGGATTAAAGCAGAAAAAGAACGTCTTATCAAAGAGGGTAAGATTAAGCGTAGCAAGAAGTCTGGTTCTTCTGATACGCTCCATTATGAGAACGTGCCGTTTGAGGTGCCGAGTTCGTGGGTGTGGTGCAGGCTGGAAGATATTGTATGCGAATTAAAATACGGAACTTCTGAGAAATCATCAAGTGTGGGTAAAATAGCTGTTTTACGAATGGGGAATATTACGAATGTTGGTACAATAGATTATTCGAATTTAGTGTATTCTTCGAATGATGAAGATATTGAACAATACTCTCTTGAAAAAGACGATTTACTGTTTAATCGCACAAATAGTAGTGAATGGGTTGGAAAAACGGCAATCTACAAGGAAGAACAACCAGCCATATATGCAGGCTATCTTATTCGTATTAGACCTTTATTGATTTCTTCTGACTACCTTAACACTGTAATGAATAGCGGCTATTATCGTGATTGGTGTTATGATGTGAAAACAGATGCTGTTAATCAGTCTAATATCAATGCCCAAAAGCTGTCGCAATTAATGATACCTATTCCTCCATTAAAGGAACAAGGAAGAATTGTAGCAGAGATGGATAAGTGGATTTCGTTAATTGACATAGTCAAGAATGGTAAAGATGATTTGCTGACTATAATAAAACAAGCCAAAAGTAAAATTCTTAACCTTGCCATTCGCGGAAAACTCGTACCACAAGACCCGAATGACGAACCAGCCATCGAACTGCTAAAACGTATAAATCCCGACTTCACACCTTGTGATAACGAGCATTATCAGAACTTATCTAAAGGATGGGCTACATGCAGGCTAGAAGATATTGTAGATTATGAGCAACCAACAGCATATATTGTTAATTCTACAAGTTATAATGATACTTATCCCATACCGGTTTTGACAGCTGGTAAATCATTCATTATAGGACATACTAATGAAGTAGAGGGAATATATTCTAATTTGCCTTGCATCATCTTTGATGATTTTACTACAGATTCCAAACTTGTAGAGTTCTCCTTCAAAGTAAAATCATCTGCCATGAAGATTTTACAAGTTAAAAAGGGTATTGAAATAGACTTTGTTGCGATGTTTATGAGTATCACCCGTTTAATTGGTGATACTCATAAACGATATTGGATTTCAGAATATTCAAAATTGGTAATACCTGTACCTCCACATGCAGAGCAAAAGCGAATTATAGATGCTGTTTATAAAGCATTTACTAAATTGGATACAATCATGGAGAGTTTATAGATTCTCCATGATTGCATCAAGATGCTTATATGCAACGTTTATCACATTAATAATTCTATGTTGCTCATCATAAGGTGGCATCGGCACTTCTATTGCTCTGAATAGTTTTTTGTTCAAGTGCGGAATGGCTGAACCAACTTTATTTTCTCGTAATGTCTTACGATGCAAATTGATAACTTGTAGCATATAATCGGTATTCATATTATTGTTTATAGACAGCTGTTTAAATGTACTACCCTGATAGCCTTCAGTTGGAGTTTGGAACACTTCACCGGAGTTTTCGCCATCTACCAGTATCAAGAGAGAATTTTCGGTAATATACTTTCCTGTACTCAACATCTTGGCATCACGTTCTCCACGTAAATATTTGACATCAAGATTTATTCTTTCTATACCACTTTGTTTTTCTCCATCGGTCAAAGAACATAACATCTGCATAGGTACAATGCACCATCCTTTAGGTAAGTTCTGATAATGCTCGTTATCACAAGGTGTGAAGTCGGGATTTATGCGTTT
>ENA-OPNR01001055-OPNR01001055.1-human-gut-metagenome-genome-assembly--contig:-NODE-1055-length-11557-cov-3.210659_pt1 | contig 11557 bp, 8 predicted proteins | sample MGYA00241543_ERZ501783 | MGnify/ENA primary metagenome ERZ501783 (study PRJEB25962, sample SAMEA2042557) | human gut metagenome | biome: human gut; feature: human-associated habitat; material: faeces... | reverse complement strand
AGGCGGTGCAGGCCGACTCGAGCTTTGCTCTAATCTTGTCATCGGCGGTACGACGCCCACCCTCGCCCTTTATGAACAGATCCGACCCCAGACCGACATCCGCATCCATGTTCTGATCCGCCCCCGCTTCGGCGATTTCCTGTACTCGGAGGATGAGGCAGCCCTCATCTGTAAAGAAATCGACGCGTTTCGGACAGCCGGAGCCGACGGCGTTGTAATCGGAAGTCTTTCTCCGGACGGTTCCCTGTGTACCGAACAGATGAAACGTTTCCGCGAACATGCCCGGGATATGTCCGTCACGCTGCATCGTGCATTTGATATGTGCCGCGATCCCTTTGCAGCCCTTGAGGAAGCGATTTCCCTGGATATTCAGACCATCCTGACCTCCGGTCAGGCTCCGGACTGTCTGCACGGCGTCGATCTGCTCAACAAACTCCATCAGGCAGCTGACGGCAGAATCCATCTTCTTGCAGGCGCAGGCGTCTCTGCCAAAACGGTTCCTGCTCTCCTTGAAAAAACGTCCCTGACCCAATTCCATATGTCCGGCAAGACCATTAAAAACAGTGAGATGGTCTACCGCAACCCGGAGGTTTTTATGGGAATTCCCGGTATGAGCGAATATGAGATCTGGCAGACTGATCCGGAGGCTGTCGCAGCTGTGCGCACGATGCTCGACCGCGCGGCAGATGAAGAAGCGTAAATGCGAAAGGATGCGAGCTGCTGTGTAAGGGAGATGCCGGACATGCGGCACAGCGCAATGCCGATCACTGATTGAATAAAGACGTTCCCGAACAGATTTGTTTCGGGAACGTCTTTTCTTTTCGACTATTATCTCTCACATTTCCAGAAGTAAGCACTATATCCCGGCAGCTCACTTCCGCCGCCAAAATCATGCTCCTGTCCGGTGATCAGATCCACCGCACGACCACAGCCTGCATCGAAGTGGGCTGTATAGGGCTGCTCCTCTGCATTGATCGCAACCAAAACCCGTTCTCCATCTACGGCGCGTTCAAAAATGCACTGGCGGTTCGTCAGCACAACACTGCGGAATGCGCCATAATTGAGGGCATTGGAGTGCTTTTTAGCTTCTGCAAGCTTTGCGATCCACTCTGTCAGTCCGTTTGTCTGCGGCTCGTCGAAGCATGCACGCAATGCAGGATCTCCCTGACTTTTCTCTCCCTTTGCGCCCCATTCACTTCCATAATAAACGCAGGGGATTCCGGGCATACCAAACATCAGCGCATAAATGAGCGGCAGATGCTTTTCATTGGTAAGGATGCTTGCCACTCGCGTCACATCATGGTTGTCCACAAAGCTAAGCAGATGCTTTCCTTTATAAAGTGTCCAGTTTTCCGGGCCGAACTGGCGCAGCAGAGAATGGACAATTTCAAACATATTCATACTGTTGAAGCTGGAATACAGTCCCTTATAGCATTCATAGTTGGTGGCAGAATGCAGCATGGAATCATTCATCAACCGGTTGTAATCCCCATGCAGCATTTCTCCGACGAGAAAGAAATCCGGCTTTAAGCTGTCGCAGAAGCTTCTCAGACGGCGGACGAAATTTTCGTCCAGACAATAAGCGACATCCAGCCGCAGACCGTCAATGTCAAACTCGTCAACCCAGCCTCTTACGCTTTCCAGAAGATACTGAACAACCTCCTCATTCTGTAAATTCAGCTTGACAAGATCGTAATTGCCTTCCCAGCCCTCGTACCATAAGCCATCGTTGTAATTGGAGTTGCCGCCAAGATTGATATGAAACCAGTTTAAATAGGGAGAATTTTCCCTGTTTTTCAAAACATCCTGAAATGCCCAGAAGCCGCGTCCCGCATGATTGAACACGCCATCCAGCACAACCCGGATGCCTTCGCTGTGCAGCTTATCGCAAACCTGTTTAAAGTCCTCATTCGAACCGAGACGGCAGTCGATTTTACGATAGTCTCTTGTATTATATCCATGGGTATCCGATTCAAAGACCGGCGAAAAATAAATCGCATTTGCTCCCAGCTTTTTGATATGATCTGTCCAGTCCAACACCTTCAAAATCCGATGTGTCTCCACCCCGTCATTTTCAAACGGTGCTCCGACAAAGCCAAGGGGATAAATCTGATAAAATACACTTTCATATGCCCACATAGTAAATTCCTCTTTCCTGCCAGTATGTTTGCTGACCTGTCTATTTTACCATTTTCCCTTCGGTTCCTCAACACTAGTACATTATTTTCTGACAACACAGCGTTCCAGCACCCGACGCAGCGGCTTATACAATACCAGCATCAGAACAAAATTGCTGACTCCGTGGATCATATCAAACGGAATTCCAGACACCCACCATGCAACTGCAGTATGGATTCCCCCGATAAACAGATAGGGAATCGAGCACATCGCCCCGAATCCAAGACCGAACGCTTTCTTCCTTTCTATTCATCAAACATCATATATTTCATATAAAATTCCTGAAATTTCGCACTCGTTCCAAGATTGATGGTCTTTGCCCGCTCTGCCAGCGCGGTTGCTTCTTTTTCCATACTGCGGTCATGCAGAATCTTTACCGCACCTGCCAGTGCCGCGTTTCCGCAAATTTTAATACGGGACAGGTCAATTTTTGGAAAAAGTCCGATTCTTTCCGCGCTTTTGGCCGACATATAGGAACCAAAGCCTCCTGCCACATACAGGCCTTCCAGCCCGGCAGCATCCATTTTTTCCTCCGCCAGAAGCGTCTCCATTCCTGCCCGGATCGCTCCCTTGGCAAGCTGAACCTCACGAATATCCGCTGCAGTCAGACCGACGTTTCCGGCAAAGCATACATCTTCTTCCAGATAACCGGTATCCTCCAGCAATCCGCTTTCCAGCAATCCTGCCACACCGTCGATCACGCCGCTGCCGCAGATTCCCTCTGCTGTAGAGGCCTCCCTGTCTCCAATCACATGCACCTTCCAGCTGCCGTTTTCCCAGCTCAAATGGTCAATGGCACCTGCCACGCCTCGCATACCGTAGGAAAGCCCGGCGCCCTCAAAAGCCGGTCCTGCCGCTGTCGCACAGCAGATCAGGCGTTCCTTATGAAACAGGACGATCTCGCCGTTCGTCCCAACATCCACCATCATCCGGGCTCTGCCGCTGTGCATAGCTGAGACGCCATCCGTTTCTCTGCAGCTGACATTCGGGTCAATTGCTGCCGCAGCTTCTTTGCGGCTGCCGTCCGTGCCGGGTATGCAGTCCGTTTCTGTAAGACCCGATCCCAGAATCGCTGTCGTAATATCCGCACCGACAAACGCAGACATGCATCGCGGAAGATATACGTCTGCTTTCCGGCATCTCAAATCCAGTGCTTCTCCTGTGGTCCACCAGCCAAACAGCTCGTCCGCTTCAAACGGCGCCCTTGACAGGCATCTGGGATCCTTCTGCGTCAGGAAATACAGCATCGACGTATTTCCGGTAATGATAACTGTCTCAATGGCCTCTTCACGTTCTCCTGCGTGTTCCGCCAGCTCTGTAAGCAGGTGCGACACTGCCTCCCGGACGATTGCCGCAAGTTTATCCGCTTTTCCCTCCAGAGAAGCTTCCATCCGGCTAACAACATCCGCTCCGAATACGGACTGCGGATTCCATGCGCCCATCGTCCCGACAGCCCTGCCTTCCCGATAGAGGACGGCGGCAATTGTCGTTGTACCACCCCGCCGCGCCGAGGTGACGGTAGAGCCGCGCGCCGGGCGCAGCTTCTGCAGACGGCGCAGCACTGGCGCGCTCTGATGGCTGTGCGGGCGACATGCCGGCGGCGTTGGCAACTGGCGGCGCAGACGGCGTGCTTACACAAATCGTCTCATCCCCGTCTGCTTCCTGCCGCAGCGCATCGATTTTCCCGTCCGGCACTGCTTCCAGAAAGCAGGCAAGCCGGATTCCCTGCGCAAGACGCTCGGCTCCAAGAAGTTTTTGTTCCGTCTCGGACGGCGCTGCAAAACTTCCTTCCGCATACACCATACACTTCCCGCAGGCATGTCGTCCGCCGCAGGGCATCTCCACACCATGTGATTTTTTCAGCAAACTGCTGACTGTTGTTCCCAGCTCTGTGAAAAGAGCTTCTCCATTGATCCAAAAACGGATTTTTTCGCTGTTGTCTGTCATTTTTTATTCTGTCCTGTCAAATAGGCTATAAACCGTCCGTTTTCTGCCTGCCAGCCAACAGTCCGGTCTCCTATTTGTCCTTTGCTTCATAATATGATGTCGGGGTCAAAAGCCCCCGACCTTGATGCCTGCGGATTGTTCCATCACTTCCCGCGTCGCCTTCCGGATAGATTCTGTCGTACCGTTTCTAAACTGCCCAGCAGGATCTACATTTCCCATGACCAGTCTGTCTGCCGGCATCTTCTCCAGCGCTTCTTCCATATGGACTGCATTTCCAAAATAATATCCCATCGCACCGATGGATGCAAGCGAATTTCCTTTATAATAAAAAGGGCGTGTAAAAAACGATTTCTCATTCCTCACACGCCCTGATTATTTCCGATAAGCCTTTATTTTTCCGCGAAACACGCAGATATTTTTCATTCGCCCTTTAACAGACTGCTGTCCTCGAAGTAATTGATCTTCATCGCTGCCTTGACATCCTTTAAGGTTTCCGCAGCCTTTGCTTCTGCAACCTCACTGCCCTTTTTCAGAATGTCGTAAACATCCATCAGATGCTCTTCCCAGTATTTTCTTCTCTCACGGATCGGCGCAAGCTCAGACTGCATAACGTTGTTTAAGAACTTCTTCACTTTGACGTCGCCCAGACCGCCCCGCTGATAATGTGCTTTCAATTCGTCCAGATTCTGGTAATCCGGTAAAAACTCTGCAAAATGCTCCGGTCTGCAGAACGCATCCAGATAGATAAATACAGGGTTTCCGTCTACGTTGCCGGGATCCTCCACACGCAAATGGTTCGGATCTGTGAACATGCTCATAACCTTTTTCTTCACATCTGCTTCTGTGTCGGACAGATAGATACAGTTGCCAAGGGATTTGCTCATCTTCGCCTTGCCGTCGATGCCGGGCAGTCTTAAGCATGCCTTATTGGAGGGCAGGATGATCTCAGGCTCTGTCAGGGTGTCCCCGTAAACGCTGTTGAACTTATGTACGATTTCCTTACACTGTTCCAGCATCGGCAGCTGGTCTTCGCCAACCGGAACAGCAGTTGCACGGAATGCAGTGATGTCCGCAGCCTGGCTGATGGGATAGCAGAAAAACCCAACCGGAATGCTTGCTTCGAAATTACGCATCTGGATCTCTGCTTTCACGGTAGGGTTTCTCTGTACTCTGGAAACCGTTACCAGATTCATATAGTAAAAGGTCAGCTCTGTCAGCTCCGGAACCATGGACTGAATGAAAATCGTTGCCTTTTCCGGATCAAGGCCGCATGCCAGATAATCCAGCGCCACCTGTAAAATGTTCTGACGTACCTTTTCCGGATGCTCTGCATTGTCTGTCAACGCCTGTGCATCCGCAATCATAATATAAATCTCGTCAAACTGACCGGAATTCTGCAGTCTTACACGCTCCTTCAAAGAGCCTACATAATGGCCCACATGAAGACGTCCTGTGGGGCGATCCCCCGTTAAAATAATCTTTTTGCTCATATGCCTGTCCCTCTCGCTTCTCCTGGGATACCGCAGCACTGTCTGAAGCCTGCCGCATCCTGATAAACCTGCAGTCTGTTGATTTCCACAGCTGCAGCTCTTTCCAATTATATCCCGTAAAAAGCACAGAGTCAACAGTTGCGTAGATTCGCATCTGTTGACTCTGAAGTTTACGTTACAGTTATCTCGCACTGCGCCGCTGGATCCACTTTACAAGCTCCACGACGGGAACTACCAGCACACTCAAAAGAAGTGCAACAAGATACTCTAAAGGCTCCACACTCGTAAAACCGAATGCTCCGGCAAGCAGCGGGATCTCACACACTGCAGTGGTTGCAAGCAGGGAAACCGCTGCTGCTCCAAACAGAAGCCGGTTTTTCGAGCCAAGACGGAAAATACTTCCTCTCTGGGAACGCATATTCATGCTGTGGAAAATTTCCGCCATTGACATTGTAACAAAGGCCATCGTAGTGCCATGGGCGCTGTTTGTGATGGTCCACTCTCCGGTTTCCATGAAATGTCCGATAAAATAGGAAACCATGACAAGTGCGGTTACCAAAAGTCCCTGATAAGCAATATCAAAGCCCATTCCATCCGCAAAAATACCGGCCTTCGCATCCCTGGGTCTGCGCTTCATAATGTCCGGCTCTGCCTTTTCCGTACCCAGCGCCAGCGCCGGGAAGCAGTCCGTTACAAGATTGATCCACAGAAGATGCACCGGCTGCAGAATCGTAAAGCCCAGGAGTGTCGCAAAGAAAATACTCAGCACTTCACTCATATTGGAGCCTAACAGAAACTGGATTGCCTTCCGGATGTTGTCATAGATTCTGCGGCCCTCTTCCACCGCGCCGACAATCGTTGCAAAATTATCGTCCGCCAGCACCATATCTGCCACATTTTTGGTAACGTCCGTTCCTGTGATACCCATTCCGATACCGATGTCCGCAGCCTTGATGGAGGGCGCGTCGTTAACGCCGTCACCGGTCATTGCCGTCACATAGCCGGCATTTCTCCAGGCGTTTACGATACGGGTCTTGTGCTCTGGCTGTACGCGGGCATAAACGCTGATGTTCTGAAACTTCTCTGCAAATTCTGCATCGTCCATTTTTTCCAGCTCTGCTCCCGTCACTGCCAGGCTGCCATCCTGTAAAATACCAAGCTCTCTTGCAATCGCTGCTGCCGTATCCACATGGTCGCCCGTGATCATAACCGGTCGGATCCCCGCTTCCCGACATTCGTCAATTGCTGCCTTTACCTCCGGGCGCACCGGATCGATCATGCCGCACAGTCCCAAAAAGCAAAGCTCCTGCTCCAGCAGATCCGCATCCCCGCTTTCCGGCTTTTTCGTCCAGACTCTCTGTCCGCATGCCAGCACACGCAGTGCCCGGTCTGCCATGGACTTATTTGCCTGCAGAACCTTTTTCCGATATTCTTCTGTCATGGGCAGAAGCTGTCCATCCTCCAGATAAAACCCACAACGGGTGAGAACCACATCCGGCGCCCCTTTTGTAAACTGAATATAATCGTCCTTGCGTTTATGGATCGTGGACATCATTTTCCGTCCGGAATCAAAGGGAGCCTCCAGCACACGGGGCATACTCTGTTTTAAAAGATTCTTATCCTGCCCGATCCGGCTCGCCCAGGCAACCAGGGCAGCCTCCGTCGGTTCTCCTGTCACATTGCCTTCTGCATCCAGCTCTGCGTCACTGCATAGTGCCATTGCTGCCGAAAGCTCCTGCTCCTTTACTCCGAAGGAATCTACAACTGTCATCTGGTTCTGCGTCAGCGTTCCGGTCTTATCCGAACAGATCACCTGGGCACAGCCAAGGGTTTCCACTGCTGTCAGCCGGCGGATGATCGCGTTTCGTTTTGACATGTTCGTTACACCGATGGAAAGCACCACTGTCACAACTGCCGCAAGTCCTTCCGGGATCGCCGCCACTGCAAGAGAAACCGCGATCATAAAGGAGTTCAGTGCGACCTCAAAATTCAGGCTGCCTGCCCGGATCATCTGAATCGCAAAAACCAGCACGCAGATTCCGATCACCAGCTTTGTCAACACCTTCGAAAGCTGCGTCAGCTTTCTCTGCAGCGGTGTCTGTCCTTCCTGTGCCTGAGACAGTGCATCCGCAATTTTTCCCATTTCCGTATCCATACCGGTGGCCGTTACGACTGCCACAGCACGTCCATATACGATCGTGCTTCCCATATAAACCATATTTTTACGGTCGCCCAAAGGCACATCCTGTTCCCCGTCTGTTAAAAAAAGCTGATCGATCAGCTTCGTGACCGGCACGGATTCTCCTGTCAATGCAGCTTCCTCTGCCTTCAGGCTTGCGCTTTCCAGAATTCTTGCATCCGCAGGAACCGCATCCCCTGCTTCCAGACAGATGATATCTCCCACCACAAGGTCTTTGCTCAAAATCGAGGACATTTTCCCGTCCCGCACAACCTTCGAGGTGGCTGCTGCCATGTCCTGCAGCGCTTCGATGGCCTTTTCCGCCTTGCTTTCCTGATACACACCCAGCACTGCATTGATCAGCACCACTGCCAGAATAATAATGACATCCGCAAAGCTGTCATTTTCCAGAACTGCAAGTACACCGCTGATGGCCGCTGCCGCCAGCAGGATCACAATCATCGGATCTGCCACCTGTTCTGCAAACCGGCGCAGCAGGGATTTTCCCTTCGCCGCCTTTAACTCGTTTGCCCCGTTCTGCAAAAGCCGCTCTGCCGCTTCTTTTTCTGTCAAGCCGCTTTTTTGGCTGTTAAGCTCCTGCAGTACCTGTTGTGAGTCTTCACAATAATACTTCATTCTTTTTCCTCCCGATGGTGTTTTTCGTACAATAGATCTCTCACTTCGTGATCGCTCTATTGTCTTATACACTAGACCTCTCACTTCGTGATCGCTCTATTGTCTTAAATCACAAAAGACCCAAATACTGCTTTTTAAAAAACAGTATCTGAGTCTCGCAATTTAAAACAAGCCAGATCGGCACGGGATCGGGGTTGTTGACTTGTTACGCTGATGCAAAGGCGATCCGCCGGCTCTGTTCCATTCCGGCAGCTGCACTTGCTGCGCTCGCTACTCCCTCACAGGGAATTTTGTTTAGCAGTAAGGTTATCATATGCAAAGTCTTCTGTCAATATACCTGTCGATAAAGTTTTGGTGAATTTTTTTTCCGCTTTGGCAACTGTCTGACCGGAACGTCTGCGCTTACAGCCGTTCCACCAATACGCCGCCTGCCCGCAGCACCCCATTCTCATAACCTCTTGCAAACAGCACGCTGCCCTCTGTCTCTGCATCGGTCTCTTTTCCGGATGCGTTTAACACAACCCGGAGCCTGCTGCCCTCTTCCCCGGTTTTGACATATTCCACCACCCGGTCAGCGCTGTTATTATTTTCAAATGTGATTTCCATGCTGCGGGCCGCAGGCTCTTTTCGAAGGGCAATCAGCTGCTTTACCTGCTCTGTGACCTCTGCATAATTTCCCTGTGCAATCTGATCCCAGGGCATACAGCGTCTGCAATCCGGATCAGCGCCGCCCTCTATCGCGATTTCTGTTCCATAATAAATACAGGGACTTCCGGGCATTGTAAAGAGCATTGCAAGCTGCTGGAAAAACAGGTCCTGATTTCCGCCTGTCTGATGGATCAGCCGATCCGTATCGTGGGAATCCAGAAGGTTAAACAAAACCTCTGTCGTCTGGCGCATATAACGCACCAGATTTTCATGGATCGCCTCTTCCAGATCAGATTTCGTCTTTTCCGGCCGATACCAAAACTCCCGGATGGCTGCAGCAAAGGGATAGTTCATAACAGCATCGAATTCGTCCCCGCCAAGCCATGGCATTGCATCATGCCAGATTTCCCCCAGCAAATAAAAATCCGGTTTTAGCTGCTTTGTCATCTGCCGCAGCTCACGGCAAAACAGATGGGAAATTTCGTTTGCAACATCTAACCGAAGTCCGTCAATGTCAAAGGTCTCGATCCAATAACGAACCGTATCCAAAAAGTAGTCCCTCACCTTTTTTTCACTTGTATTGAGCTTTGGCATCCGCTCCGCAAAGGCAAAGGAATAATAGCGTCCATCCCGGGTGCTGCCCTCCTGCTCCCGGCAGGGCCAGCGATTGATCATAAACCAGTCGTAATAAGGGGACTGGGGTCCCTTTTCCATCACATCCCGCCACGGTAAAAAGTTACTGCCGCAATGGTTGAATACACCGTCCAGCATCACGCGGATACCTCTGTCATGGGCCTCTTTAACCAGCAGCTTCATGGTCTCCTCATCTCCGAAGCCCGGATCGATTTTCCGGTAATCTGTCGTATCATATTTATGACTTGAGGGAGATTCAAACAACGGCGTCAGGTACAAGCCGGTAATACCAAGCTCCTGTAAATAAGGAAGCTTTTGACGGATCCCATCCAGATCGCCGCCGTAAAAATCGAGATTACTTACAGTATGATATCCCCAGGGCTTTACCCAGTCCGGATCATTTTCTTTGTTGCCGTTGCAAAAGCGCTCCGGAAAAATTTGATACCAGACCGTCTCCCGCACCCACTTGGGTGTCACGTTGATATCCGCCGAATTCATCCACGGGAACGTAAAGCACTGTCCCAGCTGTCCGTTTTTCACATCCTCCGGCGAATGAAAGCCATCCTCAAAATAAAAGACCCGTTCTGCTCCTGCCTGCAGCTCGAAGAAATACCGGCACCGTTTATAGGGAGGCTGCACGGGGATTTCCCACCAGAGGTGCTTGGGCAGACGCATTTTTGTCACGATCTCCTCCCGGCTGCCTTCCCAGGCCTCATTTCCGCCCAGAATACCGGTAGAAAACGGGTCGCCGTAATGAATCCAAACCTGTTCCACTTCTTCTCCGGTCTGCAAACCTACCATCAAAATTTCCTCATCCAATGCATAGCAAAACTGCTGTGACGCTCTATGATAAACCGCTTCTAAATGAATCATGCTCAGACCTCCTTTTTCCAGGCCGCATCCTTTTACACTGCAGCCGATCTCATTTCAATGAATTTCCAGTCCATATTTTTCCTGCAACTGCAGCAGAGTGATGTCGTGTTGAATATGCTCCGACAAGATCTTCACCATCAACCCATTGTTGCTGACCGTACCGCTCCAGTTGGCAAATGCACCGCAGTCTGCTGTCAGCGTCATCTGCCTGTCTGTCACAAGCATCAGACGGGAGGGCTGGTGTGCTGTCAGCATTCCTCCGTGGGTATAAAACTCCACATCCTCCCGGTTCAGTCCAAGATCATAAAAGGAAAACGCAACGATCCGCACGCCTTTTTTCTTTAGCCGATGGAAGATCTCTGCAAAACAGGAAAGATCAAAATCCGCATTCAGATAAACCTCCTCCCGGGCATCCTCCAGAAGCTTCCCTGCCCTTGCTATCGCCGTTTCAAAGCCCCGGAATACGAAATGCACCTCCGGCTGCTTCGCCGTCTCATATTCTTCCAGCTGTTTCCTGGCGAGAGAAAGGTTTGCTGTCATTTCCGCCTGCATCCGCCCCAAAAGCACCTCCGGCTCCTGGGCGGTATACAGTGCTGTCTGATCCGGAACCAGCTCCACCATCCCCTTATCCAGCATGTGCTCCAGCGCATTGTAAATAGAAGGGCGTGCAATTGCGATTTTTTTTGCCAGCTGATAGGCAGACATGGGCTCAGAACCGATCAATGCCATATAAATCTGTGCTTCCAGCCTTGAAAAATTCAAATGTTCCAGGGTTTCCTGCAGCTTCATCGTTCGCTTTCCTTTCGTTGTATATTTTATGCAACTATATATAGCATAAACTTTTGCCCTATGCAAGTATTTTTTTGATTTTCTGGAAAAGGAAGAACATTCGGCGCGGCTCTTCCGAAAAATGGGAACCAACAATAGAATGCACGCTCTGCGAGCATTCTATTGTCATGAAAAAAAGAGCGGC
>ENA-OPNR01001053-OPNR01001053.1-human-gut-metagenome-genome-assembly--contig:-NODE-1053-length-11563-cov-2.054658_pt1 | contig 11563 bp, 8 predicted proteins | sample MGYA00241543_ERZ501783 | MGnify/ENA primary metagenome ERZ501783 (study PRJEB25962, sample SAMEA2042557) | human gut metagenome | biome: human gut; feature: human-associated habitat; material: faeces... | reverse complement strand
TGGCCGTTATGGAGCAGATATCATGGAGATGTATTCCAGCGAATACCTAAGATGTGTGATAGAAGAGTACATGACATTGATACAAAAGCATCGCAAATTGTTGGTATTGCTATTTTTCCATGCACAGGGTTCTTCACTGGAAAACTTCAAAGAGAACTTCACCGAACGCTCCACATCACTCGTGAAAGAGTACTTCAGGGATATGAAAGAGAAACATCCACAAATGAATATCAATGTAACCGACTTTTCCATCCACCTGCACACGGCATGGATGTTCACCATGTTTGAGGAATTGATCATGCATCGAGTCGGGATAGAAGATTTGGAACAGATAGTTACAGAATACATCACATTCGAAGTAACTGGTTGGAGAGAGCTTATGAAAATATAAGCTCTCTCTTTTTTTGAATGAATCTGAATATTGTTCGTTTTTAAAAGTATGATAGATTATGAAAGAGAAACTGAAAAAGAAAAAAGGAATCGCCCGCCTGTTTGAGATTGCAGGCGAGCGGAAAGGGTTGCTGATCCTGGCCGGTATCTTGTCGGCAGGAAGCGCTACGTGCATGTTGGTTCCCTACTGGTCGGTATACCGCGTATTGCAGGAGTTACTGCTTCACGCCAGTGACTTAGAAAAAATAGATAGCGGGATACTGATATATTGGGGATGGTTTGCCTTCTTCGGACTGATCGGAGGATTATTGCTACTTTATGCGGCACTGATGGCCTCACATGTAGCAGCTTTCCGTATCCTATACGGACTGCGTATCAAGCTATCGGAACACATTGGACGCTTATCGTTAGGATACCTGAACGGTACATCTACCGGAAGCATCAAGAAAATTATGGAACAGAATGTAGAAAAGATTGAAAACTTCATTGCCCATACCATCCCCGACCTTGTGAATGTATTGGCTACGGTCACTCTGATTATCTTCTTCTCCCTGAATGGATGGATGGCAGCGATCTGTCTATTCTGTATCGCATTGAGTATAGGATTACAGTTTGCCAACTTCTTCGGGAAAAAGGCACAGGAGTTTACTAAAATCTACTTTGATACACAGGAACGAATGAGCGCCTCAGCCGTACAATATGTACGTGGCATGCCGGTCGTGAAAATCTTCGGTCAGAGCGTCCGGTCATTCCGCCGTTTCAATAGTGAGATTGAGGCGTATAAGGAATATGCACTGAAAGTATGTGATACATACGAACCCGGTATGGTGGTCTTCACCATATTACTGAACTCACTTATTACATTCATTCTTCCGATAGGTTTATTATTACTGAGCCATGAGCCACAAAATCTAGCATTAGCCGCTGTCTATCTATTCTTTATTATTATGGGCCCCGGAGTAGCCTCCCCTATTTATAAACTGATGTTCCTCGGATCGGGCACACGGGAAATAGACGAGGGCGTAGAACGTATTGATCGTATTTTTGCCGAGCCGTCCGTACCGGAAGCACAAACGCCGCAAGTACCCGCCGGTTATGACATCGAATTCCTCAAGGTTAGTTTCGCTTATGAGAATAAAGCGGAGACAACCCGTACCGAAGCGCTGCGCGACATCACCTTCACAGCACGCCAAGGTGAAATTACAGCACTCGTAGGTCCTTCGGGTTCAGGAAAATCTACAGTAGCCAATCTGATTCCCCGCTTCTGGGATGTAGCGGAAGGCGAAATACGGATCGGAGGAGTCAACATCAAAAATATTCCCACCGAAAAGTTGATGGACATTGTTTCCTTTGTTTTCCAGGATAGCTTCCTTTTCTTTGATACCCTCTATGAGAATATCCGGGTAGGAAACTCCAGTGCAGGACGCGAGGAAGTGATAGCTGCCGCAAAAGCCGCACAGTGCCATGAGTTTATAGAAAGCCTTCCGCAAGGTTACGAAACCCGCATCGGAGATGAGGGCGTCTACCTTTCCGGTGGCGAGTCACAACGTGTCTGTGTCGCAAGGGCTATCCTGAAAAATGCCCCTATCCTGGTGCTGGACGAAGCGACTGCTTTTGCCGATCCCGAAAATGAATATAAGATGCAGCAGGCTTTGCAACATCTGATCCAGAATAAAACGGTTATCATCATTGCACACCGTCTCTCGTCCATCATTTCGGCACAGCAAATCATCGTATTGAACGAAGGAAAGCTCGTACAGCATGGGAAACACGAGATATTAAGTAAAACGGAAGGATTATATAAGAATATGTGGGACGCTTATACGGATGCGTTCCGCTGGGAACTAAACAGTAAGAAGGAGGTAAAAGAATGAATGCAATAGAAAATATTACGATAGGGCACACCGAACGCCTTCGCAAACCTGTGGGCTACACGATGCTTGCCAACCTGGTAAATATTGTCCCATTCTGCCTGTCTATCGAAGCAATCAACGTGATATTCCGTGCTTTCGATGGCAGTGGAATGCCGCTGGACACTCAACGACTCTGGACTATTTTTATCCTGCTTGTAGTGTATGTATTTGTCATGGCATTGGCCGAAAGGGCTTCTTACCGCGCCAATTTCCGGGGTGCCTATGAAATGAGTGCCGCAGGACGTGTCAGCCTGGCAGAGCATTTGCGGAAGCTCTCATTGGGTTTCCTCTCACGCCGCGATCCGGGTGATCTTTCGTCCATGCTGATTACAGACTTTACCATGGCGGAAACAGGTATTTCGCATCATCTGCCCCAATTGATGGGTGCACTGGTGATGCCTGTACTTGCCTTCCTCGGCTTGCTATGGATAGATTGGCGAATGGCCGTTGCCATGTTTATAGCCCTGCCGCTTGCCATAGGAATATTACTGGGCAGTACTTACCTGCAATACAAACTGAGCGGCAAACAGATTGCTGCCAAAATCAATGCAGGCAATCGCCTGGAAGAGTACTTGCAGGGAATACGGGTAATGAAAGCATATAATCTGCTGGGCGACAAGTTTGTCCGTCTGAAGAATGCCTTTGCTGAACTACGCCGTGCCTGTATCCGCCAGGAAGCATTACTCGGCCCGTTCATACTGCTTTCTGTAACGTTGATACGAGCAGGTCTGACGTTGATGATACTTTGTGGTACGTACTTATTGATAGGAGGAGATTTATCCTTGCTCACGTTCGTTATGTTCCTCGTTGTCGGTTCCCGCGTCTTCGATCCGCTGACTTCGGCACTGACCAACTTTGCAGAATTCCGATATTTCTCCATTGCCGGAGGGCGCATCCTGGCGCTGATGAACGAACCGGAAATGCAAGGAAGTAAAGAAGCTCCGGAAAGCGGTGATATTACTTTCTATCACGTATCGTTCGGCTATCAGAAAAAACAGGTACTGCATGATGTATCAGTAACACTGCGCAAGAATACACTCACCGCTCTGGTAGGTCCTTCGGGCAGTGGAAAAAGCACCATGCTGAAACTATGCGCACGTTTTTACGATCCGCAACAGGGACAGGTTTTATTTAATGGAGTAGATATGAAAACCCTAGAACCGGAATCGCTGATGAGCCATATCTCAATGGTATTCCAAGATGTGTATCTGTTTCAAGATACTATTCGCAACAATATCCGTTTCGGCAAAACCGACGCTACGGACGAAGAAATAGAAGCGGCCCGCAAAGCATGTTGCCACGATTTCATCATGCGATTGCCCAAAGGATATGATACGCAGGTCGGTGAAGGGGGGTGTACCTTGTCCGGTGGAGAGAAGCAGCGCATTTCTATCGCACGAGCTATATTGAAAGAAGCTCCCGTAGTACTTCTGGATGAAGCAACGGCTTCACTCGATCCGGAAAATGAAGTGGAAGTACAGCGTGCCATCAATACATTGATTGCAGGACGTACGGTAATCGTGATTGCCCATCGCCTGAAGACGATCAAGAATGCAGATAACATCATAGTGTTGGAGGAAGGACGTATTGCTGAACAAGGTAAGCATCAGGAACTACTCAATAATAAGGGGCTATACGCCAAGCTATGGAATATACAGGAAAAGACATTGGGGTGGAAGTTGTAAATCTCAAAGACCACTCAAAAGAATTCTACTAAAATAATAATTCGCCCCTACAAATTAATCACGATATGATTAACTCGTAGGGGCGGGAATTATCCATCCGAATATACTTCAGAATTTATTAATCATTTATGATAATTGGAACATCTTCAAGTCATCTTCCACATCACTGATGGTACCTATCTGGAAAGTATCTACCAAGACCTTTGCCACATTGGGTGACAGGAAGGCAGGCAGCGTAGGCCCTAAATGGATTTTCTTCACACCCAGACTCAACAAGGCCAGCAGTACGATAACGGCTTTCTGCTCGTACCAGGCAATGTTATACACAATCGGGAGTTCGTTGATATCATTCAGCTCGAACACTTCTTTCAGTTTCATTGCAATGACTGCCAGTGAATAGCTGTCGTTACACTGTCCTGCATCCAGTACGCGTGGAATGCCGTTGATATCTCCCAGAGGCAACTTATTGTAACGATACTTGGCACAACCTGCTGTCAGGATGACTGTATCTTTAGGCAATGCCTTGGCAAATTCGGTATAATAATCACGTCCCTTCATACGTCCGTCGCAACCTGCCATAACCACAAAGCGACGAATAGCACCGCTCTTCACGGCATCCACCACTTTATCTGCCAATTGCAACACCTGATTATGGGCAAAGCCACCGATGATTTCTCCACGTTCTATTTCCGTAGGCGGCTGGCATTGCTTGGCTATCTCAATAATTTCGGAGAAGTCTTTTCTACCTTCGGCATCTGCCTGAATGTACTTGCAACCGGGATATCCGGTGGAATTTGTTGTAAACATACGTTCTTTATATTCAGCATTTGCCAACGGAGGGACGATACAGTTTGTTGTAAACAGGATAGGACCATTGAAAGTAGTGAACTCTTCACGCTGCTTCCACCAAGCATTTCCATAGTTGCCTACGAAGTGGGAATACTTCTTGAAAGCAGGATAATAGTGAGCAGGAAGCATTTCGCTATGTGTGTACACGTCGACTCCTGTACCTTCGGTTTGCTTCAATAGTTCTTCCATATCTTTCAGGTCGTGGCCGCTTATCAGGATACCCGGACGCTTCCCTACTCCGATATTTACTTTTGTCATTTCCGGATTGCCATAGCGTTCGGTATTCGCTTTATCCAGTAAAGCCATAGTCTTCACACCGTATTCTCCGGTCTGGAGCACCATCTTTACCCATTCGCCTGCCGGAAGTGATTTTGTGGCAGTGGCGGCCAAAGCATGTTGCATAAAAGTATGGATAGAAGCATCGTCATATCCCAGACGCATGGCATGTTCCAGATATGCCGCCATACCTTTCAGACCATAAGTCATCAATTCTTTCAGGGAACGCAGGTCTATGTCGGGCTCACGCAGCACACCTACGCTTTCCGCTTTGGAAGCATACTCATCACGTCCACCCTGCCATTGCAGTTCGTCGATTTCAGGCAAGGAAATACCTTTTTCTTTGGCTTCTTCTATTAAACGGTTACGCAATATCATACCTTTATCCACCCTGTTCAGAATGCTTTCATCATCGAAGTTGGCATTTGTAATGGTGCAGAATAAGGCATCCACAACAAAACGGTTCACTTCGGCAGCTACGGGATGTCCTGCGTTACGGAATTCATCAGTAACGACTGATATTCCACGTACCACGAACATCAGCAAATCCATTGCCTTTGCTGTATGACTTTCTTTTCCACACACACCTTTCAAGATACAACCGGTGCCTTTCATTGTCTCCTGACATTGATAACAAAACATGTTTGGTTCCATATTCCTATTCATTTAAAAGTTTGCATAATCTTTTGATAAGATAAGCAGCACCTCAGCAATAAAAATAAGCAGGCTTATGTTCTATTGCATTCGATTTGCATTATCTTTGTGCAAAGATGAGAGTTCTACAACGCACAAACTGTCACGAATGTTACATCGAATCACAAAAAAGTAAAAAAAGAATGGAAATCCATACATTATTGGAAATGCCTCCTTTCCAAGACATAACAGAAGAAGAGTTATTATCCCTCATCCTGGCACCCGAACATGCACACAGGCAATACAAACCTGCTGACTTCATTGCCATGCAGGGAGAAGCATATCGTTCTCTATTCATATTGTGCAACGGCAGTGTGCGTACCCAAATGGTCAGTGCGGAGGGGAAGCAACTCACCATCGAAACGCTGAAAGCCCCGCAACTGCTTGCCCCGGCTTTTGTCTTTGCCTCCGAAAACCGCTTCCCGGTAAATATCGAAGCTAAAGAGAAATGTGAGATACTCGTTATAAACAAGAACATTTTCCTGGAATTCCTGCATCAACACCCCGCTGTGATGCGCAACTTTCTGCAACTGGTATCGGACAGAACCCTATTTCTCTCCAAAAAGCTAAATGCCTTTGCCCTACAAAGTCTGAAATCGCGTATACTGAACTATCTACGCATGCATGGCACGATACTCAACCAGCAGGAAGTGGCACAAATACTGGGAGTGGCGCGTCCCTCGCTGGCACGTGCCTTATCGGAACTGGCAAGCGAAGGGTGCATCCGAATGGAAGAGAAGGAAATGCGGATAAATGCAGTCTCCGCCCAAAAGTATTTATAAAAAACGTCCGCACTTATATATTATTCTTACCTTTGTCCAAGAATAAAAAGCTATGGAAAAGATTCTACTGGATGAAAAGTACGAACAGTTGTTGTTCCAAATCCCTCTACTAAGGGATTTGCCACATAATATCAAGCAATCGCTGCTTGAGAAACTGGAATATTCAGTCTATTCTATAGACAAGAAAGATATAGTTGCCCGGCAAGGCACCCCCTGCAAGAAGCTATATATACTATTGGAAGGTAAATTGCGTGTAGATATTATAGACGGTCTGGGCAATAAAGTTATGGTAGAATACATCGTTGCCCCCCGGGCCTTTGCCACTCCCCATCTCTTCGGCAGCAACACCACACTGCCGGCAACTTTTACTGCCATTGAAGACTGTATCCTATTCACTGCCACCAAAGAATCCACCTTCAAGCTTATCAGCCAGGATCCCAAAGTGCTGCACAACTTCCTTTGCATAACGGGAAATTGCAATGCCTGCACGGTTTCGCGATTAAAAACCCTTTCCCGCAAAACAGTCCGCGAAAGGTTTGTCGTCTATCTGTTTGAAAACAGAATTTCCAACTCTACCAGCATCACCATTGCGCATACCCAATCTGAGCTGGCAGAATACCTCAATGTAACCCGCCCGGCACTTTCAAAGGAAATCAATAAGATGACCAAAGAAGGTATTATCCTAATGACGGGTAAGAAAATTGAGGTATTGAATGAAGCAGCTCTGAAAGAGTATATCTAAACTACCATTTTACAAACAAGATTCTCGGATTGATGTTGACAGATACCCAGCCCCAATCCTGCCAGCGTTTATGGTCGCCGCCTTTCACCACGTCCATAGACTTCGTACCCCGCATAATGGAGTAACCGGCAGAAAGCTTCACGTCCTTCATCACATTCCAGTCAAGCTGATAGTCCATCTCCGAACCCAATCCCTTTTTTACATCATCCAGCTTGGCAGCAGTAGCAAAATAGTGATAATTCAGTTGCATACTCACCTGCTTGGATGTCTTGAAGTTGACACCCAACTGGGCATCCTGCAAACCGGGAGCTACTCCCTGCCAAGCAGAAGCATAGAAATAGTCCATCGCTCCATAGAACTTATGATGTGTTCCGTAAAGAGGATCGAATGCTTTGAACTTGTCACCTTTCCCGTCACTGCCACTCAGATAATCATAACCCAAGCTCACACTCCATTGCTTGTCTATGGCATAGGCAGCCTTCACGCTTACCATAAAGGCAGATACACTCTGCGCATTCTTGTTCTTTCCGGTCTGATAATAGAAAGCAGCCTGCACAGGTAGCCAATTTCCCGATTCCGGCTGATAAGTCACGTAAGTACCGAACGTCTGCAAATAGCGGGTATGGGAAGTTTCTGTTTCTGCATCACCGGTTTCCAGGCCCAGATTCATGAATAACAAAGAGACATCAAGGTTGGGGGTTTGCGCCGCATAATGATACCAAAGGGTCTGCATATTCTTATAAGGTTGTGCACCGTCATAATAATAGGTACCGCCTTTTGCCTTTTCCTTGTTCTGGTTGAAGGCAAGAATGAAATGCAGTTGGTGGGCATTCTTGGCATAGCCCAACTTCAATGCATCGTGATAGCGACCGGCCACATTCCAGTCCAGCCCTCCCAAAATACGTTCGTCGTCATAAGACAAGGTCTGGCGCCCCAGTTGTGCAAAGAAACCGGCACCAAAGTTGAGTTTTGCCCATGCTTCGTTCATAATGAAACGCCCGTTAGTGTCTATCTGCGGGTCCTGCCCCCATACGCCTACATGTTGGGCCGAAATCTTCATACTCAAATCCGAACGTTTATACTCCATGGAAAGACGTGCACGGTTGTTGATAAATGAAGCAGCCTTGTCTCCCTCGAAACGTGGTAACTGTGCTCCGTTACGGTATTCTGCACGGGGTCTGATTTGCATCGACATGGTGAATTCGTTCTCTTTCTCCGAACCTTGTGCCCACAACATTCCGGGCAACAGCAATAAGCCTAATGCCAAATAAACTGTTTTCATAAGTATTTTAATTTAAGTTATACGTATGTACACTCACTCCTTGTGCCGAGGGCAAGTAATTGATGCCATACCAACACATTTGCAACAACAGAAAAGATACAAGCAAGCCAAACAGTGCCTTACGATAGGCCGCGGGGCATCCCAATCGGAAATGGATATATGCCAGATAGGAGAACCAGGTAGCCGCCGCCCAAGTCTCCTTGGGATCCCATGCCCAATAGTGTCCCCAAGCAGCTTTCGCCCAGACAGCACCGGACAGCATACCCAGTGTCATGAAGGCAAGTCCTACATAAGTCAGATTATCGCACAAAGCCATCTCATGCCGTTCAATTCCTTTTTTCTTGAACCACAGCAGGTAGACAGCCATCACCGTAGCGGCACCCAGCATGGCATAGGCAAACATATAGACAATGACATGAGGAGTGAACCACGGACTCTGCAAAGCGGGCATCAACGTCTTGTTGTGTATTTCGGGCCTAAAAATATTGATGCAGACAAACACCAAGGACAAGACGGAACTGAAACCGAGAATCCATTTGTACCTCCAACGACTGTAAGTGATGATTCCTGCCAATGGAAGAAAGAATGAATACCACAAACGCGTCTCCCCCATCGTCCGCATCGGAGGACGCTCCAAAGAAATCCACATGCCGACAATGAAGCTGAAAAAGACAGCCAAGCCCAGACAAGTCAAAGTGTATACCACTACCGGACGTTTACCACGCCATGCAGCGACAGCTCCCAATCCCCAGAAAAGTAAAGCGACAATGGCAAACAGAGCAAAATAATCCCAACTCATACCGTCTCCTCCTTTCTTTCTTCTGTTCCTTTCGGTGCATTGACAAACAAGCAGACTGCCCCCAGCACCATCATTATGATGCCGGCATATACAGCCGGAAGCCAGGGATCGCGTACCAGTTCAAAAACACTGACATCACTCCACCGTCCTTTCGTTTCGTCATAGCTTAATTGATAAATGTTCCATCCGAATATCTTCAAAGGACGGTTCACTTCGATTGTGTCTTCCACTACCTCTCCTGACTGCGTATAAACCGTTACAGCAGAAACAAATCGCTGCGGCTCACGTTCGGGCATCACCAGACTGGTCTGTTCCGACAAGCGCAATGCCTTATAAGGAAACATGAAACTACCGCAACTCACCCATCCCTCCTTCGACTGTCCGGAGGTAGCATTCACCGCCTTCAGATAAACAGCATAGGTAGCTCCCATCGAATGGAATTCGGTAAACTTCAAGGTATCTTCCGCAGCTACAGAGGCAGCCATCGGAATGGATTGAAGGATAGAGATGTCCCAATCCAGCAACCTCCCCCGTTCTACCTTCTCTTCCAACAGCAAATGTTCCGGCACATCCTTCGGCAGTGCCTGCCCGGTCTCATTATTTATCAGCATCAGCTTGGGAGGGTATTCATGTATGGTGAATTCTTTCAGTTCAATGGCAAGCGGAAGCTCCGTCAGCCTGCCATCCTCATTCGTGGCACGCCATTCAGTCTTGCCCAATTGGGTAATCATTCTCAGTCGTTGCATATCTGCATTGCCCAGCGTTGCCGTCAAGAGGGCGACAAACAAGCCGACATGATTCAGCAGAAAAGGAATCTTACGCAATTTTAAAGGAATACATACACGGAGAATGGTCAGTCCCAAGACAGTAACCAGCCAGATATAAAGCAACACGAACGGCCAGAAAGAAAGCATCTTCGAAAAGCCGATGACATCTGCCGAAGGCTGGGTAGAAGGAACCTGCCGCACCAATCCCATAACGACAGTGACAACCGCCACACATACCAGGGAAGAAACTGCAGCCGTATAATGACTGAGCCATCCGAAACAGTACACCCGTCTACGAAATCCATGCATGCATGCCAACAATAGCAGGAACAACACCAGAACGATGACATTGACCGGCCACGCAAACAAGCCCCAACGAATATCTCCAACGCTCCACTGCAACAGCAAGCCCGTGACGAACAGTCCTGCCCCACAGATAAAACCTTCCTTATACCTCCACGGTTTCTTCCACATCTTCTGATTTACGATTTGACGATGTACGATGTACGATTGGAGTTAGATTGTTGATAGAGTCAATCCGGGATGTACATATCGGGGAGTAATCCCAATCGTACATCGTAAATCGTCCAATCGTAAATAAATTTATTTTAGTGCTAACCGGTTGTTGGCTTTGGCTTTTTCCAACCAAGCCGGTACGGTAGTCTTCAAGAATTTGTCCTTTGCAGCTCTTTCGGCATCCATATCGAGGCCGATATATTCCTGCGCCTTGTCTTTGGTAGAGATATCCGGCATGGGAACATTGTCCGTATATCCATGCTTTGCCAGCACTTTGGAGACAGCCAAACGCGCCTGCATAGCTCTATCCAAGCCGTGAGACAAGACACGCTGGATTTCCTGTGGTGCATGGAAAGCACCTCCGTGAGATGCCACACCGAAGTCCCAACGCCATTGCGCCTGGCGAATCAGTGCCAGCACTTCTTTCATCTGCTCTTCCGTAGCTCCCTTGTCCCAGGCAAATTTAGCTTCGATATGAGCTTTGGCAAGTTCCTGTTCAAGGCGGTTGCGGATTTCATTGGCCTTGCGCTGGCGTTCGTAGACATTGTTGCACAAAGTCTCCTCACTTTCGCGATGGCAGGTTTGGCAGGTACGGTCTATCATAGCCAACGGACTTTGTATATGGTGGTCGCTGAACTTCACGCCACCTTCACTCTTATAGGGCATGTGGCAGTCCGCACACGATACGCCACGCTGACCGTGAATGCCCATCCGGGCTATTTCAAAATCGGGGTGTTGCGCTTTCAGGATGGGGGTACGGCTCAACTTATGTATATAGTCGTAGAAACCGGCCTCATCATAATAGGCTTCCATGTCTTCCACCGTAAAACCTTTGTCCCAGGGGAAAGTCAGGTACTTGCCGTCACCCT
>ENA-OPNR01001052-OPNR01001052.1-human-gut-metagenome-genome-assembly--contig:-NODE-1052-length-11574-cov-2.491883_pt1 | contig 11574 bp, 10 predicted proteins | sample MGYA00241543_ERZ501783 | MGnify/ENA primary metagenome ERZ501783 (study PRJEB25962, sample SAMEA2042557) | human gut metagenome | biome: human gut; feature: human-associated habitat; material: faeces... | reverse complement strand
GGCTGCAGGTCCCGCTTCTTACGGTTTCACCGATACTCTGGGCCGTATGCACTCTGACGCGCAGTTCGCTGGTTCTTCCTCCGTACCTGCACACGTTGAGATGATGGGTCTGATCGGCATGGGCAACAACCCGATGGTAGGTGCTACCGTAGCTGTTGCTGTATCCATCGAGGAAGCTGCTAAGGCTGGTAAGTTCTAAAACATAAAATCATATAAATCAAGGATTTCAAGGCTCCCGACATTGTTCGGGAGTCTTTTTTTCCACAAAATTACTTTGTAATCGAACATGCATTCTGCTATAATCATTTATAGAAAGTGTTTGAAAGGAGGCAGCAATGGAATCACAATCCCATACTTATATTGCCATGGATCTGAAGTCTTTTTATGCCTCCGTGGAGTGCGTTGACAGAGGGCTGGATCCTTTGAATACGAATCTGGTGGTGGCGGATGCTTCCCGGACGCAGAAGACCATCTGCCTGGCGGTATCTCCCTCTCTGAAATCCTATGGAATCCCGGGACGGGCAAGACTGTTCGAAGTGATCTCCAAAGTAAGAGAAGTAAATGCCATGCGGAAAGTGCGGTCCCCTGGCGGCAGATTTTTGGGAAAAAGCACCTTTGCGGATGAATTGCAGAGGCATCCGGAACTGGAAGTTGGTTTTGTGACCGCCACGCCCCGGATGGCGAGATATCTGGAATATAGTACCCAGATCTATAATATTTATTTGAAATATATCGCACCGGAAGATATTCATGTCTATTCTATTGATGAAGTGTTTCTGGATGTGACACAATACCTGAAGACCTATGGTATGACAGCGAGAGAACTAGCATCCAGAATTGCAACAGAGATTCTGGAGAAAAAAGGGCTGACCGCCACAGCAGGAATTGGAACCAATCTGTACCTGTGCAAGATTGCCATGGATATTGTAGCGAAGCATATGGAACCGGATGATAACGGAGTCCGGATCGCCGAATTGGATGAGATCAGCTATCGGGAACTTTTGTGGGATCACAGGCCGCTGACGGATTTCTGGAGAGTCGGCGCCGGATACCGCAAGAAGCTGGAAGCCGCCGGAATGTTTACCATGGGCGATGTGGCCAGATGCTCTATCGGAGGACCGGGAGATTACTATAACGAAGATTTGCTGTACCGGATGTTCGGCATCAATGCGGAGCTTTTGATCGATCATGCCTGGGGGTATGAGCCGGTGACCATGGACCTGATCAAATCCTATCGACCGGAGACTAACTGTATCAGCTCCGGTCAGGTACTGCATTGCGCCACGGATTTTATGCAGGCCAAGATCGTAGTCCGGGAAATGGCAGAACAGCTGGCAATGGATCTGGTGGAAAAAAAGCTGGTCACAGATCAGATCGTGCTGACTGTTGGCTATGATATTGACAACCTGAAGATTCCGGAGATCGCAGATCATTATCATGGTGAAATCACGGTAGATCGTTATGGCAGAAGCGTGCCGAAGCATGCCCACGGCACTGGAAACCTTGATGCAATGACTGCGTCAGTCAGCAGGATTACAGAGACAACAATGGGATTATATGAACGGATTGTAGATCCCATGCTGCTGACCCGAAGAATCACTCTGGTGGCCAATCATCTAAAGGATGCGGACAACGTAAAGGAAGAGCCGTTCTACGAACAGCTGGATCTGTTCTCCGGAGGCTTTTTGCAAACGGGGCAGAAAGAAACTTCCCGGGAAACAAAGCAGCTGGAAAAGGAACGGCTGGAAAAAGAAAAACACTTGCAGGAAGCAATGCTCAGCGTAAAATCAAAGTATGGAAAGAATGCGATTCTGAAGGCTGCCGATCTGCAGGAGGGAGCCACAACCATAGACAGGAACCGTCAGATTGGCGGACATAAGGCATAATATTTATCGGATCACAAAATCCGATAACAGGAAAAGAGTAAAAAGATGAATGAAAAATATAAGGACATGCTCCATCTACCTCACCCGGTGTCAGCCACCCATCCCCGAATGGCTTTACAGGACCGTGCTGCACAGTTTTCACCGTTTGCAGCATTGGCGGGATATGATGACGCTCTGAGAGAAACGGCCCGCCGGACAGACCGTTTTGTGGAACTGGATGAGGACAGGAAGCAGGAGCTCGACCGCCAGATTTCTTATTTGCAACAGCATCTGCTGGACACAGTGCCGGTGAAAATTATTTATTTTGTGCCGGATGAGAAAAAGGACGGCGGCAGATATACTGCCGGAGAAAGCTGTGTCCGCAAAATCGATGAAAACACAAAAAGCCTTCGGATACAGGGAACAGAAATTCCGGTAGAGAGGATCTACGGGATCGATTTTCTGTAGTTACATTGTAAATAGTTCAGAAAAATGCTAAAATATTACCAATAGTATTTTGAGAACAAGAATGGAAAGGAATTTCTGACAATGAAGAAAAAATGTATCAGTACAGCAACACTGTCAGTGCTTTTGCTTGTACTGTTTCTTCCTGTTTTCTATTATATAGTATTCTACGGGACCAATATGAACTACAACGAAATGCATAAGATCATTACCGTGGAGGGAAATAAAGTACTATCCCTGTGCGCGGTGATCGGAGTGGCTGTACTGGGGGCAGCGTACTATTTTCTGCGAAAGATTCCTTACACCGGACGCATAGCAGTCTGGTTTACCGGGATCACACTGGCAGTCTGTATTCTGTTCTGTCTTGTGAATATAAAAATATCCAAATGCATTGCATTTTACGGTGGCTGGGATTGCGGCATGGTGGCCAATTCCGCCCGCTGGCTTTATGAAGGCCAGACACTGGGGTATGACGATTACTATACGATCTACAGTAATAATATTCCCGTTACATGGCTTTTGTATCAGTTGTATTCTTTTGCCTCAGGACTTAAGGGGTATCCCTACAATCCGGAATTTATCTGGATCCAGTTCCAGTGCGTCATGCTGTCACTGGCGGTATTCTGTTCGGTACTTCTGGTCCTTCAGGTCAGCAGGAACCTTGGAATTTCCGTGATTGCCCTGGTCTTTCAGAGCATCTTTCTGGGAATCTCTCCCTGGAAGATCATTCCCTATACGGACGGAAGCACCATTGCCATGCCGATCCTGATTCTTCTACTGTATTCATTGTTCCGGAAGAATGGGAGAAAACGGAAATACCTTTTATGGTTTTTGATAATGTTTCTGGGGTGCCTTGGCGGAATCATGAAAGCCACCTGCTATGTCACATTGATTGCGGTAGTACTGGTGGATCTGGTATGGTCTGCCTGGGAAGAAGTGCCAATGCGTAAGCGGCTGCAGAAGACCGGCTTAAAAATCTTGCTTCTGATAGCGGCTTTTGGACTTGGGGCTTTCTGTAAGCAGGGAATCTACTGTTCCGTACAGTATGATTATAATGCGGATATGGAGATCGGCTGGAGTAATTATATGTATAACGGCCTCAATGAGGATACTACCGGGGCCTGTTCCGGAGAGGGACTTGAGATCGTACGATCTTTTGCTGGTACGGATAAAAATACCCGGATACAATATGAGATGGAAGGAATCCGCAAAAGAATCGGTGATCGTGGGATTGGGGGTACCATCCGGTTCTGGCTGCGTAAGCAGGTCATGAATTTTAACGACGGGACGTTCAGCTGGTATCAGGAAGGGTATTTTCAGGCGTGGGAATATCCGTTGAACATAGACAGCTCCTGGAAAGAACCTCTGAGGGCTTTTTACTGGCAGGACGGCAGCAATTATATCTGGTTTACGACGATCAGCCAGGGATTATGGCTTTTTGTACTGTTGGGAGTTATAATGGAAGCCAGTATGCTTTTGTGGACGGCGGTGTCAACAATCCGCAGACCCCAATACCGGACAGAAGAGAACCTGTCTGACCGGCTGTGTCTTTCTACTGTGATGATCGTTACATTTATCGGTATGTTTTTATTTGTTATGTTATTCGAGGCAAGAGCCAGATATCTATATAATACCATTCCGGTATTCTCTGTCATGGCAGTCTTTGGATATTACGAATTGTATCGGAAATTATTCATATTTTGTGACAAAAGGCGGAAATAACTTCGTTTTCCGGTAGAAATTGCACGTTATGAGAGCCTATAATGTGAAAATAACACTGGTAAAATATACAAACATCCTGTATAATGTACAGTAATGACTGAGAAATGAGTCAGGAACAAAAAAGAGGGAGGAAGAATAAATGTACTTTTGTAAGAATTGCGGCGAGCCTTATATGACAGACGAAGCTGTGATGTGCGTAAAGTGCGGTGTGGCCAAGGGACAGGGGAATAATTACTGCCATAACTGCGGTAAGCCTTTAGCTCCGGATGCAGCAGTATGTTTAAACTGTGGCGTAGCCAATAAGCAGGCACCGGCACCGGATGCAAAATCCAAACTGGTAGCCGGTCTGTTGGCAATTTTCCTTGGTACGTTCGGCGTACATAATTTCTATCTTGGCTATACCGGTAAGGCAGTTACCCAATTGGTACTTTCCATCGTGGGAATCCTTTTATGCTGTGTGGTAGTCGGCGTATTCATTGTTATGGGTGTAGGTATCTGGGGACTGGTAGAAGGTATCATGATCCTGACCGGCAAGATCGACACAGACGGCAAGGGTAATCCCCTGGCAGATTAATATCAGGCCTTTTCCAGGCCAGAAAGAGGAGAAAATGGACGGACAGAATTTTGAAAATGAAAACAATGTTACAGTAGATACTACTGCAACAGAAGTAAGCTCCGCAGCAGAAACTGTACAGGAGACCCCGGTAACAGAACAGCCTGTGAACAATTATCAGGATTATACCGCAAATGTACAGCCTCAGGCAGCTGCAACAGCTCCTGTACAGCAGCCGGAGAACAAAGAAACCAATGTACTGGCTATTGTCAGCCTGGTACTGGGTATCCTTTCCATCGTACTTGGATGCTGCACCGGATGGATCGGCGCACTGTTTGGAATCGGTGGTATCATTTGCGCAGTATTTGCCAACAAGCAGGGCAAGACCGGCCTGGCAAAGGCTGGACTGATCTGTTCTATCATTGGTATTGTACTGGGAATTATCATTACAATCTTAGCTGCTGTATTTTCTGTAGCATTTATGAGTGAACTTGCAAACTACTACTAAAAACCAGCGGAGCCTGGAAGATCAGCTTTATATTGCAGGATGGATATTTCTGCTGGTCGGAAGCATCGGAAGCTTTCTGTATCTTCATATAATCGTTCCGAGACTGCAGGGATATACCTGCGTGGTCTATCGATTATTTGGGATTTACTGTCCCGGCTGTGGTGGAACGAGAGCGGTAAGTGCACTGCTTACTGGACATCCGCTACTGGCCACCTGGTATCATCCACTGGTTACGTATACTGTTGTTATCTTTGGAGGTTTTATGCTAAGTCAGACCCTTGCCAGATTACATATTGGCAGGATCAAAGGCTGGCGCTTTCATGAATGGCATCTGTATGCGGCGGTAGGGATCATGATAGGGAACTTTATTCTGAAGAATATTTTGCTTCTGAAGTTTCACATTACATTATGACTGTATTTGCATTTTTTACATATACAGAATATTTTATCGCACAAAAGTGCAGAGGGAGAAAACATGAATAAAAAAACTACGGGTATCATTGCTTACATTACCTGGATCGGCTGGATCGTTGCTTTTTGCGCAGGTGACAAAGAGGGTGCTAAGTTCCATCTGAATCAGGCTCTGGTTATTCTGATCGGCCAGATCGTTGCAGCGGTAATCAACTACATTCCTTATGTAGGTGGTATTGTTGGCACTATCTTAAGCATCTTTCTGTTTGTATGCTGGATCATGGGTCTGATTTATGCTTGCCAGGAGCAGGAGAAGGAAGTTCCTCTGATCGGCCAGATCAAGATTTTAAAATAATAAAAATGACAATAAGTCATAAAAAGAATCCCCGGTGTTCATTACATCGGGGATTCTTTTTATGGGTGCGCCTGGCAGCGCACGTTTCTGTGATTATTAAAAAATTGTAACTATTCTGCAGCAGAAGCAGCCGCTGTTTCCTCTGCAGTGGTCAGATTTACATCTTCGGGCTGTTCACCGTGCAGGAAAGTGATGATGATCTGGATCCGCTTGTAAGCTCTGGCATAATTTTCCTTTGCATAGTCTGCGGTCAGCTGATTGTAACCACCGTTATCATAGGCATCGTGGTAACTCTCTACCGCAGTGGTCATATATTCGCTTGCTTCATCGGCAAGAGATTCCAGATAATCAAATTCAGTAGGAAAATCCAACGCTGCAAAATCCTGAAAAGCGCTGTCCAGCTGATCCAGATAACCGAGAAGTTCATCGGTGGCATTTTCGGATGTCGCGTCTACGTTGTTGATCTCGGTATCTATATCGGAGATCTTGGTACAAAAAGAATCTATTTCCTCCTTAAACTGTGTCAGCGCAGGATCCTTTCCGCAGGCGGTAAGCGTAAGTGCGGTCAGCAGTCCGGCCGTAAGGGCAAGTATTTTTTTCTTCAAAATTATATCCTCCAAATCATTTGATCCATCTAAAAATTTATCATATTCTGCAGTTTTACGCAACCTTATAATGTTAAAACGTCCCCTTTACGAATAAAAGGACATTGTGGTATGATTAAAAGAATCAAGATACAGGAAAAGAGAACTATGACAAGAGAAGAATTTATTACGTTAAGTAAAGACCATATTTTATATCTGGACGGCGCTACAGGATCCAATCTGGTGAAGGCAGGAATGCCTTCCGGCGTCTGCCCGGAGCAGTGGATCCTGGAGCATCAGGATGTCATGCTACAATTACAGAAGGATTACGTGCAGGCGGGAACCAATATCCTGTATGCCCCTACCTTTACCGCCAATCGCGTCAAACTGGCAGAATATCATCTGGAAAAAAATATGACTTCCATGATTCGTGATCTGGTGGCTATTTCGAAGAAAGCGGCAGAGAGTACTCCGGGACATCCGGTTTATGTGGCCGGTGATCTCACAATGACTGGTGAACAGTTAAAGCCCATGGGAAAAATGAATCTGGAAACACTGATCGATATTTATAAAGAGCAGATTCTTTGTCTGGTGGATGCCGGGGCGGATCTTCTGGTGGTGGAGACCATGATGAGCCTGGCGGAGACCAGAGCGGCACTGATCGCGGCGAAAGAAGTCTGTGATTTGCCGGTAATCGCTACACTGACCTTTGAAGCGGATGGAAGAACTTTGTTCGGTACGGATGCGAAAACGGCGGCCATTGTGTTGGAAAGCCTGGGGGCCAGTGCTATCGGTGCCAACTGTTCCACTGGTCCGGCTCAGATGGAGAACATTATTTCGGAGATGGTATCCCATACCAGAATTCCTGTAATTGCAAAACCCAATGCCGGACTTCCTTTTCTGGATGAAAACGGAACTACCTGCTACAACATGGAAGCAGAAGAGTTTGCAGAAGAGATGGAAGTACTGGTCAATGCCGGAGCTACGATTCTTGGCGGCTGTTGTGGTACCACTCCGGAATTCATAAGACAGATCCATGAACGATTTGGTACAGATGCGAAGGTTGCAGCATCCCGAAGACCGGATGGAATTCGGTATCTGACCTCCGAACGTATTACCCACAGCTTTGGGCTGGATGACGGCTTTTTCGTTGTGGGAGAACGTATCAATCCTACCGGCAAGAAAGCACTTCAGGCACAGCTTCGTGAGGGCAGCTTTGAAAAGGTGATACAGTTTGCCGAAGAACAGGAAGCCTGCGGTGCCAAGGTACTGGATATCAATATGGGCATGAGCGGTATCGACGAGAAAGCCAGCATGCTTCGGGCTCTGGAGGAAGTCAGCGGTGTCACGAACCTGCCTCTTTCCCTGGATTCCAGCTACGTGGAAGTCTTAGAAGCTGCACTGCGTAATTATCCCGGACGTGCTCTGGTCAATTCTGTATCTCTGGAGACGGAAAAATTTGAAAAACTACTTCCCATTGTAGCCAAATACGGTGCTATGTTTATCCTGCTTCCTTTGTCGGATGCGGGACTGCCCAAGGATATAGAAGAGAAGAAAGAGATTATTCACAAGATTTATGACCGGGCACTTTCTCTGGGAATGTGCAAAGAAGATATCGTGGTGGACGGCCTGGTGGCAACGGTAGGTGCCAATCCGAAAGCTGCACTGGAAACGTTGGAGACCATCCGCTATTGCAAAGAGAACGGTTTTGCCACGATCTGCGGTCTGTCCAACATTTCCTTCGCCATGCCGGAGAGAAGTTTTGTTAATACCGCATTCCTGACGCTGGCAATTCAGGCGGGACTGACCATGGCTATTGCCAATCCTTCCCAGGAACTTCTGATGAGCTGTGCTTTGGCTGCGGATCTGCTGTTGAACAAAGAAGAAGCCGCTCTTCGCTATATCGAGTACGCCGGTGGTGTCAGGGAGCGCAGAGAAGAGAAAGAAGCGGAACTGGCAAAAAAACTGGCACTGCTGGAAAATCAGGGAACAACCGCCAAGACAGGCACTGCCGGCAATGCCGCCAAAGAAGCGACTACTGATAACGGTCCGCAGATCAATGAAATGCAGGACAAGCTGAAGACGGCGGTACTGAAAGGCAACCGTAACGGCATTGTAAAGATCACGAAGGAAGCATTGGAAAGCGGAGAGAAACCTGCGGAGCTATTGAATCAGGTACTGCTTCCTGCCATTAATCAGGTAGGTGAATTCTTTGATCAGGGCAAGTATTTTCTGCCGCAGCTGATTGCCAGTGCGGAAGCCATGAAGAATTCCATCGAGGTGCTGGAACCGTTGCTGCAGACCGGAGGCACCGGAGAAGAAATGCCGGTGGTGGTCATTGCCACGGTGGAAGGAGATATCCATGATATCGGCAAGAATCTAGTGGCACTGATGTTAAAAAACCACGGATTCCATGTGATCGATCTGGGCAAGGATGTGCCGCAGGCGAAAATTCTGGAGTCGGCGAAAGAACATCATGCGGAATTTATTGCCCTGTCAGCACTGATGACCACCACCATGCAGAGAATGCGGGAGATCGTGGCAGCCGCAAAAGAAGAAGGCATCACCGCCAAGATCATCATCGGCGGAGCCGCGATCACCCAGGAATATGCGGATGAGATCGGTGCCGACGGCTATTCCAAGGATGCGGCGGATGCCGTGAAACTGGCCAAAAGCCTGATGTAGAAGAGTCTGAAACAACAGAAATAATGGAGTATAGATAAAGGAGCAAAGCAAAATGATTGGAGCAGATGCGATTATTAAATGTCTGGAAGCCGAGGGGGTAAGTACTGTTTTCGGATATCCCGGTGTTGCCATATGTCCTTTTTTCAACAGCATTCTGGATTCTGACATCAAAACGGTGTTGATCCGTACAGAACAGAACGCGGCCCATGCGGCCAGCGGTGTTGCCCGTATGACCGGAAGACCCGGTGTATGTGCGGTGACCTCCGGCCCCGGTGCCACCAATGTGATCACCGGTATTGCCACGGCATTTGCTGACAGTATCCCCATGATCTGCATTACCGGTCAGGTCAACAGTGAACTGCTGGGCAGTGATGTGTTCCAGGAGGCGGATATTACCGGCGCCGTGGAATCTTTTGTAAAATACAGCTATCTGGTGAAAAATGTAAATGATATTCCCAGAGTGTTCAAGGAAGCATTTTATATTGCCAATACCGGTAGAAAAGGGCCGGTATTGATCGATATTCCCATTGATATCCAGAATGCAACGATCAAAAATTTCCATTATCCGGAAGAAGTGAATCTACGTACCTACAAGCCTACCGTCAAAGGACATGCCGTGCAGATCAAGAAGGTTATCAAAGAGCTGGAGCGGGCGAAACGTCCCATTATCTGTGCCGGAGGAGGAGTCCTGCTCAGTGAGGCCGAGGAGGAGCTGCGCAGCTTTGCGGAAGAACACGGTATTCCCGTGGTGTCCACCATGATGGGTATCGGTGTTATGCCTACCGAACATCCGCTTTATTATGGAATGGTGGGCAATAACGGTAAGACTTATGCCAACCGTGCCATGAACGAATCGGATCTGCTGATCATGGTGGGAGCCAGAGTGGCAGATCGCGCGGTCAGTCAGCCGGATCTCATCACAAGAAACAAAGTGCTGGTGCACATTGACGTGGATCCTGCGGAGATCGGCAAAAATGCGGGTCCTTCCATTCCACTGGTAGGTGATGCAAAACACATCTTCCAGGATTTTCAGAAAGAAGAATTTGACTGTAACTACGAGGAATGGCTCACTACATTGAATGAATATCGTTCTACCATGGAGAAGAAGAGAACCCCCAATCCCGATTATGTGGATCCTGCAGCATTTATCACAAGACTTTCCGAGAAGATGCAGGAGGACGGTGTCTATGTGGCGGACGTGGGACAGAATCAGATCTGGTCCTGTGGCTATCACATTGTGAAAAAAGGCAAATTCCTGACCTCCGGCGGTATGGGAACCATGGGTTATTCTATTCCGGCAGCCATGGGAGCCAAGACAGCGGCCATGGATAAGCAGGTTATTGCGGTATGCGGTGACGGTTCCTTTCAGATGTCCATGATGGAGCTGGCTACGATCAGACAGCACAATATCCCGGTAAAGATCATCGTGCTAAAGAACAATTATCTGGGTATGGTAAGGGAATACCAGCACTATACCTACAAAGATCATTATTCTGTCGTGGATCTGTCCGGAAGCCCGGATCTGGAGAAATTATCTGCGGCCTATGATATTCCGTATCTGCGATTGAACAACATGGAACACGTGGATGAGATTCTGGACGCTTTTCTGGCGGAAGACAATACTATGCTGTTAGAATGTCTGATCGATCCGATGGATCTGGTAAAATAACGGAAGGGAGCTGTACTTAAAATGAAGAGAATATATTCCGTATTGGTAGAGAACCGTTCCGGTGTTCTGTGCAAGGTAGCCGGTCTGTTCTCCAGAAGATGTTTTAATATTGACAGCCTTGCCGTGGGAGAGACCGATGACCATGCAGTTTCCTGTATGACCATTGTAAGCTCCGGTGATGAGCGTACCCTAGAGCAGATTGAAAAGCAGCTGAATAAGAAACTGGATGTCATCAAAGTGAAGACTTTGTCCCAGGAACAGTGCTATACCCGGGAATTAATGTTATTAAAAGTTAAATATAACAAGAATAATCGTAGGGATATTATAGAAATCTGTGACATTATGAAAACAGAGATCGTAGATATGTCAAAACACTTTATGATGCTGCAGATTTGCGATGCTCCGGAGAAAATCGACACTCTGATCAAGATGCTTCAGACCATCAGTATTGTGGAAGTAGCTCGAACAGGAACCTTGGCATTATCAAAATGCACGGAAAATGATGATTAAAATACATCAATCATAATGTTAAATTCACTAATTGACATTCTGTAGTCATCTTGCTATATTAAGAATACAGTTGCTGCTCCGTCAGGGAGGACGGCTGTAGAAATACGAAAGGTATGGTAGATATTCATGCAGAAAAAAGTATTTCAGCTGTTGGTTGACAACACTTCAGGTGTGTTGAGCCGTATTGCCGGATTGTTTTCCCGTCGCGGTTACAACATCGAAAGTATTACGGCAGGAGTAACAGCAG
>ENA-OPNR01001044-OPNR01001044.1-human-gut-metagenome-genome-assembly--contig:-NODE-1044-length-11606-cov-2.862609_pt1 | contig 11606 bp, 8 predicted proteins | sample MGYA00241543_ERZ501783 | MGnify/ENA primary metagenome ERZ501783 (study PRJEB25962, sample SAMEA2042557) | human gut metagenome | biome: human gut; feature: human-associated habitat; material: faeces... | reverse complement strand
AGGACTGAAAATCCTCGTGTCACTGGTTCGATTCCGGTTCTGGGCATTTTCGCAGGACACCATTTCTTAAAATGGCCGCCCTGCTTCACATATAAACATGCGGGTGTAGTTCAATGGTAGAACACCAGCCTTCCAAGCTGGATACGTGGGTTCGATTCCCATCACCCGCTTTTTGTGTACAACGAATGTGCTAAGAATGAATCTATTTCATTCTTAGCATTTTTTATTTTAGATAAACTTTATACTTTTTCCCTTTTAACCTGCTTCTTTCTATGTTATCCTATCATTATCGCGTTAGTAAAGCGCACAGAATTACGGAGGTTTTCCTATGGAAAAGAAAACTGCATTCAAAGACCTTTCCCGCAAAGCAAAGGTGCAATATATCTGGGACTATTACCGCTGGCACATCATTGCTGCCATCTGCCTTGTGGCGTTTGTCATTTCCATGATCGTACATTATGCTGCCTATAGGGAAAGTGTTTTAGATATAGTGATGGTAAATACCCTGAATCCTTATGAAGAAAGCGTTTCTTCCACAGATGAATTTTTTGAACAGGAAGGCTTTACAAAGAAAGAAGAAGTTACCGTAGATACCTCCATCACTTTTTCTGATGACGATAATTACTCCACAAACTACTACAGTGACCAGAAACTGACTTTAAAACTTTCTGTCGGTGGTGCCGACGTTCTTTTTGCACCGGAATTTGTGTTCCAGCAATACGCTGATGCCGGAAGTCTCATGCCTCTTACAGATTATTTAACAGCGGATGAATTAGAACAGTACAAAGATATGATTGTCTATGCAACAGATTCCGAAACCGGTAAGACACTCCCATGCGGTCTGGAACTGAACGACAACCAATGGCTTTCTGACTACGGCTACTACACCGGAACAGTCTGCTTCGGAATTGCATACGCAGCTGATAACAAAGAGAATGCCGTTGATTTCTTCCATTATGTTATGAACTGAATACCTATTGACAAAAAAATCGTGCAAACACAATACGTTTTTGTTCGCACGATTTTTTATTTCAATTATGATTTACAATCTCCGTTACTCCAGTTTAAACCGTTTCACCTCAGTATCAAGCAGATCTGCGATCTCATTGTTATGATCAGCTGCCTTCTGGATATCGCCAACACTTCCGGTAAGATCTGTGGACATTTCTGCCACATTCACAATGCCCTTTGCGCTCTCTTCGACAGCTGCACTGACTGCTGTCGTTGATTCCCTGATCTCGTCCATGGCTTTCTGCAATTCGCCTGCAGCACTTGTGAACTCTTCCATAATGGAATTCATATCACCTGCATCTTTGCTGTAACACTCACTCATTTCCACTAACTGCTGATAACCATCCACAGCAGTTATTCCCGCAAATTCGACCATATTTTCTGCCGCAAGTGCCAGACCATTCACAGCCTCAACTACCGCTGCACTCACTTTTTGTATCTGTTCTGCAGCTTCTGCCGAATTGGCAGCAAGTTTTCCGATCTCATCTGCCACGACTGCAAATCCTTTTCCTGCCTCTCCTGCCCTTGCTGCCTCAATGCTCGCATTTAATGCCAGCAGATTAGTCTGATCGGTGATCTCGATAATATTGGCTGTAAGTTGTGCTATCTTCTGCACTGCGTTGGACTGCTCGATCTTCTCATCCAATGTCCGTGCCATTTCGGCTGTCTGCTCCGCAACCTCCTGCTGTTTATTTAAGGCTTCTGTGCGGACACTGGCTGCCCGCCCGTTCATTTCACCGGAAGAATCTTTCCCATGTTCTGCACGTGCTGCCATGTTTTCAATGGATGTATAAACTTGTCCCACTGAGGTGCTGATCTGCTCCAGTGAAGCGTTTGTCTCCTCCATTGCCGCACTCATTTCCTCCATAGTTGCGGAAACATCTGTGATATTCACCTCTGCTGCTGCAAGGTTTTGTGCGATCTTTTGTGATGAACCATTTAAATGTTCTGAATTATCGGAGATCTTCAACATGATTCCCCGTATGTATTCCAATAAAGCATTGACATTCCCTGCAATGAGTTCCATCTCATCTCCACTGTGGATGTCCAGCTTCTGTGTCAGATCTCCCTCATTATGCACGATCTCATAAATCTTGTCGTCCACTTTCTGAAGCCCTCTCGTGATCGTTGAAATAATGATACTGAGAGCCGCTACTGCAAGAACAATGCAGACCACACCGATCTTGATCACTCCCACAAGTGATGCCTCAAGCCGGGCAGTAATATCAGATGCATCATAATCGCACCCCAGAACTGCCACCACTTTTCCTGCGCTGTTTGTGATCGGCTTGTAGACTGTGATCAGGTCTCCATCCTCCGTCTCATCAATATAATCCTGCACATATTCCTGTCCCTCAAATACAGATTTTAACTCCTCATAAGAGTCAGCAAAAGAATCACCGAGATAACTTACATCTTCGGTTGCTTCCACATCTACTCCGTAATAAACATTCGTCCCATCGGTATATAAAGTATACAGATATGCGATCCCACAGCTGTCCTTCATATTTTTTAAAGCTGCCAGAACTCCTTTATATGCATCGCTTTCTTCTGCCCCCGGAACGATCTGCTCCACCTCGTCGCCATCTAACATACGAAGTGTCAGATCTGCCGCCATGTCTGCCTCCTGAACGCCCATCTCAACCATGCCGTCTTGGATATGTTTGTAAGAATTTACTCCCATAACCACACAGACAACGAGTACACATACACATACCGGGATCAGTATTTTAAATTTGATTCCCAGCTTTCTTGTTCTGACTTTCCGCTTCATCTATTGTTCCTCCAGATTTTCTCTTAAACACACGCATTTCCACAACACCTGTATTTTCCGTCTTTGATATTACTATTATATACCAAAAAAGCACAGATTCAAGTAAAAATCCCCAATAGATTCTCTCATATCGGGGATTTCTGTTATCCGGAAAAGTATTCTTTTTTACTCTAAGATCACGACCGAATACGCAGGTATGGTAAGCTGTTCTTCATCCAGAACGGCAGCTTCCGTTCCTGTCAGAAGCTCCCCTGCGATCTGCAATGGATATTTCCTGTCTTCCGTTGCTCCGAGAGCTGATTTCCTGAAATCAACCGTCTGTGCCTTCTCTGAGGTATTGAACACCAGCGTCAATTGTCCCTCATCACAGGTTTTCCGGATCACGCATACCGTATCATCCGAAATTCCCTCATCAAATGCGACCTTTCCTCTGGCGATCACCGGATACTCATTCCGCAATGCGATCGTCTGTTTCACAAAGTTATAGATGGAATTTCCATCGTTTTCCTGCTCCTTGAGACTTCCATATTTCATTTTGACCTCGTCCATATCCTTTGGTCCGTCACACATACCCGTGGCATCGGCATCCGTCGACCAGTACATCGGAGCACGCTTATTTTCATCTTTTCCGGAGCCTTTCATTCCAAGCTCCTCCCCATAATACAAAAATGCACTTCCCGACATCAGAAGATTCATTGCATTTCCAAGCTTTGTCTGCGCTTCACTGTAATCGCCGGAATAATAACCTGCGCTCCGCGCCATATCATGATTGGTGTAAAACGGTGCATCAATGTAAGTATCGCTGTAGCTGCCGTAAAGCTCCTGCGTATTGACAAGACTCTTTCCGTAAGCGGAAGCGCCATTGATTCCCTTTACTGTGTCTGCGATGATACCGTCCTTATCCGCAAAAGTAAAATCAAAGAAACTGTCCATGCCACTCTGATAATATTTTGCATAGACACTATAATCATTCCACGCCTCTCCGACCAGATATGCATCCTCTTTTTTGGATTTCACCATATCATTAAACCAGGTCAGGACTGCAATATTTTTATCATCTGCGCCCGAATAGAATTCCTTTACTGCATCCAGACGGAAACCATCCACTCCGAAATCCAGCCAGAACTGTACGATCTGTTCAAACTCTGTCTTTAACATCTCATTATCCCAGTTGAGATCCGGCATCTCGCTCCAGAACTGTCCTTCATAATACCAGTCTGTTCCCTCCACCGGATAATAACCGCCTAGTTTTTCTTTGGAAAAATTATAATAATCTACATAAGGGCACTCTAACGCATCTGGTTCTGCACCTTTCGGAAGACCCTGCAAATATTGGTATGCAGTCTGAAACCACTCATGCTGTGAAGATGTGTGGTTCATGACAAAATCGATGATCACATTGATTCCACGCTTATGGCATTCATCTACAAGTGTCGTAAAATCATCCATCGTTCCATACGCTGGATCGATCGCTTCATAATCCGTCACATCATATTTGTGATACGTTGTGGACGGCATGATTGGCATCAGCCAGATACCATTACATCCCAGATCCGTGTCCGTCCCAGGATCACCGTCATTGATATAATCGAGATTTTCCGTCAGTCCTTTCAGATCACCGATTCCGTCCCCGTCACTGTCATAAAAGCTGTAAACAAACACTTCGTAATAAGTACGGTAATTGTCATCGATCACATTCTCTTCCGCCGTATTGACCTGCTGCATCAAAGATAATGCGGTAACTTCATCCCCTTCTTTTTCTGTATCTGCCTCTGTTCCACTCTCCGACATTGTCTCTGTATTATCCACAGTACCTACGGTTCCACTGGTGCTATTTCCACAAGCGGTTGTCTGTACCAACATCATTCCTGCTAACAGGGCTGCGATCAAACGTTTTTTCATTCCTATAACCATGCCTTTCTCATATCATTTAAAGCTTCTCTTCTTCGTATTATACAACAAAGTGTGTGCTTGCGCACACTTTCGCGCACGAGCGGATAGCGTAGCTATATATTCATCTCCGCGAGTTGTGCATCCTCGCGGAGCGTTTTTATATTTACATAAAAAGGGACTGCTGTATCAAGATTTTCACTCTCATACAACAGTCCCACACACAGCCAAAACTTATCCGCTGCCCGGGTTAACCCTTTACAGCTCCACTCATTCCATCTACATAGAATTTCTGTGTCAGTAAGAACAGAATTGCAATCGGAATGGATACCACAACTGCGCCTGCGGCAAAACAGGTATACCAGCTGTCAATGTATTCTTTTTCAAGCATCTTCCAAAGACCGATAGATACGGTGTAGTACTGTGCATCAGCACGGCAGATAACCTTTGCAAAAATGAAGTCTACCCACGGTCCCATGAAGGATGTCAAAATGGTATAAACAATAATTGGTTTACTGAGCGGCGCGGTAATTTGGGTAAATACCTGCCATCTTGTTGCCCCATCGATGATCGCAGCCTCGTCCAGTGCCTTCGGGATCGTGTCAAAGAAACCTTTTGCAACATAGAATCCAACACCGGATCCTGCTGAGAATACGATGATCAAAGCGATACGGATCATAGATCCCTCTGCCAGTCCAAGAGCCTTTAAAATATAGTAAACAGCGATCATGGACATAAAGGATGGGAACAATCCGAGGATCATTGCCACATTCATAAATGGTTTTCTCATGTTAAAACGCATTCTTGACATTGTATAAGATACTGAAAGTACAAAAATGGTTGAAATGATACATGTAAAAATCGCAATGATAAAAGTATTCACAAACATTTTCGGGAAGTTCAAAATACTTGTATCTGTGAATAATTTCACATAGTTGTTGATCGTATAAGTCTTCGGGAAGAAAGTGGTTACGTAAGAACCTTTCTCACCGCGGAAACTTGTCAGGACTACCCAGAAAATCGGCAGCACCCAGATGAATGACAGGATTGCCAGAAAAATATGGATAATAATATTCACAATTGTTTTCTTTGCTTTTGTGCCAGATGTCACTTGTTTTTTACTCATTACATGAATCCCTCCTCATCTTTGTAGGATGCGGTATTACGATATGTTACCAGCGCAACGATCGCAAGGACAATGAACGTCATAATACCAATTACTGCACCTAAGTTGTAGTAGTTCTTATCAACGGTCAGTTTGTACAGCCATGTAACAAGCAGATCTGTCTTACCGGCTGTTGCATCCACCGGTGTCGGATTACCGCCGGACAGCAGGTAGATAACGTTGAAGTTATTGATATTTCCGGTAAACTGTGTAATGAGGTATGGTGTCATGACAAATAACATATATGGCAATGTGATCTTGAAGAATATCTGGATTGCATTAGCTCCATCAATCTTCGCTGCCTCATATAATTCACCCGGAATGTTCTGTAAAATACCTGTTACCTGAAGTAACGTATATGGGATACCTACCCACAGGTTGATAACGATAACTGTCACTCTGGCCCATGTCGCACTTGAGAAAAATGGAAGCGCCGTATCGATCAGACCATATTTTAATAATAAAGTGTTCACGATACCGGTTGGCTGTAACATACTTCTCATGATCAGCAGGGAAACAAACTGAGGTACTGCGATGGATAATACAAAGCAGAATCTCCAGAATCCCTTAAAATGTGTCTCTTTACGGTTGATCACGATTGCAAGGATCATACCGAAAATATAGTTTAATGCTGTTGCAAAAATCGCCCAGGTGATCGTCCATGTCAGTACGGAATAGAACTGCTTACCGATACTGTCGTTCAAATTTAAGATTTTTGCAAAGTTTGCAAGCCCAACCCAGTCAAATAATACCAGATGATCATTTACCTTGCTGTAATTGGTAAATGCCATGGAAATATTATAGATCAGTGGAAGGATCGTAAAGATCAATACTCCCATGATCGGCGCTGCAAGTAATAATTTATGTAAATTTTGATCAAACAAACTCTTGAAGTCTTCTTTAAAGGTGTTCAGGTGCTTTCCTGATTTTGCAAGCACTTCTGATTTATAAGAGCTTTTTACTGCCTCTCTCCACACAACGATAAACATCAATGTAATATAAATCGTTGCAACTCCATACAACAGGATCAGGGATGACTGATCACCGGCAGTGTACTCATAGATACTTTTCTTTTCATTCCAGACTTTTTCCTGCTCTCTCCATCCCAATGATGGAAACATGGATAAATTATAAATTCCGGATTGGATCATAAACCATATATATCCAATCTCAACAACCAGAAACATCAGTCCCTTTGCGATCTGTCTGTGTGCGATATTACCCAAGCCCATAATAAGCAGGGAAAGCTTTGTAATGATGTTTCCTTTTGTAACCGCACCGGTCACGGTATATGGATCCGCAAACTCTTTTTTTCTTTTTCCAGCCTGTATCACGTTATGGGCCTCCTTAAAATAAAAATGGATTCCTTAGTATCAAACAATCCTCAGAGCGCTCATGCGCCCCGAGGTTTGTATTTTGCATGTAAGAATCTTCTGTATTCTTTTTACTGTGCTGCGTCTGTGTTCATTGCTGTATTCATATCTGCTGTCTTTTCTGCAGCGTTATCATGTGTGACCTCGCCAGCTACAAGTGCTTTACCCATGTTCTCAGCTGGTGACCAGTAGTTACTCATCTCAGGTACTAATGGCTGCATGATAGATGTGTTGATCATTGCGTCTGCAACTGCTGCTGCGATCTCATCATCAACTGCAATGTTTGTGTTTGTAGGAAGGATGTTTCTCATATCGTAGTGATCTTTCTGAGCGTCCTCACCTGCAAGGTAAGCTGCCAATGCCATAGCAACCTGCATGTTCTCAGCATTTGGGTTTACACCGATTGCTTTAGATCCGATGAAGGATTTCATCTGGCAGTCTGTTCCGTTTAAGTTAAATGATGGAAGTGCTGCAACACCCATGTTGTCACCAAGTGCTTCTTTTACAGCTTCTGCATTCCATGTACCGGAGAATACAGCGTTTACGCTTCCGTCACGTAAACCTGCAAGACCAGCTCCGTCTGCATCATTGATAAAGTTAGGATTTGCAACTACATCAACTAAGTAATCTGTAACAGCTGCTGCCTTTTCTCCATCGAAGTCGATACCTGCTGCTGCGTCTGTACCATCTCCGAATAATGAACAGCCATTTCCAACATAGAATGCCTGAATGTACCAGGAATCAGATAATGGGAAGGCAACTTTTCCTTTCTCCAACATTGTGTCAAAGCTCTTGATATCCTCATCAGAGAATACACTCTTATCATAGTACATGAACCATGTATTAGATGTAAATGGGAATGCTACTACTGCATCATTGTATGTAACAGATGCTGTAATGGAATCGGAGTTTGTGCTTGTTACATAATCAAGATAAGATCCGCCGAGCTCAGCAAGTGCGTTTGCTGCTACTAAATCAGGGATGTTATCGTTTGCCAGCATATAGACATCTGCAGATCCCTCAACGTCTGTTGTGACAGTAGCTTTTGCATCACCCTCTGCACATACACCATACTCAAATGTGACATCCCAGTTTGGATGAGCCGCATTGAATGCGTCACATTCTTTCTGTAACCAGCCTGTATCCTGATCTTCCTGTGGGCTCCATACAGTCAATGTACCGCTCCATGCTTCCTCTTCTTCTTCTGTTGCTGCATCATCAGATGCTGCTGCTTCTGTAGAAGGTGCCGCATCGTTTCCTGCAGTTGTGTTGTCTGCTGCTTCCTGTTTGTCGCCCCAGCCTTCTGTCATTGTAGCTGTCATAGCTGCAACAAGTAATAATGAGATTGCTTTCTTTTTCATTTGATTCCTCTCCTTTTTTAGAATAAGACTTCTATATAAAATGCTTATGCATCTTATAGCGTATTTGTTATCTGCGATATACGGTTGCCAGAGTCCGTATCCATGCTCTCCGTTCTTCGCTCAAAGTATCTTTTCCGATACGCCAGCGCCAGTTGCGTCCCACCGTGGAAGGTGCGTTCATTCTGGCTTCATTTCCAAGCTTCATCAGATCCTGCATCTGGATAATGGCCACATCTGCGATACTTGCGTAGGCTGCCCGGATCAGTGCATCCGGTATTTCTTCTTTATAATGAATGTTCAGATACTCATACAGATATGCCAGCTCGTAATCTGACTTATCCCGGAAATAACCAACGATCGTTTCGTTGTCGTGAGTTCCTGCATATACGACCATGTTCGTGTCCTGATAGTTATGTGGAAGATGCTCATTCGCGGTGTCATCATCAAAGGCAAACATTAAAATCTTAATGCCCGGCCATCCGGTTTTTGTCTTTAACTTTTTCACTCCCGGAAGCCCGCCCTTTGGTCCGATGTCTTCCACGATCACCCGCATATCACCCAGAACCTCTGTCATGGCATCTGTCAGTTTCCTGCCCGGTCCTTTGCTCCACTTGCCATTTCTTCCGTCTTCTGCATCTGCAGAAACGGTGTAATAACGCACCAGACCGGAAAAATGGTCTAACCGGATCACATCAAATAATTCCATGTTCTCAAGCATTCTTGCCTTCCACCATGCAAAGCCATCCTCTTCCATGACGTTCCAGTCATATACCGGACTGCCCCATACCTGACCGCTCTCGGAAAATGCATCGGGTGCTGCCCCTGCGACCACATTCGGTCTTCCATCCGGTTCAAGTAAAAACATCTCACGGTGCGCCCATACATCCACGCTGTCTGACGCCACATACAATGGCATATCACCGATGATCTGGACTCCACGGCTATTTGCGTACTGCTTCAGCTGCATCCACTGCTTAAAAAACTCGTACTGGCAAAATTTGCAAAACATGATGTCATTATGTAATATTTCCTGATACTCTTTCACTGCCTCCGGATCTCTGTCCCTGAGCGGCACGTCCCAGCTCTGCCATTCTATATCTCCAAAATGCCGTTTCAATGCGGTATAAAGAGAATAATCAGACAGCCATCTGTCGCTTTTTTCTGTAAAAGCAAGGAAGTCTTCACTCTTCGCAGAAAATCTCGAAAAAGCCATTCGCAAAATCTTGTAACGGTTCTCATAGATGGTTGCATAATCAATATCTGCATCATCCGTTCCCCAGTTAAAACTGCGGATCTCCGTCTCCTGTAACAATCCATCCTTCACCAGATCATCCAGATCAATGAGATATGGGTTTCCGGCAAATGCGGAGTAGGACTGATACGGACTGTTTCCAAAACTGGTAGGACCGATCGGAAGCACCTGCCAGTACCTCTGCTTGAGATCGACGAGTAAATCAACAAATTGGAATGCAGCTTCCCCTAATGTTCCTATTCCATATGAAGATGGTAAGCTTGTGATTGCCAGCAGGACTCCTGCTCCCCTGGTCAATTCTTTTGATCCCAATTCATTTCCTCCCGTTCTGTTGGAATGATCCCGCATTCAAAACCTATACGAATTGTTTCGTGAATTTTCGTATCTGAGGTAATTTTAGTTTATTGAAACGTTTTTGTCAACGAATTTGCAAATATTAATATCGATTTTGCTATTTTTCACGTTTTTATATTTGTTTTTTTGTGTAAAATGACAAGTTTTTCTCGTTTTGTTTCGAAACTTTTTTGAAATCTCTGAGCAGACTGCTTGAAAACGGAAATTCGATTCTATATAATAAGGGAAAGTATCGAATAATTATAACAAAGAGGATAAAGACTTGGCTACGATCAAAGATATAGCAAATCGTCTGGGTGTATCCGTCAGCACTGTCTCCAAAGGTTTGAACGGAGCAAGCGATATCAGTGATGAATTAAGACAGATGGTCTTAGATACCGCAGTGGAAATGGGATATGCGACCAAACGATCAAAAAAAGTAGAAAACCGCAAGCTTGCGATTTTCATTGAAAATATGGACTATGAAGCTGCCACACAGTTTGGTTATGAAATTGTCCTGGGATTCAAACAGAATGCGTTCCGCCACAACTGGGATGTGACAGTCATTCCGGTCACACCGGCATTCCAGCTCGCAGAAAAATATGACACCTATATGTTAAAGAATGGTTTCTGTGGAGCCTTTCTCGTCGGCTTCGCCCTTCACGACGAATGGATGAAACAGTTAGAACAAACCACCATGCCGACTGTTCTCTTCGACAATTATATTAAGAAGAATCCGAATGTTGCTTACATTGGAACGGACAACTATGAGGGAATCGATGCGGCAGTTGACCATCTCTACACACTCGGTCACAAAAAAATTGCCTTTTTAAATGGTTCCCTGCACTCCATGGTATCCGAGCAGCGTCAGGAAGCCTACTATAACAGCATGAAAGCACATGGTCTTGAGATCAATGAAGACCTGACCGTTTACGGCTATTATGTGGCAGACAGTGCAAAGTATCACGTTCCTACTTTTTTGGGTGCGGGTGCTACTGCGATCATCTGCGGCAATGACCTGATCGCATCCGGTGTTATCACGGAATGCAAGCTCCGCGGTTTCCGCGTGCCGGAAGATATCAGCGTGGTCGGATTCGATGACATTCCGATCTCCTCCATGCTAGAGCCACCGCTTACCACTATCCGGCAGGAACGCAGTGAACTCGGAAAATGTGCTTATGTCATTTTAAACTCCCTGGTACATCACATTCCAATCTGCCGTACACAGCTCCGCGCTACACTGATCGAGCGTGAATCAACCGCAAGATATCAGGCTCCGGTCAAAAAACAATAAGATCGCAGAAAAAAATCCGCCGTCCACAGCATCTGTGGGCTGGCGGATTTTTCTTATCTCAACACAAAAATAAAAAGCCCCAGATGCTGAACGAACTTCAACACTTGAGACCTCTTAATGCCGGCGACCGGAATCGAACCGGTACTGTATCGC
>ENA-OPNR01001043-OPNR01001043.1-human-gut-metagenome-genome-assembly--contig:-NODE-1043-length-11611-cov-1.728539_pt1 | contig 11611 bp, 8 predicted proteins | sample MGYA00241543_ERZ501783 | MGnify/ENA primary metagenome ERZ501783 (study PRJEB25962, sample SAMEA2042557) | human gut metagenome | biome: human gut; feature: human-associated habitat; material: faeces... | reverse complement strand
CGAAGGTTCACACCGCCTGTCCGACCTGATGGATGCCTATCGGGAGCATTGGACGGAGCAATTCCGCCAGCTTCATGCCAACGAGGAGGAGCTGAACCGCCAGTTTATCGAGATATACGGCCTGGAGGACGAACTGACGCCCAACGTGCCGCCGGAGGAAATCACAATCCTGCAACAGGGAGAAATAAGTATTGAAAACGGACAAATAGTTTGGCATAATGATGTAATCGTTAAGCAGCTTATTTCGTATGCCGTTGGTTGCATAGTGGGACGTTACAGTCTTGACCGCAAAGGACTAATACTTGCCAATCAGGGCGATGGGCAGAAAGAGTATGAAGCCCTTGTTCCCAATAGCCGCTTTGTAATAGACGATGACGGCATCATACCACTTATGTCAGTCAATAGCGAATTGACTGACCACATTTCCCTCCGCTTCAAGACATGGTTGAGCATCGCCTTTGGCGAGGAAAACTTTATGGATAACCTTAACTTCGTGGAGCACGCCTTGGATAAGCGCCTGGAAGATTACTTCTTGAAAGACTTTTGGAAAGACCATAAGAAGATGTACCAGAACCGTCCTATCTACTGGCTTTTCAGTTCAAAGAAAGGAGCTTTCCAGTGCATCGCCTATATGCACCGCATGAATGCTTACACCGCTGAGAAAGTCCGCACCCAATATCTATTGCCCCACATCGAATGGCTGATGACCCGACAAGCCGAGATGCAAGCCAATGCCGCCAACCTCTCCGCCCGTGAGCGCAAGGAATTAGACAACATCGGCAAACAGATTGACGAGTGCCGTGAATACCACGACCGCCTCCATGTAGTAGCAGACAGGCAAATTGCCTTCGACCTCGACGACGGCGTGTTAGTGAATTATGCCAAGTTCGGTGATGTATTAGCTAAGTTGAAATAAAATGATATGGAAACAATGGATAAACAGCAAATATCAAATTTGTCACATATACATCAGGCTTATCGAGATAATCGTTTAGTCATTTTTGTTGGCGCTGGAGTTTCAAGAAACTCTGGCGTTCCAACTTGGGATGAACTAATCGCAGCGATGAAGTCTGAACTTCCAGCCGATTTAAGCAATGAAAATGATGCTCTGAAGATAGCTCAGCTATACAAAGATGCAAGAGGTTATAAGGAGTACATGGACAAAGTGAAAGATATTTTACTTTTCAACAAAGCTACGCCTAATCCATTGCATAAAAGGATACTGTCCTTAAATCCCTGCCATATTATCACAACTAATTATGATGATTTAATCGAACAGGAAATCCAAAATGAATACACTCAATATACTATAATCAGGGAAGATAAAGATATTCCACAAATGGCATATCCTAATTCCCTGATAAAAATGCACGGAGATTATTTGACCAATAATATTGTTCTCACAGAAACAGACTATTATAACTACAAGAACAATTTTCCATTGGTACGTGCCTTTGTACAGTCTTTATTTGCGAGCAAACTTGTCTTGTTCGTAGGCTTTTCATTTGCAGATTTAAACCTCAAGATAATTCTCGAAGAATTGAAAGGCATCTTATCGGACAATATGCAAAGAGCTTATATGCTATCTTGTGACGAGCCTAATTATGTAGTCAGAAATTATTTTGAAAACAAAGGGGTCAATGTTGTATATTTTGGCGAAAATGAAATTGATTCAATAAATGGTTCAGAATATTCAAAGGTGGCTCTAAATGGCAAAGGGTTGCTAATGGATAAGATTTTGTTTGCCATTAAAAATTATAACATCATATCTAAAAACGATATAGCAAGTTATGTCTATAATCGCATTAAGCCCTATTATAAGGAGATGCGATCATTGGGAGATGGCTTAAGGTATTTCTTCCCTAATTATTCCAGTATGACATGGCATACTCATTCCTCAGGAGTGCAAACATTCTTACCGTATTTCAAAGAATTAGAGAAAAGCACAAAAGATAATCAAGGGAAAAGAGAATTTTTGCATAAGCATCCTAATATAGATTTAAGCATGTTGCTAAAACTCGCTTACTATAATCATGTGAACGAGATTGATGGAATAAAAATACTTGATGACAGGTTTAAAAACAACATAGATAAATATATTCCCAAAACAACTATTGATTATTTGCGTCAGTTCGATTTTTCAGCAATGGAAAAACGAATATTGCAGCTACGTTCAACTGCATTACAATATAGTATTGACGACTTAGAATATCCTTTTACTTTATATCTTTTGGGCGACTATGCCGGAGCCTTAAGGCACTACGCCAAGTTACTACCGATGTATTGGAATAGACAAAAATACATATTATATTTTATTTGTAGATATAATATGTGGTCAATACGTTACAATGCTAAGTGGCAAAAAGATTGGGATATAATAACTGATGTTGAGCGTGAATTACAGCTTGCATTAGACACAGACTTAGAAGAAATTCTGAATAAATTGCCTCTTGATTGGGAAATAAAAAAGATATTTCAAGATCTAATTTCCTATAGGTCTATTGGTAGTCATTTGGTAAAAACAGAAGAGCTTAGAGAGGAAATTTTCAAACAAAGGAAGCTAACAGAAAAAGGAGGATGTTCTGTCAATAGCAATATTCTTCTATTGCTTAGTACATATCAGAGGGAACACTTATTTTGTGCGTCAAACTTTATTATTTGCAATAATAGTAGTTATTATAAATCCCTTTGCTATAATGCAGCATCTGGAATTCTCAATAGTTTTTCAACCCCTGCAAGTAGTATGTTCGGAGGGCTTTTAGTATCCACAAGAGTAGAATCATTGGATAAATTTATGCTTGAAATACTTGTATTTGATATGAGTAATAAAAAACTTGACTCTGCTTTAAAAGGATATGATATTGAAACTTTAGTTTTTGATGATTCGGGAGTTGATTATATCAATTCCTGTTTACAAGGACTCAATGACTCCAATCAATCTATGTATAAAAACAATGAGGCGTTTTATCCCTCATTGTGCAATATGTTGCTTTTAATTTCAAAATCTCAAACAGATAAGATTGATCAAGATTTATTGTACAAGGTTTTATTGAAATATTGGAATTTTGAGTTCTTTATTGGTCATAGAGTAATTGAGAATCTTATTATTAGGTACAAACCTTCTAAAGAAAAAGCCAATGAGTTAATCAGCAAAATGTTGTATGAAACTCATAGTACCTTGGACTATACCAGTTGTATTGAAAGACTAGTTTCTTATATCTCTGATTATAACTTTGAGTTTACAGACATTCGTATGGATTTTTTTAAGGAACATAAGCCGATAATAAATTTATTTGTTATATATCGGGTATGCCCTGATGTACAAAAGCCAATACTTCAGACATTTTGCATGGATAATATTGAGGATTTTTGGTGTTATATTCGTTTTGTTTTCATTAATCATATAGTTCCATCATCAGACGATAAAATCAGGGATTTTTATACCAAATATAAAAAAGGAATAGATACAGACGATAGTTATACTCTTGCTCAGATAAGAAAAGATACTTCATTTACACCTCTCCATAGGTTTATTGATGAAATAGCTATTTCTAATGAATGTTTGAAGTTCTTTTTATCCCCGGAAGGGTATAAGAATTTTGATAATGTAAGCATTGATTGGCTCTTTAAATTAGACAAAAAAGGAAAAGAGGAAATTTTTAAGAATGAAGTATATAAAAGCAAACTAAAAGACTATATCAATACTCATTGGTTGAGTAAAAGTGATATGAAATATCTTATCAGTCTTTTATAATTAGACATATTATGACAACAGAAGATATATTACAACTCAGAAACCGTGGTGAGGTAAGCAAGGTACAGTTCAAGGAACGTATTTTGGATAAATACGACATAGGTTGCGAATTGGTTGCCATGAGTAACTTTCGTGGAGGCCAGCTTGTGGTTGGCATCAACGACAAGACAGGAGAATTTAATCCCTTGTCGTATGCCGAAGTGCAGGAAACAACCAACTTGCTCGGCAATATCGCTTCCGAAAATGTAGTTCCGAGTATTTTGCTCGACATTGATACGGCAAGCGTAGAGGGCGGAAGCGTGGTCGTGGCCACCATCAAAGAGGGAAACAACAAGCCATACCACGACAACAAAGGCATCGTCTGGATAAAGAATGGGGCAGACAAACGTAAGGTGTTTGACAATGCCGAGCTGGCGGAGATGATGTCCGAATGCGGCAGCTTTGCCCCAGACGAAGCCGTGGTGAAAGATGCTACGCTGGACGACTTGGATGAAGACACCCTCAAGATATTCCTGCAAAACCGTTTTTCAATCGTATTGGAAAAGAAAGGAATTGTAGGTGATGTACTCCGCGAGGCTTCTCTTGACGAAATATCAAACGCCATAGCAAAGGGACACAACCTGAACAAACTGATGCGCAATTTGCGCTTTATCCGTCCGGACGGAGGCTTGGCAAAATACCCCCGGCGTTGGCTGCCGGTGATGACGGCCAAATGTATTTGTTTTGTTGGAAACAGTGTAGGCGGCAAGCAATTCCGTGACAAAGTAAATGATGCAGACATGGAGGGCAATCTGTTGCACCAGTTTGAAACCATCATGTCTTTCTTTACCCGTAATCTTAAAAACGTACAGGTGGAGAAAGAGTTTAATTCATTGGGCAAACTTGAAATTCCATACGGCAGTTTGGTTTAGGTTGTGGTCAACGCCCTTGTCCATCGTTCACTCAACTGGAATGCGCCTATCCGTATCTTCATTTTTGACAACCGCGTTGAGATACATAGTCCAGGCATACTTCCGAATGGTCTACAGGTGGAAGACATTACCAATGGCACATCCATGCCCCGCAACAATTTCCTTTTCAGCAATGCCATTTACCTTTTGCCCTATACAGGAGCAGGCACAGGTATCCAACGTGCTTTGGAAGATGGATTGCAGGTAGAGTTTAAGAATGATGAAAGGACGCATGAATTCCTGATAGCAATACAGAGAAATGCAGATTTTATCACCGACTCTGACACTCAGGCGCACAACCCTGACACTGACTCTGACACTTTTCACGCGAACTCTGGCACTCTAACACCCAATTCTGATGCTGACTCTGACACTCGCCGGATGAAACTTACTCCCAAGCAAAAGGATGTGGTTAATTTTTGCAGTGTACCTCGCAGTAGTCGTGAAATACTTGAAAGAGCTGGGGTAACTTATCACAGCAAGAACATTCATACTTATATTAAAGATTTGGTTGAAGCCGGATATTTGGAAATGACAAATCCCAACAACCCGAATGCCAGTAATCAAAAATACAGAAAGAAATGACCGTTACAGACAAGATATATTCTTACTTTGACAAGAATCCGGACTTACGGGTTCTCTTTATCTTCAATGACGAGTTTCTCGCCATGGAGCTTGCGGAAGCGACGTGGAAAGAGGGATACCGCTATGTGGATTTCAAAGGGGATTGGTTTACGACAAAATACAATCTGGATACCGCATGGGCAAACGAAAAGGTTATCTTCTATTTCCATCAGGAATCACCGCTGCAACGGAAATCTTTGCAAGGGCAATTCCCGTTGCTTGACGTTTTGACGGCAAACATGGAATACCACCACCAGGACTACGTGGCCTATATGCAGCAATATAGTTTGCCTTCAAATATGGCACTTTTTGTAGAAAAGAACATCAAGCAACTGCAATCCGACAGGATGCTCCGGCTGCTGCAAAGCTATTATACCGACCGAAGCATTACACCGGAAATTGCTGTCAGGGCATTCCTGTCCTCCTATTTGGGGCAAACCCGTGTGTTGGATTGGGACAGCATCATTCTGAGAATCCTGTTCTTGGGCCGCAGTTCTGAACGGAACAAACAGACGGACTTCTATGTGAAACTGAGAAGCGCGTCGATGGTAAAAGACAAGTTGAACGAGAAGTTAGAAAGCATTTTCGGTTGCACGATAGATGACAACGCGGAAGCAAAAGTGAAGATATTGATAGAAATATTCAAATACAATGTCATCGTACAGAACCTTGCTCCTGTTCCGGCAGATAACTATAAAGGTTACAGAATAACCGATTCCATCGCCTTGCAGCAGATGAACCGCATCTTAGAGCTGGCCATGAACCACCCTAAGACGGCGGAAGCGTTAACGGAAGTGATGGATGAATGGGGAACGGACATCCGTGATGAAGATCTCATCCGCTGGTACGGTACGGATGCCAACTATTATTATATCCCGGAAGGGCTTTGTCTGCCTATACTTCGCAGCCTGATGGAAAAGGCAATCATGGAAGCCCCGAAGAAAGCGATGGCCAAGCTGGAGGAATTGAAGGTGAAGCCCAGCGACAATAACGAGGTGGGTGCAGTCATAGACTATGACATACTGGTATCACGCTATTATGAATGTGCCTTGTCGTTAGGTTCCATTACCTTGAACCAACCGGACGACTATCTCCATAAATACCGGGATGAATATTACCTAATTGACCAGCTGTATCGGCAGTCTATTGAATGTTTCTGCCAAATAAGCCCGACCATCTCCCTTTACGATGCAGTGCAGAAAGTGAAGCACAACTTGGATGTGCAATATGCCAAGCTGTGCAACCGCATCAATCTGGAATGGATGCGTTGTGTGAAAGACGCAGGCGGCATGAGTACCGTACATGGACTCAGGCAGCAGGATTTCTACGGCAGCCTGATTAAAGGGATACAGAAAAAGGTAGTTGTCATCGTGAGCGATGCCCTCCGCTACGAAGTGGCACAAGAACTTATCAGTGTATTGGCGGCACGCAAGCACATAGCCCGTCTGAACACGGGTATTGCCATGCTGCCTTCTGAAACAAAATTCTGCAAACCGGCATTGCTTCCGCATCGCAGTTTGCGGCTGTATGCCGAAGTTGATGGGACGCAAAACATGGGCGTGGACAACCGGATACTTGACACGATGGACAAAAGAACTGAACAAGTGGACGCTTATCGGCAAGGAGCTGTCTGCGTGGATTATGAAACGGTAGGGAAATATGAGCAAAACAAGAACCGCGAGATATTTAAGCATCCGCTGGTGTACGTCATGCACAATACCATTGATGATAAGAGCCATTCGGCAGCGGCAAAAGACATTGTGGACAGTTGCCGGGATGCCATCAATGAATTGGAAACGCTGGTGCATAAGCTCCATGAATCTTACAATGTGACAGAGGTCTATATCACTTCAGACCACGGCTTCCTATTCAATGACCAAATGTTTGAAGACAAGGACAAGCACAAAGTAACCGAAGATGCGTTGGAAAAGAGTACCCGATACTACCTCACGCAATCGGAGGCTGCGGTACCGGGTATTGTGAAATTTGCCTTGTCGGAAGTTTCCGGCATGGAAGAAGACGATATATATGTAGCAGTCCCTGAGGGAACCAACCGCCTGCAAGCACCGGCAGGAGGCTATCGTTTCACGCATGGTGGAGCTTCCTTGCAGGAATTGTTGATACCTATTATTATAAGTCGGCAAGAAAGAGTAAACACTAAGACACCGGTGGGCGTAATGGTGCTTGACAGGAACCTTTCCATCCAAGCGTCACGCCTTCGCTTCAAATTGTTGCAGACCGATGCTGTAAGCATGGAGATGAAAGCCCGTACCATCAAAGTGGCGCTTTATTATAATGACATGGCAGTCACTCCGGTCAAGGAATATGTGTTGAATAACACGGATGCCTTACTTGATAACCGCAAGGTATTGGTTGACCTCACCTTAAACCAAAACATTGATGCCAAAGTGTTACAGTTAAGGGTGTATGATGTGACCGATGACCTGAATCCTTTAATAAAGGAGAATGTGACGAACAACACGCTCATTGGTAATGAATTTGACTTCGATTGATTATGGATTTGCAAGATAAAATAATGGATGCCTTTATTGGCAAAGTAGTTCGTAAGGATTTGGCTTTTCTTGTAAAAGGTGGGCTACCCGTTCCTACATATGTGTTGGAATACCTGTTGGGACAGTATTGTGCCAGCAATGATGAAGAAGTTATAGTGGAAGGCTTGGAGAAAGTGAAAAAGGTCATTCAGAACAACTACGTGCATCGCGCTGACGCCGAAGCTATCAAGGGGACTATTCGTGAAAAAGGCAAGCACCGCATCATTGACAAGGTAACGGTGACCCTTAATGAAAGGTCAGACGAGTATCAGGCTCACTTTGCTAACTTAGGGTTGAACAATGTACCTATCAGCACGCAGTATGTAACTTCCAATCCCAAGTTGCTTTCAGGCAACGGCGTCTGGTGCATCGTGACCATCGGATATATTTCCGGAGAAGATGTTAAGGTGCGTTGGGAGATACAGACCCTCAAGCCGGTGCAAATATCCAATGTGGATGTGCAGGAATACATAGACCTGCGAAAATCTTTCACTACGGAAGAATGGATTGACTTCATGATGCACACTGTCGGTTTAGACCCTGACAAGTTCAATAGGAGAGAGAAATTCATTACACTGTCCAGACTGTTGCCTCATGTAGAAAACAATTTCAATTTCATGGAACTTGGCCCGAAAGGAACCGGTAAAAGCCACGTGTTCCAAGAGTTGTCTCCATACGGGGTGTTGGTGAGCGGCGGTGATGTGACGAGTGCCCGCCTCTTCGTCAAGATGAGTGGTAACAAGGAAATACTTGGACTGGTAGGATATTGGGATGTAGTAGCTTGGGACGAGTTCGAGCAGCAAAAAGGCCGCAACGTGGATGCCGTATTGATAGACACCATGCAGAACTACCTTGCCAACAAGTCGTTCAACCGTGGAAAAGGGACGCACGAGGCTTCCGCTTCTATGGTATTTGTGGGCAACACTAAACACACGGTGCCTTATATGTTGAAGAACAGTCATCTGTTTGAATCCATCCCCACGGCTTTCATCAAAGGCGCTTTCCTCGACCGTATCCATCTTTATAATCCCGGTTGGGAAATCAAGATGCTGAAGAAGGACAGTTTCTCCAAAGGCTATGGGTTAATCACAGACTACATCGCCGCCATTCTGCATGAGTTGCGCAACAACGACCTTACCGGCCTGCTGAAAGAATATGCTAAATTTGACGGTTCGCTATCCGAGCGCGACCATTTAGCCATACGCAAGACATTTTCCGGCATGGTGAAACTTCTTTATCCGGACGGGAAGATGACAGACAAAGAAGCCTGCGAACTGATAGACTTTGCGGCAGAATGTCGCAAACGTGTAAAAGACCAGCTTTACCTCATTGACGAAACTTTCAGGGCTGAACCGGCTAAATTCATTTATATCCGCAAGACGGATGGCGCAGAAGTCCATGTGGCAACATTGGAAGATATAAACTATGCAGAAAACGCTGTCCGGGATGCGGCACAAAGTCCGGTTACAGATGGTGGAAAAGAAGAAAATATGGATGCGCCTCAAGGCAATATGTCCACTGTTACACAGGATAACACTGAAGTCGTTAAAAAGAACCGCCCTCGCATTCCTATATTACAGGAAAAGAATCTTTCATTCCGTTTGGGGCAGACAGGAGTCACTTACCAATCCCTTTTTGCCGACTACCTAAAAGATGCGAGAGAAATCACGATAGAAGACCCGTTTATCCGTACAAGCTGGCAAATAAAGAACTTGATGGAATTTATGACCATGCTGATAGATACCCGTAATGTGGATGACCTGAAAGTACATCTGATAACCAATGAAGAAGAAAGCAAAATCCCTGAGCTGATAGACAAGCTGGATGACATTAAAGATGATATGATAGAATATGGCATCGAGTTTGATTACAAATTCCGGGATTTTCATGACCGCTGCATCAAAACAGATAATGGTTGGGTCATCTCATTGGGCAGAGGATTGGATATTTATGAAAAGTACAGTCCTTATTCGGTGGCTGCAGTACGTCCGGGTAAACGCAAGTGCAAGGAATTTATGGTAACTTATACGAAAAGCAACCCCGACAACAAATAAAAAGGCTCATACAAAAACTCCGCTGTGTAGTAGAACGAATTACCTATCAGAATCTTGAAAAATAAATATTTTGAGCAGTAAGACAATTTGTGAATACGCATTCCTAAAAATATAATCATTTGATTATTCAGTTTAACAAGTTACAGATATGAAAAAGTTACTGGTGTTATGTTTCCTACTTCTATTGACAACACAACTTGTCAATGCGAAGAAGTTATATGTCGAAATGGAATACAAGAAAAATTCCATACGCCTTGATGACGGCTCAAACAAAAAGCCTCAGACAATAAAAGGAAGTGACGGTGAAGACTTGAAATTCAATTCACTGATTGGCGCATTGAATTATATGTCCCTTCAAGGGTGGGAACTTGTCGAAACAAAATCCGTGACCAATGGCGGCGGTTATGTAGGTGCATACGGAGGTGCAAGTTCAACAAGCACCACCGTTTACTATATTTTCTGTAGAGAGGTCACGGATGAGGAACTTAAAGCAATAGTAAACAACTCGTACAAAAAGGATTGACATATAAAGGTCTAATAGCATGATGATAAATTGCGTAAATAAAAACTTCATATTATGATAATCCGTAAACGACCCATTATATCGTGGTTGCTCAATCCAAACGATGTAGAAAATGAAAACAAGTTCGGCGTGCCTATGTTGGCTAATATGCAGCATTTTGGCTACCTTTCCAATGGACTGCAATTCCTTTCCGAGGTGCGTGACACCTGTCCTGAATGGGGATTGCCGGAACTCCTGATGCCATCATTTGAAAAAGTGATGGCAAAAAGTGCCAAGTCATTTTACAATATCGACCACCAGCTTTTTCAGGAATTTTATAAGGACAATGTCTGCGGCATATTGCTTTCACGTGATTGCGGAACAATCATTTATGGCTTCGGAGAAGATACACTGCATGTGTGGTTATTCAGGGAAGACAACGGATTAAGTAATCTGTATATGTATTTTTATGTAAAATCTACACCAAACAATGTCCGGCAGGTTTATACCTGGCCGACTTTGACGGACGATGACCAGCTTTTTGCAGGAGACAAGGATGAAAGGAATCAGATTTATGAACGGTTGGCCAATAAACTAATGGTATATCTTGCCGTAAAGAAATATGTCAAAGTAGAAACAATAGTCATACCCAGTGGGAGGACAACAAAATTGGACGACAAGATTCTAGGCTATAAATCCAAAGAGAAAGTCCGCAATGAAAGCGGGCAGGAAGTAATTGTCATGGACTCTCGCTGGTTTCGCAAAATAGTGAACGATAATGAGATTTTTGTAAGAGGATTTTTCCGGTTTCAGAATAAAAAGGATAAAAACGGAGAATGGTATAAAGAACTTATTTTTGTCGATTCATATGTCCGATATGGTTATCACCGCAATGCTCTTATTGAAGATAATAGCGACAAAGAATAACCGATTTGTAGTCTTGAACAACTCTTCATTGTAATTTACCGACCTACGCCTCACGGCGCAGGCCGGTACACAGACATTACTTGGAACCTATGCCGTTGACTTAGCCTCTAAGAAACGGTAGGCATTGTCATTGACGAGCTGTATTATCCGGTCATGTAACTCGGTGTTGGAGTTGCATACGCCACGACTTTGCACCACTTTGCCTTGCTTAATCGAGAACTCGACTGTTTCGATGCGGTTGCCTTGAC
>ENA-OPNR01001039-OPNR01001039.1-human-gut-metagenome-genome-assembly--contig:-NODE-1039-length-11632-cov-3.194696_pt1 | contig 11632 bp, 11 predicted proteins | sample MGYA00241543_ERZ501783 | MGnify/ENA primary metagenome ERZ501783 (study PRJEB25962, sample SAMEA2042557) | human gut metagenome | biome: human gut; feature: human-associated habitat; material: faeces... | reverse complement strand
GGCTTTTTACAGTTGTTACTGTTTCTTCCGGTTTTTCATCTCCAGTTTGTTCATTCTGTTTTGTTTTCTCACTGCTCGTACCAAAGAGTTTCCGCTGGAATTCATTGAGTGTTTCCTGAAGACCGGCAATCGTTTCTTTCAGCTCTCTGATTGTTTCCTTCAAATTAGTGATCGTTTCATCTTTTTCATTTAACCGTTCAGAAAGCATCTGGACCATATGATCTTTTTGTTCCAGCTGACTGCGAAAAAGTATGTTCTGTCCCTTTGGATCCATCACGAATTCCTCCCTCTTTTAAGATACATTTATTGTACTAAAAGGACGGAATTATCGCAAATGCCACTCAGAAACGGACTGGCATTATGACGAATCAAAGGTCTTCTTCTTTTCTTCAAAGCTAAGCCGGTTTTTGGAGTTTTTCTGTGAAATTATACACATTATTATGAACCTGTGCATAACGATCAACGGACAACGCTCTCTGTGATTTTACATATGTGGATATCTTCCATTGTAAAGAAGTTTCACATGTAGAAAATTTTTTCAAAATCTGCATATTGCACAAATCAAAAATCTTTGCCTTTTGCTGGCTGTATTGCTTTCGGCTGATCAATAGAAAGCCCTTCCATCAGCCAGCGGAATTCCTGTCTGGTCAAAGGTCTGACTTCCGAAGCATTACGGGGCCACTGGAACTTTCCATTGTCCAGACGCTTCTGCAGGAGCACGAACCCATCCCGGTCGAAGTAAAGAGCTTTCATCGTATTTTTTTCGTCCGCAGAACAAAAAGACGGCATTCGAGAAAGGATCCATCTGGAAGTTATCCCGAATGACTGCCATGAGTCCGTCAAAAGATTTCCTCATATCCGTCCGGCCCGTAACCAGATAAATTTTCTGCACTCTGGACAGATCACCGATCAAAGCTCCCGCAGAGCGGATATTGTATGATAGATCACGTCTCTGCCAGCATTATTATTGATTGCAACTTTACAGCCGTTCACTATGATCGTCAGTGCTTCACCCGATGATACAACATCCGCTGTTGTGGCATTTCTGAATCAATGACAGCCATTCTTCATCCGTTCTTCGATTATGACGCATAAGTTGTTCCTCCCTGAAGTAGTAAATCACAGTGATTGACTACCTTTGATTACGAAAAGTGCAATGATGCGACAGCATCCAGATCTGAATATAGATAAAGTAGTCATTTACTGTTTGTTTACTGTATTATCCCAGATCTAAAAGATTATTTGGAATGGTATGTTATTCATCACTTACTATTGGGACAGAAATCCGTACAATAGGTCAATATTGTTGAAAATATTTGATCCGATGATATGATACATTAAAAGTAGTTGAACAATCATCATATTAAAACATTGGAAGGGGGGAATATATTGACGGGTTGAAGTGAAAATAAGTATAAGACTTCCATTTTGTTCTATAGGGCATTGGGATAAATGAGATATGTGACTTGATAAATATGAGGACAAAGTAAGAGGAGAGAATATTATATGATAAATTATCCTGATATATTGCCGGCATTAGGAACAGTACATTTTGGAAAAGGATTATTGCAACGGCAAGTGGCGAGTGCAAGTATAGTTAAAGGCAAAGATACGGTAATTATAGTTACTGCAGCTCATTGTATATATAATTATCGAACAAGAAAATATTATGAAAATATTTACTATTCACCAATTGGAGTTCGAACAAAGTATAAACCTAAAGCAGTAGCAATACCAAGAATGTTTGTTGAAGATACATACTTAGAATATGATACTTGTTTTTTGGTTTTGGAGAATAAATTTAATGAGATTGAAAAATACCAGAAATGTGCGCTTGATATAAGATTTTGCTTGTCATTACATAGGGACTATTATGTATATGGATTTTCAAATACTGATAATAAAAATCCCATAATAGCACAAGGAAAAGCTATATCTGATAGTCATAAGCATTCATCGCTGCAAGGCATATGCTGTTGTGAAAAAGATGGAATGTCAGGTGGACCTTGGATAACAATAGAAAACAATATTGTAGTACAAAATTCTATTTCTATTCTAAGTTTTGGAAGTGTACCAAATGTTATGTGGGGGCCATACTGGGGAAGAGAAATAGAAGAGGCATATTTAACGGCTTCAGATTTTTCGCTAAAATCAACAAATACAATATTACATTTTTTTGAAAGGAGTTAACAATGATTAGAAGAAACGTATTAGCATTACAAAAATTAAGAGCGCAGGGAGATAATTCGGACAACCCACAGTCAACCCTGAGTATATTTTGCAAAAAAGAAAGTACTGCAAGTTATGTAAAATGTGTAATTTAAGATGAAACTGATGGAAGAGGGTGAAGGAAATGGACTTGAGATACATTATGTATGACAATCCGGAGAAAAAATATTATTCTCCTCCTATAGAGAAGGTAAAAAGAACCGCTTATAAAATGCCGAAATTGGAAGAAGGATGGTTGACGGAATTAGATGAATATAGTCATTGGAGATATTATATGTATTCCGGCAATATATTACCAGATCAAGGATGGAAAATACATATTAGTGCGCCGATATATGCTGCTCAAAAGATTTTGGATTTGTGTGCGGCTTTCTTAATTGAAAACAAAATAGATTTTAAATATGTTGACAATAGATGGGAGCTTTTTCTGAAAAACTCTAAGTATGGTGATAGAGGAGGAGCAGGTAAGTTCATTACTATTTATCCAGCTGATGACAATGTATTTAAATATGCCATATTGGAGTTAGAAAAAATTTTAAAAGATACACCAAATGGACCTTATATTCTAAGCGACAAGTGTTGGAAAGATAGCAATATTTATTTTCGATATGGCGGAATTAAACCAATATATGCTGAATTGAGCGGAAGTAGGGTGCTTGCAATTAAGAATATCAATGGTGAATATATGGAAGATGCACGTGAGCCATATTATAATTTGCCAGAATTTGTAACAGAACCAGATTTCATTAGAAAAATGGATGTAGAGTTAAATGAGAGTGAAGATGAAAAATCAAATTTAGATATTTTTGAAATTACTGGTGCTATTCATTTTAGTGATGCGGGCGGCGTGTATACAGCAAATAATAAGAGCAATGGGAAGAAAGTGATTTTGAAGGAAGGCAGACCAGAAGCGGGCCTCGATGGGAACTATAAAGATGCTGTCTCTAGAATTTATCATGAAGCACTAATGCTTGACAAGATGAAAGATATACCTGAAGTTGTGGAATACTATGGGATATTTAATGAATGGAAGCATGTTTTTCTTGTAGAAGAATTTGTTAATGGAGTTAATTTTAATTCATGGTGCACTATTAGATTTCCTTTCCAATATAATTTGGATAAAGAAAAAGAGTATTGCCAAAATACATGTAAAATTCTTAAAAACACTATTCGAGCAATTAAAGCAATGCATAATAGAAATATTGGAATGGGAGATTTGCAGCCAATGAATATTATGGTCAACGAAGATGATTTTTCGATTCGACTAATTGACTTTGAAGCTGCCGATGATCTGAAGAGTAAAAGTATGCCTGCACTGGTTACACCTGGTTTTGCAACAGAAAAAGCCAAAACAAGATTGCAAGGAGATTGGTATTCATTGCTTTGCATTGCAAGAAATGCTTTTTTGCCCATTGGACCTGTACAAGATTTAGATAGGGGAATACTTGTAAAGCATGATGAATGGATTCTGAGAAATTTTGGGGATGAAGCATTAGGAATTGTAAAAGAAATTGAAAAAGAAATGAGGCAACATTTGCGCTTAAAAAGGAAGCAACAGATGGAGGGATTATATGAAACATTTTGGGATTTTGAAGATATTCCTTTGGTTATTAATAAAATTAGAAAGGGTATGTTGAATGACTTAAATGTTAGTGAAATTTTATTGGGTGGTGATATAAGACAATTTGAAGAGCAAGGTGGAAAAATAAATGTCAAAACAGGAGGATTTGGTATAGCATTAGCTCTAAAAAGAAGTGGAGATATTCCATTCGTTGTGAAAGAATGGGTAAACCAATATAGGAAAAAAGAATATTTAGAGATGATGAACGATGGTCTTTACTCAGGAAGAACCGGTGTTGCTTGTGTTCTGTATGAGTTGGGATATATAGAAGATGCTGAAAAGATATTAGAGTCGGTGGAAATATCATCAGATGCTTCGAATGTTTCTTTGATGTCGGGATTATCTGGTATAGGCATCGCAATACTTTCCTTTTTACAAAAAAAGGAAAATAAGAATCTGGTAGAAAAACTGGAAAAAATCTCAACTAAGTTATACGAACTAATGGAACAAGATACACCGTTAGTGATAGAAGATCCAGATGATGTTGCGGTCGGGCTTTTCAATGGTTGGTCAGGGGTGTCACTATTTTATTTATTACGTTATCGAGTTGAAAAAGAGAATAAGTGGTTACAACTATCTATTCAAGCACTTGAAAAGGATATAAGGAAATGTATTTTTGATGACAGTGGTGTTTTTCATGTCGATGATGATAAGCGTTTTTTTCCTTATTTAGATGGAGGTAGTCTCGGTATAGGTATGGTCTTATTGGAGATTAAACGACACTTGACAGATGAGTATCTGGAGGAGGAAGTAATCGGGTTAAATAAGCAAATTGATACCAGATGCTGCTATAATGCTGGATTATTTCATGGATACGCGGGATTCATAGCATATGCAAATAGTAGTATAATTGCCGGTTTGGTAGGTAAAGAGAAAGTTGATAATTTGCTATACAATTTAAATATTTATTTGATTGAGACAAATGATGCAATTTATTGTCCTGGAAATTATTCATATAAATTTTCAGGAGACATATTTTCGGGAGCGGCTGGAGTGCTATTAACCTTGCAAGATTTATACAACAAATCAAAATTCTCATGGTTACCGATTATTGATGTTAATTATTTTTTTAGAGGAGGTATTTAGTTTGAGAAAAGTATTAGCGTTACAGAAGATGCAGGTAAAAGGTAATAAAAAAGGATGGGAACCAGGTTCTACGTTAAGTTTTGTTTGTAATCCAATTAGCAGTTATGAGAGCGTAGCTAAATGTTAGCAAGGCTCCATAATTATATACTTAAAGAAAGGAGGAAGGCACTATGGCAAAGAAAGTATTAGCATTGCAGAAGCTTACTGTAGATAATGATATTACATTGCATGCAGGATCAGGTCTTAGCATCATTTGCAAAACTTCTAGCTACAGAAGCAATACAAAGTGCTAGGAAAAACTATTGAACATAAATAACGGTGTATTCTATGTATGCTAAAGTTCAATTGTTGTAAAGTAGAGGCACACAGTTGCTATCAACAACTGTGTGCTATCTATTTTGAGAGAAAGTGGCGCTGCATGAGTTGGAAAGGATAAAATAGATGAAAAAGAATATAAAAAATACAGTTAAGATAAAACATATAAAGATAGTATTTCATGCTCTGCTACCATCAAAAATGATGATTTTTTCTGCGGGAATGATGCTTTTAATAGAAAACATAATTACTGTCGGAACTCCATTCATTATGATGAAACTAATTGATCAGATAAATTTAGAAAATATTAATATTGGAATATTAATGGCTATTTGTTCTGTGTTTATATTACAATTAGTAGTAGCGTCAGTGTCGGCTTATGTGTTAACCCGCATATCGGAGTTCCTTGTAAAAGGGCTTCGGGAAAAAGTGATTAATAAAATTTTGGATTTACCGATTTCTTATTTTGATAAAAATCAAACAGGCGATATAATGAGTCGAGTAACAAGTGACACTATGATTGTCAAATCATTTGTTACTGATGAGGCTAATATTTTTATTACGGATACATTAACCTTACTAGGTTCTTTGGTTTTGATATTAGTAATTGATTGGAAGATAGGATTGATAGTATTAATATTATCTCCGATTATTTCTTTAATTGTAGCACTGGTGGCTGATAGAGAATTTGGAGTTTCTGTTTTGTTACAAGAAGAAAATGCTAGATTCCAATCATTCTTAAATCAAGTTGTTTCAGACATAAGATTAGTAAAAGCATATGTGTCGGAAAATCTTGAATATAGGAATAGCAGAAAGATTATTAATAAAATTTATGAACTAAGTTTAAAAGAAGGAAAAATTATGGCGGTCATAAGGCCTTTCACAAATAGTCTGATGCTTATTTTGCTGGTTGCTATTTTTGGATATGGAAGTTTAAGAGTAGCTCAAGGGACGTTAACGGCTGGAGGTTTAATTGCGATAATATTATATTTATTCCAAATGTCAAGTCCGGTTTCAGGAATTGCATCATTTTATACTGGATATCAGAAATTTTGCAGTTCGATATTGCGATTATATGAGATATTTATTTTTCAGGAAAATAATAAAAGTAATAAATTAAGCATGAAAATAGAAACTAAAGGGATAGTATTAAAAAATGTAATATTTGAATATAGGGATACAAAAAGAATACTTAACGGTATTAATTTGGAGGCAAAAAAAGGAAAAACTACTGCAATTATTGGAACTAGTGGAGTTGGTAAAACAACGCTATTTTCTTTAATTGAAAGATTTTATGAGCCTACAAGTGGAAAAATATATTATGACGGTATAGATATAATGGAAATAGATGTGAAGAAATGGAGAAAGAAAATTTCATATGTTTCACAAGATTCTCCGATTATGTATGGAACAATATTGAGTAATTTGACTTATGGAATGGAAGAATATACCATAGATAAGGTTGAAAGAGCTGTTTATGATGTAAAATTAAGTGACTATATAAAATCTTTACCCAACGGATACAATACATTAGTTGGTGAACGAGGAATTACATTGTCAGGAGGGCAAAGACAAAGGATTGCAATTGCGCGTGCAATGATCCGGGAGCCAGAAATTCTTTTGTTGGATGAAGCAACTTCGCATTTGGATAGTGATTCAGAAAATATTGTCAAGGAGGCGTTAGAAAAACTTATGAAGGGTCGTACTACACTAATAATTGCACATAATATGTCAACTATAAAGGACGCAGATGAAATCGTTGTTTTGGAAAATGGAACTATTACAGGATGTGGAAAACATGAATATTTGGTTGAGAATAATCTTTTGTATAGACGGTTTATAGAACAACAGAATATTGAATTTTGAGGAGGATTTGTATGAAAATAAAAGGGTTATTAATAATTGTAATATGTATGATAGGTCTATCGGGATGTACTTCAAAAGGATTTGATATTGAAAGAGTATATCAATTTGTTGAGATACAGTCATCAAATGGTAAAGAGATAGGAACTATAGTGAATTCGGATGATTTAGAATTTTTTTTTGAGGAAATGAAATTTCAAGAATGGAAATATATTGAAGAAAAAGAAGATTTTGGTAAATGTATTTACAAATTTATAGCTTATGAATTTGTAAAAGATGATGAAGAGTACTGTATTAGGGAAGACCCATATGAGTTATATAAAGTAGATGACAACTATTATATTATTCAAGATAGTGATGTTATTTCCATTCCAAAAAGCGCGGGGCAATTTTTGAATTCAATTGAAAATAAAATTACAATAACTCAACCTATATCAGAAGATATTCTGGATAATTGGGAAAATAGAATTGTCAATAATACGGATAGTAGTTATGGAACAAAGAAAAAAACATATAATGATGAAACAATTGTTTCTAAAATCACTAAAATAGTTATAAGTGATGAAGATGAATTAGATATAAAAATAGATAACAAGGAAGAGATAACGGCATTCATTGAAGGCTTAGATACAGATAGTTGGAGTTCAATAGATGATATACCAAACGATGCGATTTTAAGGCGTAATATATCAGCATATTCGTTTAGGAGAAGAACTAAAGAAAAGGTTTTGACCACAATGTATACGATTATGTTATATGAAGCATCTAATAATGAATATTTTATAAGTGAGACTATTCCAGATAATGGTACACAGGACAGAGATTATATTGAATATTATACTATTCCCAAAAGCGTAGCAGATTTTATTTTACAAACTGAATAATAGATAAGCGTTAAAAAAACCCATTTATAAATATGTCCTCTGTTTTTTGATTACCTTGACAATACCAAAAGCAGATTTCACAAGTTATCTTCAGTGTAAATGAAATAAAAATGGTACAGACAAATACGATTTCCTTTGTGAGTTCTGCGAACAGGAACATCATATTTTGTCTGTACCATTTTTATTTTTAAGATTTAGTTATTCTTGTTGTTTTCTTTCTGCAGCTCTAACATCTTCATTGCGCGGACTTTTAATGGAAGTCCGAATAATGTGATGAATCCATCTGCATCGTGATGGTCGTAAAGATCACCTGTTGTGAAGCTTGCGAGGGACTCACTGTAGAGAGAGTATGGGGAAGTAGTTCCGGCTTTGATGATGTTTCCTTTGTAAAGCTTGAATTTTACCTCACCGGTCACATATTCCTGTGTGGACTCTACGAAAGCCTGTACTGCCTCACGGAGTGGTGTGAACCATTTTCCTTCGTATACGATCTGGGCGAGCTTGTTACCCATATCTTTTTTCACTTCCATGGTAGCGCGGTCGAGAACGAGTTCCTCTAACTGCTCATGAGCTTCCATGAGGATGGTTCCACCAGGAGTCTCATAAACACCGCGGGATTTCATGCCGACAACACGGTTTTCAACGATATCAATAATGCCGATTCCGTGTTTTCCACCAAGTGTGTTTAATTCACGGATAATATCAGAAACTTTCATTTTCTTTCCATTGACAGAAGTTGGAACACCTTTTTCAAATGTCATTGTGACATATTCACCTTCGTCCGGAGCTTTCTCAGGTGGAGTGGTCAAAACTAAAAGATGTTCGTAATTTGGCTCTAAGGATGGATCTTCCAACTCAAGACCTTCATGGCTGATGTGCCATAAGTTACGGTCACGGCTGTAGCTGGAATCTACAGAGAATGGAAGATGGATGCCATGTGCCGTACAGAAATCGATCTCATCCTGACGGGACTGTAATTTCCAGTTGCTGTCACGCCATGGGGCAATGATCTTTAAGTCCGGAGCAAGTGCTTTGATACTTAACTCGAAACGGATCTGGTCGTTACCTTTTCCGGTAGCGCCGTGGCAGATCGCTGTAGCACCTTCTTTTCTTGCAATCTCAACTAATTTCTTGGCGATTCCCGGACGGGCCATGGAAGTACCTAATAAATATTTGTTTTCGTATACAGCGTTTGCCTGTACGCATGGAACAATGTAATCATCACAGAATTCATCTACGATGTCCTCAATGTATAATTTGGAAGCACCGCTTAATTTGGCTCTTTCGTCAAGTCCGTTTAATTCTTCTTCCTGTCCGCAGTCTACGCAGCAGCAGATAACTTCATAACCATAAGTTTCTTTTAACCATGGGATAATGGCTGTGGTATCAAGACCACCGGAGTACGCTAAAATAACTTTTTCTTTCATGAGAGTGAATCCTTTCTGTCGTATATTCTTTTTATCATGTAAACCGTTCTTTCATGCATGACAATGAGTCTGCCACGAAACGATTTCTTCTGAAACTTAATATATACTATGTGGACAGGAAATGCAAGTGAAAAAATATACATAATTTAATAATAAAAATGCATAAAAGTATGCAATAACAACAGAAGTTTATGCAGAAGAATCTATATTAATTAAGGTAAGAAAACTATAAATCTTGAAAAAATCAGAAAAAACATGAAAAACAGTATTGCATAAAAATAATAATGAATGTATAATTATGCAATAAATATTTAAAACCAGGAAACAAAAAATACTTTACTATCCTAAAGAGCTGTACTATGATAGAAACGAATTAGAGTGGTAAAGTGTAAAAAGAGAAAACCCTTCGGGGAGATTGGAGAATAGATTATGGTAAAAGTTGGGATTATTGGAGCAACCGGCTATGCGGGCAACGAGCTTGTCCGGTTATTGATGGGACACAAAGATGTGGAGATCATGTGGTACGGTTCCAGAAGCTACATAGATAAGAAATATGCAGAAGTTTATCAGAATATGTTTGAGATCGTAGAGGATACCTGTCTCGATGATAATATGGAAGAACTTGCTTCCAAGGTGGACGTGATCTTTACCGCAACCCCACAGGGATTTCTGGCAGGTGTCCTGACAGAGGAGATCTTATCCAGAGTAAAAATTATCGATCTGAGTGCGGATTTCCGTATAAAAGATGTCAAGACCTATGAGAAATGGTACAAGATCGAACACAAGAGTCCACAATTTATTGAGGAAGCTGTGTATGGACTCTGCGAGATCAACCGTGACAAGGTAAAAGGTGCAAGACTGATCGCAAACCCGGGATGTTACACAACCTGTTCTATTTTAACGGCATATCCACTCGTAAAAGAGGGACTGATCGATCCTGATACCCTGATCATTGATGCAAAATCAGGAACATCCGGAGCCGGAAGAGGTGCAAAACTTCCTAATCTGTTTTGCGAGGTGAATGAGAATATGAAAGCTTATGGTGTGACGAACCACAGACACACACCGGAGATAGAAGAACAGCTTGGCTATGCGGCAGGAAAAGAGATCATGGTCAATTTTACCCCGCATCTTGTGCCGATGAACCGGGGAATCCTTGCAACAGAATACGCAGCACTGAATAAGAAAGCAGATGGTACTCTTCCGACATACGGGGAAGTGAAAGCCATTTACGATAAATATTATAAAAACGAGAAATTCGTCCGTGTACTCGAAAAGGATGTCTGCCCGGAAACAAAATGGGTAGAGGGAAGCAACTACGTGGATGTGAACTTCAAAATTGATGAGAGAACCGGAAGAATCGTCATGATGGGAGCACTCGATAACCTTGTAAAAGGTGCAGCCGGTCAGGCAGTGCAGAACATGAACCTCTTGTTCGGTTTCGATGAGGCGGAAGGATTAAATCTTGTCCCGATGTTCCCGTAAGAGACCGTGGAGCAGCCATCCGGCCAAGATGCACAGCATGCGAAGCCGATTTAAAGAAAACTGCCCCAGAGAGGCAGACAGCAAGGAAGATGAAAAATAACATGAATGATACAAATTTAACGATCCGTCCCATGACAATAGATGATTTTGAGCAGGTACACAGCCTCTGGATGGAGATCCACGGCTTCGGTATCCGCAGCATCGATGATTCAAAAGAGGGTGTGGAGCGTTTTATCCGCAGAAATCCGGCTACGAGCATGGTGGCAGTCTGTGATGGAAAAATCGTCGGTTCGATCCTCTGCGGGCATGATGGCAGGAGAGCAGGACTTTATCATGTCTGTGTACAGGAAAATTACAGAAAACACGGAATCGGGCAGAAACTCGTGGAGAGGTGTCTCGAGGCATTGAAAGCAGAAAAAATTTCCAAAGTCAATCTGATCGCATTTAAGCAGAACGAGATCGGCAACCGCTTCTGGCAGAGCCTCGGCTGGAAATACTGCGACAACGTGAATTATTATGAGTATGTATTGAATGAAGAGAATATTACCGTGTTTAATCCGTAGAAAGCATTAATATAGACAATTGCGAAACTCCTGAAAACCTAAATTGAATTGTGAAAAATTAATAAAAGCTTGAGAAAACACTGGGGAGCGGTCGGCACTTAGAAGGCAGGTACAACATTTTTAATCAGGTCTGTGCATTTACTGCACAGACCGTGCGAA
>ENA-OPNR01001035-OPNR01001035.1-human-gut-metagenome-genome-assembly--contig:-NODE-1035-length-11661-cov-2.147338_pt1 | contig 11661 bp, 13 predicted proteins | sample MGYA00241543_ERZ501783 | MGnify/ENA primary metagenome ERZ501783 (study PRJEB25962, sample SAMEA2042557) | human gut metagenome | biome: human gut; feature: human-associated habitat; material: faeces... | reverse complement strand
GAGAACGCTGGAGAGCTACATAAATCAAACTTCCATAATCCATAATACCGGTAGAATCAACCAATTCCTCCCGTCCACCAAAAGTAGTTTCACCTATGGTTACCTGAAATTCATTCATATTACCTACCACATTATAGGTTTGACGCGCTTCTTTTATTTGCCCTAAATATTTGCCCGAATCCCAATCATAGATATCACGCATGGTTCCTTTTTCATGCATACCGGCAGGATAGTGATACAACTCGCCAAACATTCCGTATGAATCAGCGGAATAAGAAACGATAACAGAACCATCCACCGAGGCTCCCTTACCTACAATCAGGTTAGTGCACGCCAAACTCTCCGTTATCGCTGCCAACAGAAAGGCAGCACCTAAAATCAGTTTATTCTTCATTAATATATAACTTTTTAATTGTGTATAATACTTATTTTACCATCAAAATTCATATTCCTCTCTTGTTTCATTTCCACAATAATCTGTCACCACCAATTCCAATTTATGGGCGACTCCTTTTTTTAACCGTTCAGGATGCTTCATCCACAATTTCGCATTTTTGGAACTGAAACCAAACAAGGCAAATTCGCCGTCTATCTTCACCTTATAATCTTTGATACCCGTTTCCGCATCTCCTATTTTGAACTGAACCTTACCTGTCTTCCATTGCGTTTTATTTAATGGAGTTACTCGTGGAGACAAGGTATCTATAGCTACGGTATAAGTTCCCAGTTCACGGATGGAAGTCTTCATCCAACCATTCTCATAAGTTCCTCCTGCTGAACCTTTCCTTTTTCCCCACTTACGGGCTACATAATATTTCGACGTATCCTCTACAGGAAGATGGCGTACCCCGATCATCAGCGTGCATCCAGCTTGCAAAGCTACTGGCTCATCGTGCAATTGGTACTCGTAAGAAATTGCGGCTGTATCTTTAACCACCTGACAGTTCAGTGCCACATCCTCATACAACATCCCTCGGGGGATAACCAGTTCCATACCCGGTTCCTGAACCACATTACCTTTATTCCATGCCAAATAATGTTTTACTTGCGGATGATATTCCTCTATCGGCTGCCTATGGCCACGCACAATGAAACGATAAGTCGACTTATTACCATATAAATCAGCTAATTCATAACGAAAATGATAATCACGTTCTTCATCAATCGTAATCACCCCTCCTTCATCGTTGGCTTGTAACATGCGCAAACTATTTCCGGGAAGAATTTGTGAGCGCATCACCCAATTATGCCTCTTTACATTCTCCTCATAGTCTGTCCAAGCATTAATCATCCGGTTCTCTTCAGGCAAAACGCCATCCACTGTACTGCGAAAAACTTCTGTCGTATCCACATAGAGTACCACGGAACGCACACCATAATTATTATGTGTACCATCCATATAGTCGTATGCCTTAATACCAACGGCTATTTTCCCCCAAGCAGAAACCGGTTGCCCCAAAGAAGCAACAGGTATGGATTTTTTTCTTTGTGAGCCTTCCACAACCCCAGCGCCCCGCTGCGGATAAAGCATAATCATTGACGCACGTGGCGGAGTAGTGTCTTTGATTTTATCGGTATAGAATTGTAAGGGATCTATCAATTCACCAGTATCCGTACAGCGTATCTCCATATGCAGATGCGGTCCGAAAGAATATCCTTCATTACCGCTTAAAGCAATGATTTCTCCAGCTTTGAAACTGACCTGATGAGGTTCGAATTTCAAATCCACAGCAAAAGTTTCATGCCGATATTGATATTCCTCCACTACTTTTGCCACTGCGGAAGCAAACTTCAACACATGCCCATACACTGAAGTATATCCATTGGGATGAGTAATAAAAATAGCCTGCCCATATCCGCCGGGAGTAACCAGTACACGGCTCACATATCCGTCGGCAATGCAATGAATAGGTTTTCCCACCTCTCCCTGGGTTTTAAAGTCCACTCCTCCATGAAAGTGGTTAGAACGCAGTTCACCAAAATTACCGCTCAGAGTAAGCGGAAAATCAAAAGGAGGACGGAATACAGGAGCAGCCGGTTCTTCCTGTGCCCGTACAGTGAAAATACTGCCCAAAGCTACTATGATTATATAATTTCGTAAAGTCATTTTCTTTATTTTATGGAGAACTCATCACAAAAATTTTGAATCTCTCCGCAAACTTACAAATAAAAAACAGAATATCCCTTAAAATAATGTTGCTAAACATACATTTATTACGAAAAAAACATATCCAGACAAAACCTACTTTTCTGACATTTTGTTATCTTTGAGGCAGTCAAACCCCTTAAATGTGACAATTATGATAGTAGGAATTCCTAAAGAAATCAAAAACAACGAGAATCGTGTATCATTAACCCCTGCAGGAGCACACGAGTTGGTACAGAGAGGTCACACGGTGTATATACAACACACCGCAGGTATAAACAGCGGATTTTCCGACGAAGAGTATGAGAAAGTCGGAGCGCGTATCCTTCCTACTATAAAAGATGTGTACGCCATCGCTGAAATGATTATAAAAGTCAAGGAACCCATCGAATGTGAATATAATCTGGTACGTAAGGACCAACTGGTATTTACATACTTCCATTTTGCCTGTGACAAAGAATTAACAGAGGCAATGATGCGTAGTGGTTCAGTATGCCTAGCTTACGAAACTGTAACAGACAAACAAGGAGGACTGCCTCTGCTGATTCCCATGAGTGAAGTGGCGGGACGAATGTCCACTCAGGAAGGAGCACGTTTTTTGGAGAAGCCTCAAGGAGGACGTGGTATCTTACTAGGTGGAGTTCCCGGTGTCAAACCAGCCAAAGTACTGGTATTAGGCGGCGGCATTGTAGGAACCAATGCAGCTTTAATGGCTGCAGGGCTAGGGGCTGATGTCACAATCTGCGATATTTCATTACCCCGCCTGCGTCAGTTAAGCGAGTTCATGCCTAAAAATGTAAAAACATTATTCTCGTCCAGCCACAATATAGAAAAAGAACTGCCAACAACTGATTTGATAATCGGTGCGGTACTTATCCCCGGTGCAAAGGCCCCCCACCTCATTACACGCCCCATGCTGAAACTGATGAAAAAGGGTACCGTACTGGTAGATGTGGCCATTGACCAAGGAGGATGTTTTGAGACGTCCCATCCTACAACTCATGCCGAACCTATTTACGAAGTAGACGGTATCATCCATTACTGTGTGGCCAATATTCCGGGAGCTGTACCATGTACTTCAACCTTGGCATTAACCAATGCTACACTGCCATACGCCATCAGATTGGCAGATCTTGGTTGGAAAAAAGCTTGCGAAAACGATCCTGGACTAAAAAACGGCTTGAATATTGTCAACGGAAAGATTGTGTTTCCGGCCGTGGCAGAGGCCTTTGGCTGGAAGATTTAATAAAGTATGGATCCTAATGGAAAAAAGGAAGGCCGTCACGAAGGTCTTCCTTTTTTACGATATAATACTTATAAGGATTATCATCTCATGATTTTTCAAGCACTTCCTCCAAGGATTCTTCCTGCTGTTTTTTCCCTGTCCGACTTACAATCCAAATGCTGACTTCGTAAAGCAAATACATGGGCACAGATACCATCATCAATGTAAAAACATCTGACGTAGGAGTGATAACAGCTCCAACTATCAGAATAATAACAATAGCATGACGACGATACCGCTTCATAAAATCAGCCGTAAGAAATCCCAGTTTGGCAAAAAGCCAACAAAGGACAGGGATCTCGAAAACAATCCCCATCATCAGACTCATCATCATCAACGTATCCATATACGAGGACAAAGTAATCGTGTTCTCCACTTCCATACTGACCTGATAGGTAGCAAGAAAACGGAAAGTAAGAGGAAAAATCAAAAAATAATTCAAAAGAACTCCCATCATAAAAAGAAAATAGCCCCATCCTACAACCCGGGTAGAATATTTCTTTTCATTCTCGTATAAAGCCGGCGAGACAAAACGGAACAACTGATAAATAACATAAGGAGATGCCAACAAAAAACCCGCATAAAAAGACACACTCATATGAGTAATGAATTGAGCCGCCAATTGGGTATTGATCATTTTCACATAAAACACTTCCGGACATAATGAAGGCATAGCCATAGAATCAGCTATCCGGCAAAAAAAATGATAAATAATGAAATCAGCATTCTTAGGCGCTAGAACAATAGCAAAGAGCTCATCCTTAAACAAGAATGCTACCAACATTAGAAATACCACAGCCACTGCAATGCGGAACAAGACATGGCGTAGTTCTTCCAGATGATCCCAAAAGGTCAGTATCTTCTGCTGCTGTTCCATTATTTGTCACTTTTTCGTTTCCCCTTTCTTATCTTTCCCATCTATATCATCCTCCAACCCGTTCATCCCTTCTTTAAAACTCTTAACCCCTTTGCCCAACCCCTTCATCAGTTCGGGTATCTTCTTCCCACCAAAGAACAAAAGAACAATCAATGCAATGAATAACACTTCCTGCATTCCTAATCCTAAAAATAATAATGTGCCTGTCATTTTATCTATTAACTATTAAATGATTTATCAAAAACCAAAGTCATCTATTTATCGTGCTCTCCATCCATGACAACTACCAGGACATAACCAGCGCCACCATTTTCAGGTTGTTTCACAGTTTGCAACATTAACATCAAGTGTTTACAACTCATCTTTTTGCAATAGCTTTCAGCAATGCATAGCCGCCAAAAATCTGGAGCAACATGCCCGGAATCCCAATCCGGAAATCCTGTGCCGCCAAATAGAAATCACCGACAAGAACCCATTCTATCAAGGTACCCACCACCTGATATGCCATAACAGTCCCCAGCAATGCAGGAATTGTAATCTTACGGAAACGGTCTGCCATATATCCCGCCACCAACGCCAACAATACCGACTTTACCAATATAGCCGGCAGTATAGCCACAGAAGGCATTCCAAACAAGATGCTATTGGCAAGCGGAGAAAGAACAGCCGTCAACATCCCCACTTTGAATCCATATTTATAAGCACCTATTAATGTAAAGAAATAAATGGGTAACATAGCAGGACCACCCCAATGCACCAAATGACAAAGTTGCGGCAATACCACATTACCTACAATAAACACGAACGCAAATAAATAAGTATTTACGTTTGTGTAGTTTAACGAATAGAATTTTGTTGTTGATTCCATAAATACTAACCTTTCATTTAATTTCTGCAAATATAATCATTTCATAAAGCAAGCTCAATCTTTTTTTTCTCTTTTCTTGTTTATATTATCAAATATTCCTCTATCTTCGCAATAAATTGATAAAATTCCAACTATGAAATATTATAAATTCATCTATTTTTTAGCCTTCGTCCTTGGAATATCAACATGGGCACAGGCACAAAGCACTCCTTGTACCGGAAATACATATAGTACAAATGCAGACTTCTTCCGTGCCTCGGCATCAGCTCAGAGCGGTGACGCCACTGCCTCCAAAAAGAAGGCGATCATTACAGCCCGTACCGCAATAACTAACCAGATCAAGGCAAAAGCAGAAATGGCTGCCAAGTCTCAAAATAAATTCGGTAATGCAGAATGGGAACAATTTTTAGATCTGATCCAAATGGTTACCCAGCAAGAGGCTGCTAACTTAAAAGTAATTTGTGAAAACAGCCGACAGAACGGTGGTAAATATAAAACAGACGTTGTAGTAGAATTGCCCAAAGCAGGAGTTCTGTCCACAATCATTAACCAAATAAAAAGTGATGATAAATTAAAAGGACTTTTTGAAGAAAGCAAGTTTAAGCAAGCGTTTTAAAACCATTTGAATCCTTCAGAGGGGTCCATGTGGTTTGAACAGAAAAACCAATTACATCAACCTAATCTTGACAAATTTATGGAAAAGTTGTACGATTACCTTCCCCAGCAATTGGTTACTTTCATTCTAGTAACATTGTTCTCTTTACTCATCGGTTTATCCCAACGGAGAATCAGTCTGAGACGAGAAGGGGAAACTACGCTTTTCGGCACAGACCGGACTTTTACTTTTATCGGTATTTTGGGATATCTCCTCTATATACTTGATCCTAAGGAAATGCATTTATTTATGGGAGGCGGGATAATTTTAGGCATGTTACTGGGTATCAATTATTATGTCAAGCAATCCCAGTTCCACGTGTTTGGAGTGACAACAATCATCATCGCTCTTATCACCTATTGTATGGCTCCTATCATAAGTACACAGCCTTCCTGGTTTTATGTCATGATGGTAGTCACCGTGCTTCTTTTCACAGAAATGAAACACACCTTTACCGAACTTGTACAACGGATGCAAAATGATGAAATGATAACACTGGCAAAATTTCTGGCTATCAGCGGTATCATTTTGCCCATGTTACCCAAGGAACCTCTTATACCGGGTATCAATCTCACTCCATACACCATTTGGCTGGCTACTGTAGTCGTATCGGGCATCTCCTATTTATCTTACCTGCTGAAACAATATGTTTTCCGCGAATCAGGCACTCTAGTTTCGGGTATTATCGGTGGTCTGTATAGCAGCACCGCTACCATTTCCATCCTTGCCCGCAAATGCAAACGGATACAAACGCATGAAATACCGGAATATGTATCTGCCATGATGCTTGCTATCAGCATGATGTTCTTGCGTTTCATGATTTTGATCCTTATATTCAGCACTTCCATCTTTCTGGATATCTACCCCTATCTGCTCATCATGTCTGTAACCGCCGCCGGCATCGGTATATTCATCCATAAAAAGCATACTATAAAAGGCGAGCGCGAAGTTATTGAGGAACCGGAAACGGAAAGTAATCCGCTGGAATTCAAAGTCGCTCTGATCTTTGCTTTATTATTCGTAGTATTTACATTTCTGACTCACTATACATTAATTTATGCAGGAACAGGAGGTTTGAGTATTCTCTCCATTGCAGCAGGATTAAGTGACATCACCCCTTTCATACTTAACCTGTTACAAGGCGGAAGCATTCCAGCAACTATCGTAGGAGCCTGCATCATGCAAGCTATCATCAGCAACATTGTGGTGAATATGTTCTATGCCATATTTTTTTCCTCCCGCAGAAAAGAAATACTGCCTTATGTATGGAAAGGATTCCTCACTGTCATTGGGATAAACGCTGTACTATTACTCATCTATTACTTCTAAATTATATTCTCATAAAAAAGCATATGCGGATAACAGGATTTAAATCCCTATCAGAAGAGTAGAATATAAGCCAATGAACTAATACTAATCACTGCCCAAAGAGCAACACCTTGAATCAGAGGTTTCATACCGACTTGCTTCAGTACATCCATAGACAAGGAAGCTCCAATAAAAAACATGGTAATAATCAATCCCTTACGTGCCAGTCCAGAAACGGCCTGCCCGAATTGAGGTACACCATCCAACACATAAGTATTCAGAACGATAGCTACAACGAAATAAAGGATAAACCAAGGAATGCTTACTTTCTTACCACTCCCCTTGAAAATAAAAGATGTAGCGAATGCCAAAGGAATAATCCAAAGGGCACGGGTCAGTTTAATTGTAGTCGCCACTTTCAACGCTTCTTCACCGTATGCCGCACCTGCACCCACCACAGAACTCGTATCATGAATAGCAATAGCTGCCCAAGTACCAAACTGTTGTTGATCTAACCCAAACGTATGACCTAACACCGGAAAAATGAACAAAGCGATAGCATTCAATACAAAGATAGTAGCCAAAGCCACAGACATCTCACTATCTTTAGCTTTCAATACAGGCCCCACAGCAGCAATAGCGCTCCCCCCACAAATTGCAGTACCTGAACTGATAAGGTAAGCCGTATCACGGTCTACCTTCAAAAGTTTACGCCCTATAAACATACCTATAATCATTGTACCGATTACAGAAATGATCGTAAATTCCATTCCTTCCTTGCCGGAAGCCAAAGAAGCCTGAAGATTCATACCGAACCCCAATCCCACTACAGAATATTGCAACAAATATTTAGAAACCTTTTTATTGAATTTAGGATGGGCCTGTCCGCAAACTAATGCAAATATCAACCCCAGAAATAAAGATACGGGTGGAGTGACCCACCGGGAAAATGGAGCCAATACCGGAATATAGTCCATCAATAAAAAGACCGTTAACGTGGAAAGCAAGCCTACATAAATAATTTTGTTGTTTTGCTGTAAAGCTGTTACTGAAATCATATATTTTACTTTTTAACATTATTTTTCTATTTCGAGGTGCAAAGGTAGTATATGTTTCAATAACAATCTAATCGTTTTTAATTATAGGTTATAACTTTTCCTTATAATGATTGGCAAACTGCATGAACAGAGCCGGAAGCCCTGTATCCTGCCCTTGCAATTGGACAAAATCAAATTCACGAAACATCACCAGGTCTTTTATATCCAATACTTTAAACTTTCCTGAATACAGTTCTTTATTAATAGACCGGATAGACAAAATCCCCATGCACTCACTATTTTCCAAAAATAATTTAATGCTTTCTGTACTCCCCAGGTGCATACGGATAGTAAGGTCCGATAACTTTATGTTGTGTTTATGCAAAGCGGTAATCAATACATCCAATGTTCCCGAACCTCTTTCACGAAGCACAAGAGGAACTTCTTTCAATTCATCCAAAGTTATCTCATCATAATCCATCCACTTACTACGAGTATGGACGATAGCCACCAGCTCATCTTGCAGAAAAGGAGTATATTTCAAATTAGGTTGCCGGGTATTGCCCTCTACCAATGCCAAATCTATGCGATGTTCTTGCAATGCCTTTTCCACCTCAGAGGAGTTCCCGCTGAAAAGTGATAAAGACACTTGCGGAAACTTCTCGATGAAACGAGCCAGCAAGGGAGGAAGCACATATTGGGCAATTGTAGTACTGGCTCCCAAGCGTAACTCACCGGTATGCTCATTACGTAATAAGTTCATCTCGTACTCCAAGCGTCCGTAATCTTCCAAAATTTTCTCACAATGTTCCAACAACAACCTGCCTGCATCAGTCAGCAAGATCTTGTTACCCATTCGCTCAAAAAGGCGCGTCTGGTACATCGTTTCCAATTCCTGAATATGCTTGGTTATAGCCGGCTGGCTGATAAACAGCTCCTGCGAAGCCTTTGTAAAGCTGAGATTTTTCGCAACACTACTGAATACTCTTAACCTGAAATCAGACATGTTTTTTAATGATTATAGTTCGTCTGCTTTAATTCCTAACGACTGTAAAACTGCGAATCCAAACATCTCCCACTGATAAGCCACTTCACAGGCTGGAGGATTCATGCCGAATACTGTCATTTTTTCTTTTCCGTCCACCTTATTTAATATAGCAGGAACTTTATCCCCATATTCTTCTTCGGCAGGGACAATAATTACCCGTTTCACCTCTTTTGCATCAACCACCACTCTCAAAGACTCTAGAAACAACTCTTCGCGACTAGCCATATCCGACGGTTCGAAAGAATAAAGTACAAACTCTCCCAACTGGCTTTTGAAAGCCACGTTATTTAATTCCTTTTCCAAATCCGACGGCTGAAAAGCATCCATTTTCTTACTTTCCTCGTCATAAATAAATAATACCTGAACTGCATTCTCCCCCAAGGGTATTCCACTATCCAGTGACAGACATTCCAACAACACCGGCAAATCCGCTTTCGGCAACTTACGCCCCACCACGTCACCAAAATGTTTGGATAAATCACCCGCCACCCTATCTACATAGGCTACATCCACCAGAATTACAGTATCTGCAAACTTTATTTCATTTGTCATCTCGTTTTCATTTTATGATTTCGATGCTAAGATAGCAATTATCATCTGCCTGCAAAAAGAGTTATCTGCCTTTTTGTGTACAATTCGGACTTTTTTTCATTTAAAAGCCGGAAAGCCTGTCATTTTGTCTTCTTATTTTACTTCATTAGCTTTCTTTTTCTTTTTGGCAAACTATTTGACGATTATCAAATGAAATCGCAAAAGCCACTGAACAAAGCAGTGACAGTTACGTTTTCAATAGGTATTTGAATAATATTTAGAAAGGAGATACAATATGAATTTTAACAACTTCACAATTAAATCACAGGAGGCAGTGCAACAAGCGGTGAACGTAACTCAAGCCCGCGGACAGCAAGCTATCGAGCCTGTGCATCTGTTGGCCGGAGTACTGAAAGTAGGTGAAAACGTCACCAACTTCATTTTCCAGAAATTGGGAATGAACGCCCAGCAGATCGCATTGGTCATCGACAAGCAAATTGACTCGCTGCCTAAGGTTTCGGGAGGAGAACCTTACCTTAGCCGTGAAAGCAACGAGATATTACAAAGAGCCGTACAGTATTCCAAAGAGATGGGTGACGAATTCGTTTCACTGGAAGCTATTATCCTGGCCTTATTGAATGTAAAGAGTACTGTCGCTACCATATTGAAAGACGCGGGAATGACAGACAAAGAGCTGCGCTCCGCCATAGCAGAACTACGTAAAGGTGAAAAAGTAACTTCACAATCCAGTGAAGACACTTATCAATCCTTAAGCAAATATGCCATTAATTTGAATGAGGCTGCCCGCAGCGGAAAACTTGATCCGGTTATCGGGCGTGATGAAGAAATACGTAGAGTATTACAAATATTAAGCCGCCGTACCAAGAATAATCCGATTTTAATTGGTGAGCCGGGTACTGGTAAGACCGCCATTGTTGAAGGTTTGGCACACCGTATCATCCGAGGTGATGTACCCGACAATTTGAAGAACAAACAAATCTTCTCATTGGATATGAGACTTCAATGCTCTGGGCTTCCTTGCCGTGCCCGCATTTGCTCAGATCAGGCAGGATGCCGCAGTCATTTTGTTCCATTACCCAGTCGGCCAGCTGTTCAAAGAAGCCGCTGTTCTCAATGGTGAGCACATCGGTCTCCCCGAACTCCCTTCTGGACAAAAAGAGGTAGTTCTTCGCCAGATCCCGCCCGGAGATGTAACTTTCCACAATGGGGTCGGTGGGGCTGTCCTCAATGGAAAAAGCGGTGGCTTCCTCTTCCAGCCCGGCAATGCGGAAGGCCGCACCGGTGGCATCCTGCTCTTCTGCAATGAGCGGGCAGGTCTTGAGCCAGTCCCGCAGGGCTGTGATGGATGCTTTGGGCATTACGTTCCACCTCCCAGCTCCTTTTGGGCAGCGTTTTTGGCGAACTGGACCAGTTCGTCTTTGTGGTCAGCAATGGCCCGTTGGCCCCAGTAGGAGCCGCGCAGGTGGTTCTCTCCATGCAGCCCCTGTCCCTGCGTGTGCAGGTAATACTGCCGCCGGGCATACGGGGTGTTATAGACCAGCTTGCCGCCTTTGAAGTCGGATGCCTGGTTGACGCTGTTCTTCAGCGTGCCGGTATCGAAGGGCACATAAGGGTCCACAGCTTTGGCCACTTGCTGGGAGAACGCATACTGGACCTTCTGAAAGCCCTTGTCCATTTCGGCCTGAAAGCCGGGCCGGAACCTGAGCTTCAGGTCAATAACGGGTGCACTCATCCTCTCAGCTCCCCTCCACATGAAAATGCGGCAGCAGCGGTTCCCGGTTGTCGGAGACCGCTGCCACCGTGCAGCAGATGTGTGTTTTCTCGAGGGCGGCATACTCGGCCTCGGTCAGGCTGCGGACAGTGCCGCAGATGAGTTTGCCGCCCC
>ENA-OPNR01001029-OPNR01001029.1-human-gut-metagenome-genome-assembly--contig:-NODE-1029-length-11722-cov-5.337019_pt1 | contig 11722 bp, 10 predicted proteins | sample MGYA00241543_ERZ501783 | MGnify/ENA primary metagenome ERZ501783 (study PRJEB25962, sample SAMEA2042557) | human gut metagenome | biome: human gut; feature: human-associated habitat; material: faeces... | reverse complement strand
AGCCCTTATCATCTCTTTTGAGCAGTACCGCACCGCTGTCGTAAGACTTTATATCAGAACCGCACAGATACTCTCCGCCGACCTGTTCAAGCGTATCGGCTTTGAGCAGCTTTGCTTTATACAGTTTGCTGTCGTCATCAATGCCGTCACAGATGATGAGCAGCTTTCCGCTTTTTGCAATGCGGTCGTAGTAGTCGGTAAGCTGTGTGCCGTCCGACGAGAACACAGCATACTCCCTTGTAAAGTCAAGCGTTGTTTCATCTTTTCTTTCCGCTTGTCTGAAGCCGATATATTTATCATCGTATATCGCTGATATTCCCGTGCCGTTTGCAAGCTCGGTCACTTTTCCGTCGGAACTGAGAAGGCTGTATATTATATCATAATAGCTCCTTCCGCCCTCAAGTTCCGGCATCATCAAAGTATACGCAAACGCATAACCGCTGTCGTTCATATCTGAGGCATAGCTGAACATTATGCCGTCAAACGCTTTTCTTCCCCTGCTGTCGACAAATCCGACATTGCCGTTTTCGTCCGTGACCTTTGCAAGTCCCTTATCCGAAAAGTTCCCTGCGAAGCTGTACTGTGGCTGTGCTACAAACTCGCCGTCCTTTTTTATGTATCCGAACTTTCCGTCAACCGCAACGGGCGCAACGTCATTTGTATCCTCGTTAAAGGCATAAGCCGCACTGTACTGCGGTTTCAGCGTGGTGCTTCCGCTTTTGTCGGCATAGCCCCACTTCCCGTCAATGCACACGGGCGTCACCGATTGAATGAACAGCTTGTCGCCAGTGCCGTAAAGCGTTTCCGCCTTATCGCCGTACATTCCGAATATATCAAATACAAACACCGCAAGGCTTGCCGCTCCGAGCGCCAGCACACCTGCCGCACCGCCTATTATCGCACCGACAGGGCTTTTCTTCTTTTCCTGCGGTGTTTCACCCGTAAAAGCCGCACAGAACGGGCAGAATTTTACGTTTTCATCTATTTCTCGTTTGCAGTTGGGACATATTTTACTCATATTTTTTCTCCGTTATATCTGTCTTAATTTATAATCTCAGCACACTCTTTGATTTACATATCGTGCGATCGCTTTTCCGTAAGGCTGAAGTACATTCCTGACATACGAAAGACTGTCGCAGTCATTTTATATAAATGTGTCCGATTTTCACGGTGTAGATAATATTTCCCTCCAAATTACAACATCAACAGCCGTTTTTTATATTTGCGTTCATCATTCAACGTTCATTACTTCATTAAACTCTCTGACCACTCTTCTCAGCCCGCTGTCAATGAGCAGATTTCCTTTTGTCGCAATCTCTTTAGGTATCTCCCTGTAATACGCCTCGGCGATTCCACCGGTTATACACGCAATGGTATCGCTGTCGCCGCCTATAGAAATTGCCTTTCTTATCGCACTCTCGTAAGAGTCTGATTCAAAGAATGCTTCAAGTGCAGGCGGAACAGAATATGACGCTCTGCTGTCAAAGACATAATCTCTGCGGATTTCATCAAGCGGTTGAAATCTGTAACCGTACATTTTCTCTATTGTCCGCTTGATGCTGTCCTTGCCCTCTTGCTTTCGTGCAAGGAATACACAGGTTGCCACTGCCTTTGCACCCTTTATCGCCTCACGGTTATGGTGCGTGTAGTAACAGCTTGCCTTTACTTCCTTTAAAAGCGGTTTTAAGTCGTCAAACGCATAACCGATAGCCGTTACCCTCATCGCCGCTCCGTTTCCGTAACTTCTTTGAATTCGGAGCGTATCGCTTTCCGCCCACTTTGAAAACATCTGTCCGAATCCTGCGTTACGATAGCGGCTATAATACCGCTTATAGCGAGCGGCATAAGCTTTCCGGCTGTTACAGCCGGAATTAGCGTTCAGTAGCTTTTCTGCGACCGCCACCGTCATTACTGTATCATCGGTGAAATGACTTCCCGGTGGAAACAGCTCAAACTCTTCTGTTTTCACGTTATGCAGTTCTCTTGTCGAACCGATTATATCACCGAAAATTGCTCCGAGCATATACCCTCCGATGTCACGTTAATAATAGACTTTCAGCGGTAATTGTAAATACAGTCGCTTCCCGCTTACCCAAAATATCTTATATAAATATTCTATCACAAACAAAATTTCTTCACAATAGAAAACCTGAAACTGTAACTAATTTGTAACTATTTGTTACCGTTTTGTAACCTTAGGCTCGGATTGTTATGATAAGCCCGGACCCGCCGCTTTGTTGTACTATACTCATAAACAACAAGCCGTTTAAAATAAAATTGACAAAACGCTTGACAAAGGGAAAATTTGATTGTATAATCAATGTGTATGATATTTAAAGGCTGTGACGAGGACAGTAGTGCGGATATAAAGCCAAAGCGAGCCGACGACGGTGAGAGGTCGGTGCAGAGTTACCGTATGAATATCACCTCCAAGCTGCCCGCCGAAATTGCCGTTTAAGGCGAGAGTAGAACGGGACGTTTTTCCAACGTTAAAAGGAACGCATTTGACGGAATGACGAAACGGTGGTTATAAAGACTGTTATGAAATTATAGTCCTTATCCTTTTCGGAGGATAGGGGCTTTTTTATTTTCCGCAAACGCAAAGAATAAAATAATATGCAATGGGCTGCCCCCCACCCCATATAACTTCTGGCTTTTGCCGAAGAGATTTATATGACAGGGTGAATTGCAAAAACAGGAGGAGAAAAAATGTCACTTTATGAAAAAGTACCTGCCTCGGTAAATTTTGTCGAGAGAGAAAAGCAGACAGAGAAGTTCTGGCACGACAACGACATATTCCGCAAGAGTATGGAGCAGAGAAAGGGCGACAAGACCTACACATTCTATGACGGTCCGCCTACGGCTAACGGTAAGCCCCACATCGGTCACGTTCTTACCCGAGTTATCAAGGATATGATTCCGAGATACCGCACAATGAAGGGCTATAACGTTCCCCGTAAGGCAGGCTGGGACACTCACGGACTTCCCGTTGAGCTTGAAGTTGAGAAGATGCTCGGTCTTGACGGTAAGGATCAGATTGAAAAGTACGGACTTGACCCGTTCATAACAAAGTGTAAGGAAAGCGTATGGAAGTACAAGGGTATGTGGGAGGAATTCTCACGCACAGTAGGCTTTTGGGCTGATATGGACGATCCGTATGTAACATACGACAACAACTTCATCGAGTCCGAGTGGTGGGCATTAAAGCAGATATGGGAAAAGGGGCTTTTATACAAGGGCTTCAAGATAGTTCCCTACTGCCCCCGTTGCGGAACTCCGCTTTCAAGCCACGAGGTAGCTCAGGGTTATAAGGATGTAAAGGAACGTTCTGCGGTTGTACGTTTCAAGGTAAAGGGCGAGGATGCTTATATCCTTGCGTGGACAACAACTCCCTGGACACTTCCTTCAAACGTTGCACTCTGCGTAAACCCCGACGAAACCTATGTAAAGGTAAAGACAGCAGACGGCTACACATATTATCTTGCAGAGGCTCTGTGCGATAAAATTCTCGGCGGCGACAAGCCCACAGCCCCCTACGAAATAATCGAAAAATACACAGGTAAAGAGCTTGAGGGCAAGGAATACGAGCCTTTATTCGACTGTGCCGTTGAGATATGCGAAAAACAGCACAAGAAGGGCTATTATGTAGTATGCGACAACTATGTAACGCTGACAGACGGTACAGGTGTCGTTCATATTGCTCCCGCATTCGGTGAAGATGACGCTAAGGTCGGCAGAAAGTATGACCTGCCTTTCGTACAGCTTGTTGACGGCAAAGGTAATATGACCGCCGAAACACCTTACGCAGGCGTATTCGTAAAGAAAGCCGATCCTATGGTGCTTAAGGACCTTGACGAAAAGGGCTTGCTGTTTGACGCACCCAAGTTTGAGCATAGCTATCCGCACTGCTGGAGATGTGATACTCCTCTGCTGTACTATGCAAGAGAATCGTGGTTCATCAAGATGACCGCTGTCAAGGACGACCTTATCAGAAACAACGAAACGATAAACTGGATACCCGAAAGCGTCGGCAAGAACCGTTTCGGCGACTGGCTCGAAAATGTTCAGGACTGGGGTCTTTCAAGAAACAGATACTGGGGTACTCCTCTTAATATATGGGAGTGCGAGTGCGGTCACAAGCACGCTATAGGCAGTATCGAGGAGCTTAAGTCAATGTCTGACAACTGCCCCGACGATATAGAGCTTCACCGTCCTTATATTGATGCGGTTACGATAAAGTGTCCTCACTGCGGTAAGCAGATGAAGAGAGTTCCCGAGGTTATCGACTGCTGGTTCGACAGCGGTTCTATGCCCTTCGCACAGCATCACTATCCCTTCGAGAACAAGGAAAAGTTTGAACAGCAGTTCCCCGCTGACTTTATCTCCGAGGCAGTTGACCAGACAAGAGGCTGGTTCTACTCACTGCTTGCTATCTCAACGCTTTTATTCAACAAGGCTCCTTACAAGAACGTTATAGTTCTCGGCCTTGTACTCGATAAAGACGGTCAGAAGATGTCGAAGTCAAAGGGCAACGCAGTAGACCCGTTCGAGTCACTGGCTGAACACGGCGCAGACGCTATACGCTGGTACTTCTACACAAACTCTGCTCCGTGGCTTCCCAACAGATTCCACGCAAAAGCAGTAAACGAGGGTCAGAGAAAGTACATCTCTACTCTGTGGAACACTTACGCATTCTACGTTCTGTACGCTAATATAGACAATTTCGACGCTACTAAGTATACGCTTGATGTTTCAAAGCTCGGCGTTATGGACAAGTGGCTGTTATCAAGGCTGAACACAGTTGTAGGTGCGGTTGACGATAACCTTGCAAACTACCGAATCCCCGAAGCCGCAAGAGCATTACAGGATTTCGTAGACGAGATGAGTAACTGGTATGTCCGCCGCAGCAGAGAACGTTTCTGGTCAAAGGAACTTACACAGGATAAGATAAACGCATATATGACGCTGTACACAGCGCTCGTAACCATAGCAAAGACATCTGCTCCGATGACTCCTTTCGTATGCGACGATATTTACAGAAACCTTGTCTGCTCGCTCGATAAGAACGCACCTGTAAGCGTACATCTGTGCGACTTCCCAACAGTAGATGAAAAGCTTATCGACAAGCATCTCGAGGAAGAAATGGACACCGTTCTGACCGTTGTAACGCTCGGACGTGCCGCAAGAAATGCCGCCAACATCAAGAACAGACAGCCTATATCAAAGATAATGGTAAAGGGCGACAAGACGCTTGAGCCTATGTATGCTGATATTGTCAAGGATGAGCTTAACATCAAGGAAATCAGCTTTATAGATAACACCGACCACTTCACAAGCTACACCTTCAAGCCCCAGCTTAAGACGCTCGGCGCTCGTTTCGGCAAGCAGATAGGCGAGGTAAGAACAAAGCTTGCTGAGGTTGACGGTCAGAAGGCTATGAACGAGATCCGTGAAACAGGCGCTATGACGCTTACACTTTCAACAGGCGATGTTCAGATTGCAAAGGACGACCTGCTTATAGACGAGCATCAGAAGGAAGGCTATGCGGTAGTGACCGACAGAGGCTACACGGTAGTTCTTGACACAACGCTTACACCCGAGCTTATCGAAGAGGGCAACGTAAGAGAGATTGTAAGCAAGATTCAGACGATGCGTAAGGACGCAGGCTTTGAGGTTATGGATCATATCGTTATCTACTGCGACGGCAGTGACAAGGTAGCCGAGATACTGACACGCAACAAGGACAGCATCTCAGAGGATACCCTTGCTGACGATATAGTAACCGGCAAGACAGACGGATTTACAAAGGAACAGGATATAAACGGCGAGAACGTAACTCTCGGCGTAAAGAAAGTATGAGTTTTAAACAGACGCTGACAAATCTTTTCGGACACAATGCAGTTAAAAAGGCGCTCATATGGGTGCTGGTCGTGGCTGTTGCGGTTATAGTCGTGGTTACGCAGTTTGCTTTTCCCGTAAAGGCACAATATGCGTACACACGGCTGTACAGCTACAGCGGACAGAACTTTGACAATATGATAAAAAACGTATACGATAAGCTGAAGGACGGCACTCATCTTGACAGTGGGTCTACAAGCAAGCTGCTCAGCGACACGGATTTTGATATGACAAAATCCGAAAACTATCTGCGTGTTGAGATGGTGTTTGATTTTACAAACATCGGTATGTATAAAATAAGCAACATACAGTTCTCCATTGACGATATACCGTATGACAAACAGGCTTTTGTACTGAAGGAAACAAACATTTCGTCAATAGACCGTTTCAACAGCAGTAAGGTTTCGCTCATATTCGTTATCGACAGGTCGGGACTTACAAACGAGGAAATAACAAAGGCTGTAAGTTCGCTCAAGATAAGCTACAAGTTCGACCGCCCCGAGCTTTTCTCATCGGGCGGAGAAATAACACTGCCCGAAACCGTACTACTGCCGTTTGACGAAGCAAAAACAGGTGGTTGAGTATGGCGGAAATTCTCAGTAAAATATCCCCGAAGCACAAAGGCGTGCTGTGCATTATCAGCTCCGCCTTTTGCTTTGCTTTTATGGGTGCTTTCGTAAGGCTGGCAGGCGATCTGCCGTCTGTACAAAAGAGCTTTTTCAGAAATCTTGTCGCTTTCATATTTGCGGCGGCGATACTGATAAGGCAGAAAGGCTCGTTTCTGCCGCAGAAAAAAAGCAACATCGGCGCACTGCTGATACGCTCGGTATGCGGAACGCTCGGAATACTCTGCAACTTCTATGCGGTAGACCATCTGGCATTATCCGATGCGGCAATGCTGAACAAAATGTCGCCGTTCTTCGTTATCGTATTTTCGGCAATGTTCCTTCGGGAACGCACAAATTTAGTGCAGACGTTCGGTGTAATAGTCGCATTTGCAGGAAGTCTGCTTATAATAAAGCCGAGCCTTGCAAATCTGGAGCTTGTGCCGTCACTGCTCGGTTTTCTCGGCGGTATGGGCGCAGGTGCGGCTTATACGGCGGTAAGGTGGCTTGGCATCAGAGGCGAAAAAGGACCTTATATCGTGTTCTTCTTCTCAGGCTTCTCCTGCCTTGTAACACTGCCGTTTTTACTGTTCGATTTTCACGTTATGACCTGGCAGCAGTGGCTCGTACTGCTCGGTGCAGGACTTGCGGCGGCAGGCGGTCAGTTCAGCATCACAGCAGCATATAAATTCGCTCCTGCAAAGGAAATATCGGTATACGATTATTCGCAGATAATCTTTTCGGCACTGCTCGGATTTATCTTGTTCTCACAATTGCCGGATATATGGAGTTTTATCGGATATGTAATAATATGCGGCGTAGGCGTTGCGATGTTCATATACAACAACCGCAGGGATAAAAATCCTTGACGGAAAATTAAGAACTATTAACAGAAAATATTGACACCGGTGTACTGATGTGGTATACTGACAAAAGATACACAAGTAAGGAAAGTGTGTCACTTATTGAAAAAAGAGGTATGTTATTATAAAAACAGCAGCACAGGTATTTATAATCATCGGTATGGTTTTTGGATGCTGGATGATACTTCCGCTTATTTTCGGCGGTATTGCATTAAGCCAGATGAGCAAGGGACAGAGACCTTCAACAGGCATAAGCGTATGCGTTCTTTTATTCTGCAATATGATAGGCGGTATCCTTCTTCTTTGCGCAAAGGACGAGGACTTCTACAAGCCCGGTACAAACTACGGCTACAACCCCAACATGAACAACGGCTACAATCCCAACATGAACAACGGTTATAACCCCAATATGAATAACGGCTACAATGCCAATATGAACAACAACGCTTATAACCCCAACGCAAACACAGGTTACAGCAACGCAAATTACGCTACGCCCATTAACAACACTACTGCAGACACCACAAACAACAACTTCAACAATAACGGTATTCAGCAGTAAGACCAAAGATAAATAAATCAGCTGTGACGGAAAGTAATATTCCGTCACAGCTTCTTTTTATACATATAAATCAACCGCAGTTTTCACTGCGGCTGAAATTATTGTTATATATTCTCTGCTATCTTGTCGCCCATCTCCGAGCAGGACAGCTTTGTCATACCCTCGCTCATGATGTCGCCTGTACGGAAACCGTCCTTCAACACCTTGCTTACTGCATTTTCAACTGCGTCAGCTTCCTTCACCATATCAAAGCTGTAACGGAGCATCATTGCGGCTGAAAGTATGGTAGCTATCGGGTTTGCCTTGTTCTGACCTGCAATGTCGGGAGCAGAACCGCCGCTCGGCTCATACAGACCGAACTTTGTTTCGTTCATGCTGGCAGAGGGTAGCATACCGATAGAGCCTGTAATCATGCTTGCCTCGTCCGACAGAATATCACCGAACATATTTTCCGTTACCATAACGTCAAACTGTGCAGGATCCTTTACAAGCTGCATTGCGCTGTTGTCAACGAGCATATGCTCAAGAGTAACCTCGGGATAATCATTTGCCACTTCGGTAACGACCTTTCTCCACAGCCTTGAAGAATCAAGAACGTTAGCCTTGTCAACGCTTGTTACCTTCTTTCTTCTCTTCATCGCAACGTCAAATGCCTTGATTGCGATTCTGCGGATCTCGTCCTCGCTGTATGTAAGCGTGTCGGTAGCTGTCATAACGCCGTTTACTTCTTCGGTCTTTCTTGCACCAAAGTAAAGACCGCCGGTAAGCTCACGCATAATGAGCATATCAAAGCCCTTAGCGCTTATCTCTGTCTTTAAGGGGCAAGCTCCTGAAAGCTCCGGATAAAGCAGGCAGGGACGAAGATTTGCAAACAGTCCGAGCGCTTTTCTTATACCGAGCAGACCTGCCTCGGGACGCAGATTTGCAGGGAGCTTATACCACGGCGATGTTGTCGTATCACCGCCGATAGAACCCATAAGCACAGCGTCTGACGCTTTGCAGGCGGCTATTGTTTCATCGGTCAGCGGTACGCCGTTTGCATCAATTGAGCATCCGCCCATAAGAAGCTGTGTGTAGTTGAACTTGTGACCGAACTTTTCTGCCACCTTATCAAGCACCTTCATGCTTTCGGTAACTATCTCAGGACCTATTCCGTCGCCCTTGATAACGGCAATATTCTTTTCCATAGGTAATATCCTTTCTCTGAGCTTAAAGCTCTATTTTGTATAAAGCGGATTTTCCCTCCGCCTTTTCAAAGCCGAATCTGACAAGAAATCGTACTGCGTCCTCGCTGTCGGGGGTCACTACGGCATACTTATATCCGCAGGCACGCATCGTTCTGAGCGTGTGGTTCAGCAGTTTTCTGGCAACGCCGTAATGCCTTTCTTCCTCGCAGACATACAGCTTCTCCAGTCTGACCTCTTTGTTCAGGCTGTCGGGTATTTCTGTTGTTATGCAGACAGCAGACAGCACATCATCAGTATAAAGTCCGAAGCCGTGCATTCCGCCCGATGTATTGTTAAAACCCTGCTCTTGCAGTTTGCTGTCCGATAACGCTTTTATATCTACCCTCATAGCATAACGCTTTCTGCGGTCTTACTTCTTTAAAGAGTTCAGCAGGCCGCCCTTGTTGATTATATCCTTGATGAATTCGGGGAAAGGCTCAGCCTTGTATGTACAGCCCTTTGTCACATTTGTGATAACTCCCGTATCAAAGTCAACCTCGACCTCGTTGCCGTTCTCAATATCCTTGGCAGCCTCGTCGCATTCTAAGATCGCAAGTCCGATATTGATAGCGTTGCGGTAGAATATTCTTGCAAATGTGCTTGCGATAACGCAGGAAATTCCGCTTGCCTTGATTGCGATAGGTGCGTGTTCTCTTGAGCTTCCGCAGCCGAAATTCATATTAGCGACTATAATGTCGCCGTCCTTTACATTCTTTACAAAGTCCTTGTCTATGTCCTCCATACAGTGACTTGCAAGCTCCTTGTGGTCGGCTGTATTAAGGTATCTTGCAGGAATGATAACGTCGGTATCAACGTTGTCACCGTATTTGTGTACTGTACCGTGTGCCTTCATATATGTCTGTCCTTTCTTATATTTCAAAATCTACGCAGCTGCGTCTTGCCGTGTAAGGCCTTACCGTGCTGTCGGCTACCTTAACGTGTTCGGGATGGGTGGAATAGCCCTTTAACGCTTCTGCACTTTCGAATGTGCTGTCAAGCATAAGGTCGCCCGTAGAAGAACCGAGAATATCGGTTATGACTTTGATTTCAAGAAGTCCGTCTATCTTGCCTGCAAGGCTTTCAAGCCCCTGCTTTATAAGACGGCATCTTTCCTTCTTTTCTGCAGCCGAAAGCTCGTCCTTCAGGTTCCAGATTATTATATGCTTTACCATATTCTCACCTTACTTTATGCCTGTTATCTTACCTGCTATAGCACTTGCCGCCGCAACTGCCGGGCTTGCAAGATAAACCTCGCTGTCAACGTGTCCCATTCTTCCTACAAAGTTTCTGTTTGTGGTGGAAATAGCACGTTCTCCTGCCGCCAGTATACCCATATGGCCGCCAAGGCACGGACCGCAGGTAGGAGTAGAAAGCACACAGCCTGCATTTACAAATATTTCTGCAAGACCTTCCTTTATGCACTGAAGATATACCTTCTGAGTGCCGGGAATTACGATACATCTTACGCCCTTTGCAATATGCTTACCCTTGAGAATCTCAGCGGCGATACGCATATCGCTTATTCTGCCGTTTGTACATGAACCTATAACTGCCTGGTCAATCTTTATATCCTCTGTAATCTCGTCAACGGTCTTTGTGTTTTCGGGCAGATGAGGGAATGAAACCGTCTGCTTTACGGTTGACAGGTCAATGTCTATAACTCTTGAATATACAGCGTCCTCGTCAGCCTTGAATATATCAAAGTCACGGTCTGCTCTTTCCTTCATATATGCCATTGTTATCTCGTCAACTTCAAATATACCGTTCTTTGCGCCGGCTTCAATAGCCATATTGGCAATGCAAAGTCTGTCGTCTATTGAAAGGCTCTTCAAGCCCTCGCCGGTAAATTCCATAGACTGATAAAGTGCGCCGTCAACGCCTATCATACCGATTATGTGAAGAATAACGTCCTTGCCGCTTACATATTTATTAAGCTTTCCTGTCAGGTTGAACTTTATAGCGGAGGGAACCTTAAACCACGCCTCGCCTGTTGCCATACCTGCCGCCATATCGGTCGAACCTACGCCTGTTGAAAATGCGCCGAGCGCGCCGTATGTACAAGTGTGGCTGTCCGCACCTATGCACAGCTCGCCCGGACCTATAAGACCTTTTTCGGGAAGAAGTGCGTGTTCGATGCCCATTTCGCCTACATCGTAATAATTTGTAATATCGTACTTTCCTGCGAACTCTCTGCACTGCTTGCACTGAGTAGCCGCCTTGATATCCTTGTTCGGTGTGAAGTGATCCATTACAAGAGAAATCTTATCCTTGTTGAATATGCCGCCGAAGCCTGCCTTGTTGAACTCGTTTATCGCAACTGGGCTTGTAATATCGTTACCGAGTACCATATCCAGCTTTGCTCTTATAAGCTGACCCTCTCTTACGCTTTCAAGTCCTGCGTGCTTTGCCAGTATCTTCTGGCTCATTGTCATGCCCATGTGTTTGTCCTGCCTTTCGTTATGCCCTTTACAAGGGCTCAGCTTGTAGAAAAAATCTATTTTATAAAATAGAGTAAATTCTCTAACCCTAACCCCAAGCCCCTTCCCCTCGGGAAGGGGCTATTTTACT
>ENA-OPNR01001023-OPNR01001023.1-human-gut-metagenome-genome-assembly--contig:-NODE-1023-length-11752-cov-3.223134_pt1 | contig 11752 bp, 13 predicted proteins | sample MGYA00241543_ERZ501783 | MGnify/ENA primary metagenome ERZ501783 (study PRJEB25962, sample SAMEA2042557) | human gut metagenome | biome: human gut; feature: human-associated habitat; material: faeces... | reverse complement strand
TCCAACGACTTTTCCTCCGCGGTCGGCAGGTAACCCAAAATCCGCAAAGTGTACGACCAGAAGCCTTCTATTCAGGAACCTGAAGAACCGATTGTCCTGCCGGAAGTGACCGGTGATATTCGCTTCGAGCACGTTTCTTTCCATAAGGAGGACCAGCATGAGATTCTTCACGACATCCATTTTCATGTGGAGGCAGGCAAAACGATCGGTATCATGGGCGCGACCGGAAGCGGCAAGACGTCCCTGATCCAGCTGCTCTGCCGCCTTTACGACGCGACGGGCGGCACGATTTATCTCGACAACGTGGATATCCGCAAACTCAGCCTGCGTCAGCTGCGCAGCTGTATTTCCACCGTCATGCAGGACGTCTTTCTGTTCTCGGATACAATTCAGGAAAACGTTATGCTCGGTCAGAAAGGAAACTTAAACATTTCCGACGTGCGGCTCGCTTCCCGCGACGCCCAGGCTTCGGAATTTATCGACCGGCTCTCCGAGCAGTATGACACCGTAATCGGCGAACGCGGTGTCGGCTTGTCCGGCGGCCAGAAGCAGCGAATTTCCATCGCGCGGGCGCTTGCAAAGCATACACCTGTGCTGGTGCTGGATGATTCGACCAGCGCACTGGATATGGAAACGGAATATGCCATCCAGCAGACCCTCACCCGGCTGCCCCATACGACCAAGCTCATCATCGCGCACCGTATCAGTGCCGTCCGTCATGCAGACGAAATCATCGTCCTGGAAAACGGACACATTGCAGAACGTGGTACCCACGAAGAACTGCTTGCCCTCCACGGGCTTTACTATCAAACCTGGCAGGCTCAATTTGGCATGATGCCTGACCAGAAGGAGGTGACAGATTATGGCTGTTAATTCTTATAAGCAGGACGAACACAGCACAGACGTCGGTAAAATGAAGACGCTGATGCGCCTGTTTTCCTATCTGCTGGACTATAAAAAAGAGATCCTCGCTGTTCTGGCGATCATGGCATTCTGCGTGTTTGTCAGTCTCGTAAACCCTCTGATCATGGAAAACGCGATTGACAAGCATATTTCCACCGGCGATTTTCCCGGACTGGCAAAACTGATTGGAATCGCCGTTGTGCTGAACGTGATCATGATCCTTTTTGTCAAGCTGCGGATGCTGATTATGGCAAAGGTCTGCAACAGTATCCTCGTAACGATCCGCCAGCAGCTTTATACCCACATCCAGACCCTGGATTTTTCCTTTTTCGACAGCCGTCCCACCGGCAAGATCCTCGCCCGTATTATCGGCGACATCAACTCCTTAAAGGACGTGCTCGGCAACTGCGTCACGACGCTGATCCCGGATTTTTTCACAATCTGCGCCGTCGTCGTGATCATGTTTTTCAAAAATCCGGTTCTCGCAGCGGCTTCCCTGATCAGCCTGCCGCTGATGATCTTCTGCATGTGGTTTATCCAGGTGTACTCGCATAAGCGCTGGCAGATCCACCGCAAAAAATCTTCCAACTTAAACGCGTTTGTCCACGAGGATTTGTCCGGAATCCGTATCATCCAGAGCTTTTCCGCCGAACAGGAAACGATGGCTACGTTCCATCAACTGACGGACGAGCACCGGGATTCTTTTATCGACGCAGTACGCTTAAATGACGCGTTCGGTTCCGCCATCGATATTTGCTGGGCAATCGGCACTTTCGCCCTGTATTTTACCGGCATTGTCCTTCTCGGTCCCGATAAGATTTCCCTCGGTATCCTGATCGCATTCGGCTCCTATATTTCGATGTTTTGGAATCCGATTATGAACCTGAGCAACTTTTACAACCAGATCATCACCAATATCGCCGGAGCCGAACGTATTTTTGAGATTCTGGACACAGAGTCTAAAATTTCCGATGCTGACGGCGTGACCAAGCTGCCTCCGGTCAAAGGAGCTGTTACCTTCGATCATGTTTCCTTCTCCTATGATGGAGAGAAGCGCGTTTTAGACGACGTCAGCTTCCAGATCAAACCCGGCGAAACGATTGCTTTAGTCGGTCCTACCGGCGCAGGCAAAACGACGATCGTCAACCTGATCAGCCGCTTTTACGATATCCAGACCGGTCATATCCTGATCGACGATTACGACGTGCAGAAAATTTCCATCGAAAGCCTCCGGCAGCAGATGGGTGTCATGACACAGGATAACTTCCTGTTCTCCGGCACGATCAAGGACAATATCCGTTACGGAAAACTCGATGCGACGGACGAAGAGATCATCGCAGCCGCAAAGGCAGTCAACGCACATGACTTTATCCTAAAGCTCGAAAAAGGATATGACACCGTATTATCCGAACGCGGCGGCGGTCTTTCCATCGGTCAGAAGCAGCTGCTCGCCTTTGCACGCACGATGGTATCCGATCCCCGCATCCTGATTCTGGACGAGGCAACCAGCAGCATCGATACCAACACGGAAATCCTCGTGCAGGAGGGCATTGAACAGCTTTTAAAGGGACGTACCTCCTTTGTCATTGCACACCGCCTTTCCACGATCCAGAAGGCCGACCGGATCTTCGTCATCGACGACGGCCGCATTATCGAGGAGGGCAATGCAGCGCAGCTGCTTGCGCAGAAAGGCTTCTACTACGATCTGTACATGAGTCAGTTTAAAAATGTGATGTAAATCACTGCACCGCGGCATAAAGACGATATCATTTTGTTGTGCCGCACCACGAGAAAAACGGCGCTGTCTGGAATTTCGTTTTCCAGACAGCGCCGTTTTTTGTGCCTTCTTTCTATTCTGCCCCTTCTTGCGCCCGTTATTCTTTTTCGGATAAGATCACTGCAAGCATTCCCTGCTCCACCGTCACACTGGACCGTTTTCCAATAAATTCATTGGAAATTCCGATCGGAAAGCTGTTTGTAATCTCACCGTCCTGCATTTCATATTTTAAATTCCGAATCGTAACGCCTGATGCCTTTTCCCCAAGAGAAAACAGGGACAGAAAGCCTTTCGCTTCCGGTTTAAACCAGACCGTCTCGTTCTGCATCACGAATGCCGTCGTCTTATCATCCATCAAATACCCAACTGCGCTGCACTGTTTTAAATAAATCAGGCACTGCAGGTTTGCCAGCGTATGCTCGAGTCTGCCGCCCATCCCGCCGTAAATGCGAAATTCCTGACAGCCTTCTAAAAGACCTATACGGATGGCAGCCAGCATATCCGTATCGTCCTTTTCTGTCGGAAGTACAACGACATGATCCGGCGCAATTTTTGCGATCTCCGCAATCTGCGGCATGTCCGATTCCTGCACGGAATCAAAGTCGCCCACAATCAGGTCCGGAACTATATCATATTTTCTGCAGGTATCGTAACCGCCATCCACTGCGATCACAAAATCCTCCGGCTTTGTTTCGATTTTTTGAACGCTGCAGTCTCCTGCTCCAATTAAGATACACCGTTGCATGCTGCCACTCCCTTCTGTCCATCTGCGCCGCCTGCATGATACCTCCACGCTGTGGCAGCCTACTTACTCCTTCTGACGCTTCTCGTTTTCTCCGCCCCAGTCATAAATCATTTCCGCCGACGAGCCCTCCGCCGTGTAGGTCTTTTTTGCAAAGCGGTAATTCATCCGGGATACAACGTTTGTATTGTCCGTTGCAATCCCGCTTACCATTGTATTCCAGTACACGATTTCATATTCCGTATGCGGATAATATGCCGCCGGATCGTAAGCTGGCACATATTCGATACTGCTTCTCTGTACGCCGAGATCCTCCATTTTCTGTCCCAGCACCCGAATTGTACCACTTGGCTGTGCAAGAGAATCATCTTCTACAAAAGAAAACTTCCAGCCGTCATCTGTAAGGAGAAATACGATCGCTTCTTTCGTGACCGGCACATAGGTATTGCCCGTCCAGTATTCCATCGTGCGATTGATAAACGCATCCCGGATGGCCTTGTACTGATCCGTCACGATGAAATTCCGCGCCGCCTTGTAGTCTTCCTGTTCAAACGCCTCAAACATCGGCGCGAAATAATCGCTTATCTCCTGCTGTTTGGAAAGACATGCCAAAATACCATCTGCTTCTGCATCTCCCAGCGCCTGCGCCCGTTCTACCAGTTTCTTCCAGCTGTCCCGATGCGAAAGGCTTAAATAAATCTTCTGTGCTTTCGGTATTATAAATCTGTATGCTGCTTCCTGGTAGCTGCTGTCCTTTTCGGCAAGCCCCAAAAGCTTTTCGGCAACGTCTGCATATTCGTCAAAATCAGAGGTTCCATCCAGTTCGTCTAACATCAGGGACGCAGTATCCTCCTGCACTGTAACCTGCTGGACACAGTTTTCTAAAACGCTTCTGACACTTTCATTATCCGGATCTGATTCCAGCACGGTAAGACAACTCCTGATATCGTCCAGACCGGCAGTCTTTTCATTGACATGCTCCACTACGCTGTTCAATACGGTCGCACAGTAGTTCTGCAGCAGAATTTCGGACTGTGTCGTCTCGTATCCCTGATGCAGAATTTCTGCCGCCTCATCCAGCTGTCCCTGCGCTGCATAATCATCCGCCAGCCCACGATAAGCACGCACGCTGCCTTCATCGATGGAAAGCGCTTCCGTATAAGCCTCCTGCGCCTCTAAATAATTCATTTCCGTCATATATTTTGCCGCAAGGGTCAGCTGCTTTTCCACCTTTGTCTGCGGTAAATTATGATAAATCAGCGTAGAACCTGCTGCCGCCACAATCACTGCTGCCGCTGCGATTCCGATCTTTTTCCTTTTCTGCGCTAATTTTTTTCCTCTTTTTTTCCACATGATAGATCTCTGCCTTTTCTTGTCTTTCTTTCGCCCCGATGCCAAAACCAACGGATTTTCCGGCTGTTTCTGGTGTCAGCGCATACAGACGGTATTGTATCAACTTTTCTCCCGCTTTGTAAAGGCTTTACACGAAAAAGTCACAGATCCGGTCTTCTACTCCCAATCATGCTCCCATAGAGCGGAACATTCCAAACATAAGCCCCATACTCAGAAACGGTCCAAGCGCAATCTTTTGCTCTCTCCCATTTCGAAGTAACATCAGCCACAGACAGTATCCCCCTGCAAGCGCCATTCCAAACGCGAGACTGTCCCATACAGCAGACAATCCCAAAAAGAAACCACCTGCCGCCATCAGCTTGACATCCCCGCCGCCGACTGCTCCCGGCCTGCATACAGCTGCCGCAAAAAGCGGCAATCCGGCAATAAACGCCCCGGCAAGACGCATTCTTATAGAAGGCTGCGGCATCCAAAAAAGCGCAGCAACACCGGTCAGGAACAGAAATCCCGTGATCGCGTCCGGAATCTTTCTTTTCTTAAAATCACAAAGGCTGGCTGTAATCAGACCTCCCATAAAAAGCACATCCAACAAATAGCTTCCTGTTTCTTTCATTTTTTCCGCTCATTTCTGCGCACGCTTTTTGCGCATGTCGAGTTTGTGTCAAGTGCGCGCAGACACAAATCTCGCGATTAAAAAATTATATTTTTCAATCTTCTCCCTTCGTACTGCACATTCCATCTCATCCGACGCATGCAATGGCATGTGGCACCGCTCCCCTTTCCTGCTTTCCATTCTAGCAAATTTGCGACTTTCCGGTAAGCCGTAATGTCTCACAAAATCTATAATCCAAACGCACGTTCTTTTTGTAACCACTTGCAAATTTGGCAGCAATTCCAAAACTGGTATGGTAAAAAAAGTGTAAAATGGCACTTTCTATCATGCCACATATTGCTTATGATAAGAAAAACTTTGATGAGGAGGATTTCCACTATGAAAAAAGAATCTTTTCAGAAGCTGGTTTTGACCGGTGTATTTGCAGCATTATCTTATGTTGTCTTCACTTTTTTACAGATTAAGATCCCGCTTCCCGGCGGCGACGCAACAAGCATCCATCTCGGCAATGCCGTCTGTGTTCTCGGTGCGCTGATCCTTGGCGGTCTCTGGGGCGGCATCGGCGGCTCCATCGGCATGACCATCGGCGACCTTTTCGATCCCGTCTATGTCGTATATGCGCCCAAGACCTTTATTCTGAAGCTCTGCATCGGTCTGATCACCGGTCTGATCGCCCATCACTTCGGTCACATCACTTATCAGACAGACAAAAAGAAAATCGCCCGTATTGCAACACTGGCAGCATTGGGCGGGCTGATCTTCAACACAATCTTTGATCCTCTTGTAGGATATTTTTACAAGCTGCTGATCCTGGGCAAACCCGCTGCAGAGCTGACTCTGGCATGGAATATCACTGCAACAGCCATCAACACCGTGATTTCCACCATCGTTTCCGTTCTTGTATACATGGCGCTTCTGCCTGCACTCAAAAAGTCCGGTCTGTTCTTTCAGGTCGGCAAAGAAGGATCTTCCAAATGAATCTACAGATTCCCAAAAAGGCGGCAGTCATCAACAGCTTCGCCGGATATGGACGCTGTTCCCTCACCGAGGCGCTTCCCATTTTGAGCGCCATGAGGGTGCAGGCGTGCCCGGTGCCTACCGCCGTTTTTTCCAATCATACAGGGTTTGCAGCCTTCGCCTGTCAGGATCTGACCGCGTTTCTTCCCTCCTATCTGGAGCAATGGAAGCAGTTAAATCTTACGTTTGACGGTGTTTTGTGCGGATTTTTAGGACAGGCAGAACAAATTCTGTCTGTTTCTTCCTTTCTTTCCGACCAGAAAAGCCGAGGCTGCCAAACAATTCTCGTCGATCCCGTCATGGGAGATCACGGAAAGCCCTATCGCACGATCACAACGGAACACTGCCAAAAGCTGCGCAGCCTGATTCCGCTGGCAGACATCATTACGCCCAATATCACGGAAGCATGCCTTTTGACGGATACGCCCTGGAAAGACGGCTTCTGGAACGAATCTGAGCTTTCTGAGCTTTGTCAAAGGCTTCACAAACTCGGTCCGTCCAAAATCGTCATCACAGGTCTGCCCTGCCTGATCCATGGGAAAGAAGGCTTTGAAAATTATCTGTCCTGCAAGGAGCCGTTTTCTCAACGCGCCTGCCTGACGCCCTCTGCAGGTCCGTCCCGACATGGAACCGGCGATATTTTCGCTTCGATCCTGATGGCGGACGCACTAAACGGCGTCGATTTTTCCGTCTCCGTCCAAAAGGCGGCGGATTTTATTTCCAAATGTATTTCCGCATCGAAAGCGCTGCAGATTCCGGAGCCTGATGGCGTCTGCTTCGAAAATTTCCTGTCAGATCTGGCAGACCAGTAAATGATACATCTATAACCGGGCGTATCAGCTCCTGTTTTTCCTGCACGAAAAAAGAATGCGCCGAGTGCGCATCCTCGCAGCGCGTTTTTCTTTCATAGGACGCATTTTCCTATGAAAGAAACAAAAGATCCTGCATTGTCCGACGCAAACGCGCAGCTGCAATGCAGGATCTTTTTTGCAATCTGTTATTTCGATCCGGCTCTATTTTACCAGCACTTTCTCAATTTCTGCGATATAAAGCGTATGAAAATCCTTATCCGGATACCAGGAATCCACGGTCTTTTGATCCAGAAATGCCGCTTCCTCCATGGGCTGTGCGAACAGCTTACGGCACACGAGCGTCATCCGGCTTTCTTCAAAAACGGGTGCGCCATCTACAAGTGACTCTGTCAGTCCGCTTTTGGCGATCTTATCCTCTGTCCTTCCAGATACCGTTCCCATGTAATTTAACATCTCCCGCTGTGTTTCCGGGAAAATACCAAGGGAAAACGTCTCTGTCTGATCCAGAAAGGTCTTCGTGTAGCGCTGTGGGCGAATCACGATCATCACGACCGACTTTCCCCACATTTCACCTACTGCTCCCCAGCTCGCCGTCATGGCGTTGCTTTTGCCGTCTTTGTTTGCTGCTACCAGCAGCCACTCCTTTCCGATCAGCTCGAAGGGGTTATCCTTGATCTCCTGCGGTTTGATTTCACGAAACATAGTTTTCCTCATTTCTGCGCACGTTTTTTGCGCATGTCAAGTTTGTGTCAAGTGCGCGCAGACACAAATCTCGCGATTGAAAAATTTTATTTTTCAATCTTCTTCCTCCCGTCTTTAGTCTACGATTCCGTCATCTTCCGGAATGATCACTGCCAGAATAAAATACAGAATCAGTCCAAGGAAGCCTGCACTTGTAATCAGGCTGATCACTACATATAAAATACGGATCACAGTTGCATCGATCCCGAAGAAATCTCCAAGGCCGCCGCACACGCCGCATACCATTCTGTTCGTTGTGGAACGAAATAATTTCTTATTGTTCATAAGGATGTCCTCTCTTTCTTTGCTTTATCTTAATCCTGTTCGAAGTAAATTTCAATATTTCCCATGGAAGAATCCAATTTCATCTTTCCGGATGCCTTATTGCAGATTACGAAATTTTCCATGGAAACGCCGTCAAATTCTACGTTTCCCAGATCGCTGTCGATCTCATAATCAAAATCGTCTTCGCTCTGTGAAAGGTTCAACACAATGTTTCCAAGCTCAGCATCTGCATCCACCATATCTGTGATGCTCCCCGAAAAACGGAGGACACCTGCTTCTGCATCCGCTTCCAGCTCCGCTGCCTCACTATCCGTCACAGTAATGGCTCCTGCCTCCGCCGACAAAATCAGCTTTTTCGTCTGCAGCCCGGATGCTTCAATGCTTCCAGCTCCTGCCGAAAATTCCATTTCCTCCGCCGAAAAATCCTGCAGTGCCACATACGCCGCCTGTGCATCGATTTCGATCTTTTTCCAGTCCATCGATTTCGGAACCGTCAGGACGATTTCGCCGCCCTTTTGAATCGGTTTAGGTTTATGGTTCTTTTCTTCCAGATACAGGCAGTTGTCCTCGATATAACAGTTCATCTTATCCCGATTGTTTCCGCTGAGGATAATTGCGTCGGACTTTCCGGGAACGATTTTTAATGCCAGGGTATTTGCGGAAATTTCCATTTCTTCCGGCAGCTTCCCGTTGAACGAAATTACCTCGCCTGTGCTGGTGCTTCCTACATCCGCAGGGCCGTCGGTTTCCCGTGACAAAATCTGAATCGATTCTTTTGTATTTGCCGGGAAATTCAAACCGATAAACGTGTCGCTGCCACCGAAATGAATATAGCGGCTGTTGATCTTGTCAATATTCTTCCATCCACCCATTGAGCTTCCGATCCCGATGAAAAGGAAGCCTGCTGCAATACAGATGATCGAGCCTGCAATCATCCCTTTTTTCCAGTTTTTCATACTGCCCGACCTCCTTTTCTCGTCACAATCCTGTGCAGGCAGTTGCACAACGCCCGGACCCCTGTCGGAACCACCTTACCGATCAGCCATCCCATAAGCAGCGTCACCAAAACGCCGATTCCAATTGCTGCCAAACTGATGCCGATTCCAATCATCGCCGCTGCCGGCCACGCTGCGATCTGTGTAAACGCCTGAATCAGCGCCCAGATACCAACGCCTGTACAAACGATTCCGCAGACCAGCAGTGCAATTCCTGTGATAAACAGGGCAAAGAGAACGGAAATTGCCGCCACAAGCAGCCCAAACACAATCGGAAGCACCACAGGCGCTACGAAGACGATCAGCAAAATCCACAGCCAGACCGGAGGTTGCCTTCTGCGGGCAGCGCTGAAATCATCCTCTGCATCGCTATCCGTGCTCTGCCAGTCCGCATCAGAACGGTCGCCGCACGCAGGTTGCTTTACCCGCTGCAGTTCTTCCTTCTGCGGCGACGTAGCCGTTTTCGGAGAAATAACCGCTGTCACCCAGCTGACCGGTGCGGCTGCTGTCCTGCCAAATTTCGTCCGCCTGGCCGCTGCGCTCGCCAGCGGCGCTGCTATCCTGCCGCAGTCCGTTCCGGATAGAATCCGCGACCTCCTCCGGTGTGCCGAGTTCCTGCAGAATATCGAAATCTCCTGCGTCGCCCGCGTCGTTTAAGTAATCCTCATAATATTGCAGCGCTTCTTCCCGCTCCGCCTGCGGAACATCTAAAAGCTGCGCTTCCAGACGATTTAAAAATTCTGCCCTGTCCATCAATTTTGTCCTCCCTCAAAAAGTGCCGTTATCTTCTCAGAATATCGAATCCATTCCGCTTCATACAGCGAAAGCTGCGCGCTTCCTTGCTCCGTAATCCGATAATACCGCCGGTTCCTGCCTCCGAATTCCATATCGTAGACTTCCAGGCAGCCGTCTTTTTGCAGTCTGCGAAGCACCGGGTACAATGTCGATTCCGACAGATCGATCGCCTGGCGGACCTCCTGCGTGATTTTATAGCCGTATGTCCCTTCCGGCTCCCGAGAAACAACTGCAAGAACAATCGCATCCAGCAGCGCAGAGCCTGTATTAAAAATCATACGTTCCCATCCTTTCCCTAAACCTGTATCTTCTGCAATATTATATGTTGTATAATATTGTTTGTGTTATAAACTATAAGCTACGTTTTTCATTTTGTCAAGTGCGACAAGGATGATAAAAAAGAATGTGCCCTGGCGCATCCTCGTAGAGCGTTTATTATCTGGAAACGAAGTTTCCTATACGAAAAAAGAATGTGCCAGGGCACATTCTCGCGTCGAGGCGCGGTTGCTTCGGCAACCATCTACCCTTGCGCCGAGTGCGCATCCTCGCGGAGCGTGCATTCTATTGTTTATGAAATCTTTCGCTTCCGCACAGAAACCTCTTTTCCGTCGATATCCAGATCAAAGAGCCAGCCCGCCACTTCGAAGCCGCGGATCCTCATGTGACCGCAGTTAATCGGCAGCTGCGAATGAAAGACCGGTTCTCCATCCTCCATGGTAAGCCCCAGAATTTCAAAATAAATCAGGGATAAAAATGCAGTTGCGCTCCAGGTCTGTTTGCGTCTGAAATCCCATTCATTTTGACCTCCTGTCATTTTTTGTCGAAGCCGGAGATCTTTTCCTGTCTCCATACGCCACTTTTTCCCGGGCGGAAAATTTTTAACATCCGGAAAACACCGGCGCGTTCCAGCACCGTCATCACCAGATATAAAATGATGCTGTCCACCGGAGCCTTGATCACATTTTTGATCAGCCGCGCGGGGAGCATCACCATAAACGCCTTACCGTACACCTGAGACAGCCAGAAGGTTCCGAGCAGGACGTTCACCAAAAGCGCCACTGTCAGCTCCGCCGCCAGAATCCGCCAAAAGTTTGTCGGTTTGCGGTACAGGAAAAATCCGTAGATCAGTCCCGCCAGCAGGCAGTTTAAGGTCAGACCCGGAATCCATGCTCCGGTGGGATACAGCAGCAGCTTTAAAATATCCATCGCTGCCGCAAACAGGCTGCCGACCGCAGGGCCAAACAGGACGTCCACCATTTCATTCGGAAGACCGGATACGCCGATCTTTAAGTAATTCCCGATCTGAACGGTGAACGAGTTGAGAATCAACGCAAGCGCCGCAAAAAGTCCGCACGCCGTGATGGTGCGGATATTGCGAAACTCCCGCATGGATTCCGTAAAAAGAGCTGCCATTTTTTTCATTGCATTTCCTCCTTCTACAGACATCGGGCCGCAAAAGGAGATAATGGGATTATCTTCTGCTGCAGCGAGATGCGGTCTGTATACCGCAAGCCGAACCGGCTTTTCGTCCAACAGGCAACTCTCTGTCCTGCCGGCACTTAACGCATACAAACCTACTCTGCATGTTTTATTTTTTTGTTTCGTTTCCCATTATAACAGTGCAGCCTGCAATATACAATTCATATTTCAGGAAAATCTGTCATAGTCTGCGCAGCTTTCTAAAAAAGAATCCTGCGAAGCAGGATTCTCCGCCTGCCG
>ENA-OPNR01001012-OPNR01001012.1-human-gut-metagenome-genome-assembly--contig:-NODE-1012-length-11826-cov-1.764931_pt1 | contig 11826 bp, 9 predicted proteins | sample MGYA00241543_ERZ501783 | MGnify/ENA primary metagenome ERZ501783 (study PRJEB25962, sample SAMEA2042557) | human gut metagenome | biome: human gut; feature: human-associated habitat; material: faeces... | reverse complement strand
AGCAGTCTCGCCCTTGAGTTTCTACTTACACAGCATATACCCTCTGTCATTTTCTTGTCAAGAGGATTTTCTGTTTTTATTTCTTCTTTTTCTTTCCATTCTTCTTTGTCGGCTTTTTCACGCTATAGCCAAATGTTCCGAGCAACTTACCCAGACTATAATACTGTCCGTGCACATATACGATCGGATCGGTCTTTTCCAATGCAAAGCGCCCTTTCTGATCCATATAGGCATCATCTACATGAACCGCTTTTACCTCGGCAAGGAAAATATGATGCGACCCCGGCGTTTCTTTTTTGACCACCTTACACTCGATGTTGACCGGACTCTCCGCAATCAGTGGCGCACTCACATATTCTGCCTTTTCCGGTGTCAGATGCAGCTCTTTGAATTTGTCCACATCTTTTCCCGAACGCACACCGCAATAATCCGTTGCATACGCAAGTTTTTCCGTTGTCAGATTGATTACAAATTCTCCGGTCTCATCGATCATGTGATAAGAATACCGCTCTGGTCTCACGGAAATCGAAACCATCGGCGGGTTTGTGCAGACCGTTCCCGCCCACGCCACGGTAATGATATTCGAATTGCCTTCTTTATCTGCCACACTGACCATAACTGCAGGCAGTGGATACAGCATATTTCCCGGCTTCCAGATCTGTTTTGCCATAAGCCATCTCTCCTATAAAGTTATCTGTTTTTATTTTTGCTGCAGGTAAGTTACCAGAACAGGGATCATCTGTTTCTTTCTTGATACTACACCTTTCAGGAGAATTTTTTCCGTATCTCCCGGCAGTTCAAACGCTTCAAGAACCTGTTCCTTTGCATTTTCACCACAGCAAAGGAGTTCTGTAGACTCTTCCAGAATATTAGTCATCATCAGATACAACATATGCAGTCCCTGGGTCTTTCTCGCCTCTTCCAGATATGGGATCAGACGTCCTTTCACCTCATCCAGTTCATCCTGATTCATGGATGTGATCTGTCCGACTCCAAACATGATATCTTTTACATTGAACACCTTAAAGTCCTGGAAACAGATCTCTTCTACGGATTTGCCACGCAGATTGCTTCCCGCATTGAACATCTCTTTTGCATGTTCTTCCATATCAATCCCGGCAATCCGCGCCAGTGCCTCTGCTGCCGCCTGATCAACCATCGTACAGGTTGGTGAACGGAACAGTAACGTATCCGAAATAATTGCAGAGCACAGAAGTCCCGCCATCTGTGGCTCTACCTCTACACCACTTTCCTGATACATCTGGTAAATGATCGTAGCAGTACATCCAACCGGCTGATTCCGGAAATATACCGGTCCGATTGTCTCCAGACCGCCCAGTCTGTGATGATCAATGATCTCCTGCACCTCTGCCTCTTCAATTCCATTCACAGCCTGTGATTTTTCATTATGATCCACAAGAATCACCTGTTTTTTACGGGATGTCATAAGTCTTCGTCTGGAGAGGAAACCACAGAACTTTCCTTTATTATCCAGAATTGGAAAATCTCTGTACTTCGTCTTTGACATAACTTCTTTCACATGTTCCACATAATCATTCAAATGAAAAATCTCCAGATTATAACGGCTCATAAAATACTTGACCGGAATACTCTGGTTGATCAGCCTTGCAGCAGTAAAGGTATCATGTGGTGTCTGAATAATCACGATATCTCTCTCCTCTGCCATCTTCTTGATCGTCTTGGAAATATTGGCTCCCTGGCAGATGACCAGACAGCTTGCATCCATCTCGATCGCGCACAGCTGTGACTCATAACGGTTTCCAAGAATAACAAGATCATCCTTCTCAATAAAATTCTCCATCAGATCCGGACTGGATGCGGCAATGACAACTTTTCCATTCAGGAAATAGCCATGTTCATTCCCGGAGATCAGTGTTCCGTCCAGTGTTTTGACGATATTGCGGTACTGGGTTCTCGCTGTTGCAAGGATATTATTATCGTACACTTCCATATATGACGTAGCAATATCTCCGATAGTGATCAGCCCTTCCAGCTTCTCACCTCTTGTTACCGGCAGTGTCTTAATATTCTCATCTTTCATTCTTGCCCATGCGTCTTTAATGGACATGTGACCAGATACACCCTCAATATGACGGATATCCATATCTTTTACCTGAAGGTGTACATTGTCCAGAAGAGACGGCACACTTACCTGGAATTTATCCAGAACATATGCTGTCTCACCATTTACCTCGCCCGCTCTTTTCGCTATGTATTTTTCTCCTGTGATTTTATTTTTCAGATTTGCATATGCAATTGCCGAACAGATAGAATCTGTATCTGGATTTTTATGTCCGATCACATATACTTTCTTTTGTTTTTTCTGATCCATTTTATATTACTCCATTACTATCTCTTGTTCCTTTACTTTTCAGAATGCCATTTTTTTTACTGTTCGTCAACCCTTGTTCGGATAAAAGACCATTACACTAAATTTTAAACAATATCTCTACCAGTGCCTTCGGTCTGCCACCCGCTGCCGCTGTCTTCTTTGCATACACTTTTCCATAACCGGCTTCCATGATCTTATTCATGATCCGGCGCGCACTTCTGACCGTAATTCCCAGACACTCCGCCAACTGATGTGCATCGAAAATATAACTTTTTCTTACATCTGCAATGGCAATGATCTTCAGAATTGACGTTGTGCTGAGCCCGGTTTTTTCTGAAATTTCCTGTAACTTCGGATCGGAAGAAATGAGCTGATATTCCAGCTGGATCTCCTTTCCAAGCGGTCCGTGCTGTGTCTGACCGGCATCAATCCAGAAAATCTCCTGCTTTGCATTTTTCAGGGAAAAATCCAGTGCACGTCTTGCGTTCATTTCCGCGTCATTCATCGTGCCTCCGGTTCCGATCCCTACATTCAGGCTGATTTTCTTCTCCTCCTGCACTTTTTTTTGCAGATTCAGAAGCTTCCGCTGGTTAAATTCTTCTTGTACAGCCCCGGAATTGGAAAATACAATATATTCTCTTCTTCCTGATGCAAAAATTGCACCTTGAATCCCTTCTGTATATTTGATGATTTCTTTTTCAATATCTGCTTTTGCAAGCATACTTGAATAATAATTCTCTTCTCTGCTCTTATAATCCGTCAGCTGAAAAATCTCAACTGCTGCCTGCGCATATTCTGCTTCCTGAAGCGCACATTCATTTTTTAATTTTTCCAGTGCCACTCTCACTTTTGCCCTGGTCGGAGGCAGATAAATTGCATGGTATCCCTTTTCCTGCAGTGTCTTATACACCCACCGAAGAGAAGTCAGTGCCACATTAACCTTTCCTTCATCCAGAAGCTTCATGTGCCACTCCACATACTGTTCTTCTTCCACTCCTGCCTGAAACGGACAGGAATAAATGTTTCTTGCCAGGATGTCAAATGCATCCAGCAAATCCTCAATGACCTGTTTTTCTACAATATCAATACTAAATGCATCCAGTTCAATATTACTTTTCTGCATCTGCAGAAATGCTCCCGCAATGCTGATTACCGATTTTTCCACCGACACATGCGGCCTGGTGAAATGATAGTTTCTCCCCACAAAACTTTCGATCGCACAGCCCGTAAACAGTACCGCATCACACTCCTGTTCACATTCCTCAATCAGCCGGTCACTTCGGTTAACCTGTTCCTCTTCATAAGAAGCTACTTCTACTGAACTGTCGATTTCTTTTATACTCTTCTTAACAACCTCACAAGATGATTTTGATCCGATAACTCCAACTTTCACAAATTTGTCCCCCGTATTGCGATCTTCTATCCAGAGAACCTGCCGTTGGCAGCTTCTCTCTATATATCTGAATAATTGCTTTAAAAAAGGAACCCCTTAAACGGGATTCCTTTTTATTATAACTCAGAGCCATCAAAAACCACAAGCTTAGAATGCTCTTTTTTTAATTCCAGATAACTTTCTTTTGTCAGCGTCGGTTTGAAATTGTCAAGAATCTGTTTTGCCTTTTTTGCGTTATCATAAAGAAGATCAATGATCGTAAGCGCCATCATCTTTGCCGGAACGATATAAGCAAGTTCCGGGTCCGCAAGACGGTAATCCTTGGAGTGAAGTCCTCCGGTTATTCCCTCTGTCCAGATGTGCATACACGGCATGATCTGAGAAAGATCCCCCAGATCTGTAGAACCTGCTGTCTCATAAAGCTCTACAAATGAATCTTTTTCCGCCCCTGTATATTCGATCATATTTTCTTTATATAATGCTGAAAGCTCGCGGTTGGTATTCATCGGAAGATATCCGATCTTATCGTCAATCTCGACTTTTCCTCCGATTGCAAGTGCTCCGGCTTTTAACGCACGGTTCACTTTTTTACTGGCATCCAGCATTCCATCAATTGTGAAAGCACGTACCATGATCTGCATCTTCACAACAGCAGGAACTACATTTACCAGATCTCCGCCTTCTGTAATGATCGCACTTACACGAACCTTTTCTTTCTCCTGAAAAGTCTCACGGAGTGCATGAATGTTGTTCAGTGCCAATTCTGCCATATTTAACGCATTGATTCCTTCATGTGGTGCGAAACCTGCATGCGCAGCTTCTCCGATAAATGTTACCGTCTTTGTCACAAATCCGTTGCAGTCGGTATCAATCGTGCAATGCCTGCCATTTCCAATTTCCATCATGTGACACTGCAATGCCATATCCACATCATCAAAGCCACCACGTTTTAAATATTCCTGCTTGCCGCCGTAAAAACTGATCTTATTTTCACGGATCAGACTGTCGCGATAATCATAATCTACGCATTCTTCCGCAGGGATCGCAATAAAATCAACCGCTCCACCCAGTTCCTTCATCACTCCGGATCTTAAAAGACCAATCGCACATCCATACAGATCTGCAAGCTGTGCATGATGACCGCAGGCATGAACATTTCCTTCTGGCGTACTATCCGGATGTTCTTTGCACTGGATACAGTCCAGCTCTCCGATCACGGCAATTCTTATATTCCCTTTTTTCGGAGTTGAAACCTTACAGCCAGTATATGCAATTTCCGTCTCCGGCTCTTCTCCAATCTCCTGAAATGCCTTTATCATTCTTTCTGTAGTCTTAAATTCTTTGTAGCCAAGTTCAGGCGTTTTATATACATCATCACCAAGCTGAATGATCAAATCTCTGTTCGCGTCAATCGCGTCCAGACATCTCTGCTTCAGTTCTTCTTTTTCCATCTATGTCGTCCATCTCCTATTCTGCACCCATCAGTCTTCTCAGTACTTTTGTCACTTTCCAGGTCTCATCTGTATCAAGCGCTTCTTCTACTGTGTGTACATTGATCATTCCACATCCCAAAATGACGCTCTTATATCCGTGTCCCGCAAGCACATTTGCATCACTTCCGCCACCGATGATCATTTTATTTGCTGTAATTCTTTCTTCTGCCATTGCATTTACAGTATCCTGGATCAATTCACAGTCTTCTTCCAGCGACAGAACCGGGTAAGCCATCTCATGCTTCATCTCATAACAGGCTCCCATTTCCTCTACAGCTTCCTTGCAGCACTGTTCCATATGTGCAACCTCTGCAGCCAGCTTTTCCATACTGTGTGAACGGATCTCTGCGGTAAATGTAACCTCATCTGTTACGATGTTGGTTGCAGATCCACCTTCAATATGTCCGATATTAGAGGTTGTCTCATAATCAATACGTCCGATGTGCATCTTACTGATTGCCTTTGATGCCACAACAATTGCATTGATTCCTTTTTCCGGTTCAATTCCGGCATGCGCTTTCTTTCCTTTGAAAGTAATCTCAATCGCTTCCATTGCCGGTGCTTTGTATGCGAGAGTCTCTGCTCCACCGGTTGCATCTACAACAACCAATTCCTTGCATGGCAGCATAGACATATCCATGTGCTTTGTTCCCATCATACTGATCTCTTCGGAGCAGGTAAATACAAGATAAATATCTCTGTGCGGTACACCGCTTTCAATGATATCTTCTACCGCTTCCATGATTGCTGAAATTCCAGCTTTGTCATCTCCGCCAAGTGTTGTTGTCTTATCGGTACTGATGATGTTTCCATTGATCACCGGATTTACATTTCTGCAAGGCTCAATCTGATCCATATGTGCTGCAAATCCAAGTGGACGTTCCTTCGTATTTCCTTTTACAAATGCAACGATATTTCTGCCGTTTCCACCATAAGCTTCCCCGGCATGATCTGACTGGAACGGAATGTTCCGCTCTCTCAGCCAGTTTTCTATCCAGTCCGCCATCTCTTTTTCCCCTTTTGACGGGCTGTAGATCTTGATCATCTCAATAAATCTTTCCTGTAATCTTTCTCTCGATAACATCGTTTTTCCTTTCCGGACTTAGTCCTCAAGCTCTTTCTTGTAGATAATCTTTCCTGCGAAAATAGATCCAAATACGGCTACCAGGATAACAACGTATGACGGTGTTCCAGGGAAGAAGGATAAGAATCCGTTTTTCATCAGCCAGTTCCTTGCACATGCGATACCAACCGCTACAACACCAAGCTTCGGTCTTGTGATTGCGAACTGTCCGAATACAGCTCCGTAAAGTGCCGGAAGAAGGAAGTTGAGGGCCTGCTTGAATCCTTCTGGCATCATACCGATAATTGCGTTTCCTGCAATTGCTCCGATTGTCAGAATCACAATATTTACAATGATCGATACAGCAATACCGATGGTTGATACAACAGAACCTTTGTCACTCCCCATTTCAACGCCTGCTGCTTCCTGTGCAACAGAAGAACACGGAACACGCATGTTGGATGTATTTCCTGAAAGGAATGTCAGATAAGTTCCCGGGATTCCAAGAATCGGGAAATAGGAAATCGGTTCTACAATATAAAATGCTCCACTTACACTGATCTGTGCGATTGTACCTGCAATGATTGCGGATACCGGTGGCATACATCCGTATACAACTGAGATAACAAGTGCCGGTCCAAAACATGTAATGATACCTAATAACATGGTGATTTTTCCCCATTTGACAATATCAGGTATATAGACTTTGTTGTAGTATTCTTTATTCATATCTTTATCCTCTCATTCCTATTAAAATACAGTGTTCCAGATGTAACCAATGAGCATGCCTGAGAACATGGAAATTGCAAAGGCCCATTCTCTGAGCCATCCAATATTCTTTTCTTTCGCTAACTTTGTCAGGATCATCATAAGAATGCATCCTACGATTGTTGCGATTGCCGGTGCTCCGCCAAATGCAAACTGATTCTTTTCGTTGAAGAAGTTTCCTGATGCAAGGTTTGCAAATGCACCAAGCATCGCTCCTGCTGAAATGATCGGAACCATTTTGGAATTTCCTTTTGACATCAGATGGTTTACTTTATCCATCTTATCTGTGAAAAGGAGTGTGAAAATCAGCCATCCAAGTGAACCACAGATCATGGTCCATACACCGCAGGCGAATGCAACCGGTGTCAGGTTCTCCAGTGTAGCGCCCATTGCCTGTGCGCCAAATCCGGCTGCCATTGCTTCATAGTTAACGGATCCGATGAAAGAAAGTCTCATCCATGAAACAGGTGCTCCCATTGATACGATCAGAGAGATCATTGTTACCAGGATTACAATAGATGGTCCAATTGAGGAAATGGCACTACTCTTAATTGCCATATTGATCTTTTCCTGTTCAATTCCAATCTCTTTTGCTGCTTTGAGCGACTTCCTGAAAAACAGTACGGACTGAAAAACTACGATTCCTACTGCTATTGCGGCACTCACCCACATCAGAGGGCTGTTTGCCAGTTCCAGATAATTCACGTTTCCCTTCATTTTAAATTCTCCTTTGCCTTTTAGTTTAGGACACTGTCCTTAATATGCCCTTATGTTGATAATATACAATTTATTTTTTCTTTTGTCAACTTTTTTCACAAATTTTACCATTCAAAATATACACAAATTTTTACCACAATTTTCGTACATAATAACGATTTTTTCTCATTAAGCACAATTTAACCGTCTAACCATCTGGAATCCATACTTTTTATCTATACAAAAATGTGTTATACTAATAAACATATTGAGCATACGTTCAGAAAAATAAACTAACAGAGGTGTTAAGATGGAAAACGAAAAATTACAGGAACAGACAGAAAGCATGGCAGACTACGAAGCACATTTCGATGATGCCAATCCATGGAATGTGGTCGCACGTTATCAGGAAGAAGGAACCAATCTTCACGTAAAAGTAGAAGGAATCGTAAATGGTGGTGTCATCGCCATGGTCGAAGGACTTCGAGGATTCATCCCGGCATCCCGCCTTTCTCTTTCTTATATCGAAGATCTGGAGACTTATCTTCTAAAAGAAATTGATGTCCGCGTGATCGAAGCAAACCAGGCAGAAGGACGCCTGATCTTATCTGCACGTGAGATTTTAAGAGAACAGAAAAAAGCAGAAGATGCAAAAAAACTTGCATCTGTACAGGTTGGAAGTGTTGTAAAAGGTACCGTTGAATCGCTTCAGTCCTACGGTGCTTTTGTACGTCTCGAGAACGGTCTTTCCGGTCTGGTTCACATTTCCCAGATCAGTACCCAGAGAATCAAATCAGCAGACCAGGTACTTCACGTTGGGGACGAAGTAGATGTCAAAGTCATCGGTATCAAAGACGGTAAGATCAGCCTCAGTATCAAGGCTCTTGCCGAAGATGCTGAAAAAGAACAGGAGGAAGAGCTGGAACACGTAGAAATTCCGAAAGTAGAAGCAATCGGAACCAGCCTTGGGGATCTGTTTAAAAATATCAAGCTTTAAAAATTATAATTAAAAAAAGGGAAGCCTGCACTTTCGCAGACTTCCCTTTATCATTGCCTGATAAGTGTCACTGACACTTTATGCGAGAATGTACCCCCTGTACATTCTTTTCTATTTCTCCAGTGCTTCCAGATCCTGCATCCAGACTGCCGCACACGCATCGCTCGGCATTCTCCAGTCTCCTCTCGGTGAAAGTGCCACCGTACCGATCTTCGGTCCGTCCGGCAGGCAGGAGCGCTTAAACTGCTGCGCAAAAAATCTTCGGTAAAAGGTCTTCAGCCATTTCATGATCGTCTCGCTGTCATAAGTTCCTTCAAATGCAAACTTTGCGAGCCGATAGATCTTTGACGGTTCAAAGCCAAATCTCAGAACATAATACAGATAAAAATCATGCAGTTCATACGGACCTACAAGGTCTTCCGTCTTCTGGGCGATCTCGCCATCCTTCGGTGGAAGAAGCTCCGGACTTACCGGTGTGTCAAGAACATCCAGAAGTACCTCTTTCAGCTCCTGATCCTCACAGGTATCCGCATAATACTGAACCAGATGGCGTACCAGTGTCTTCGGAACAGATGCATTGACTCCGTACATAGACATATGATCTCCATTATAAGTCGCCCACCCAAGAGCCAGCTCCGACATATCTCCGGTTCCGATGACCATGCCCCATTCCTGGTTAGCAATATCCATCAGCACCTGGGTACGCTCTCTTGCCTGTGAATTCTCATAGGTCACATCATGTACCTCTTCATCATGTCCGATATCACGGAAATGCACATGGACCGCATCCGCGATCGGCACCTCTTTCAAAGTGGCTCCCAGCTTCTTCGACATCAGGCAGGCATTCTGATAAGTTCTGTCTGTCGTACCAAAGCAAGGCATCGTCACTGCAATGATATCCTTGCGGTCTTTTCCTGCCATGTCAAACGCTTTCGACGTCACAAGCAGTGCCAGCGTTGAATCCAAACCGCCGGAAATTCCAACGACTGCTGTTCTCGAGTGAGTATGCACCAAACGCTTCTTCAGTCCCATTGCCTGGATCATCAGAATCTCCTCACAGCGCCTTTCCCTCTCTGCCATATTCTGTGGAACAAAAGGGGTCTGTGCAAAGCTTCTGGTAAGTGCTGTCTCTTCCACACTTATGTGGAACAGTACTTTTGGAAGATAACGTTCTTCCGTTGTCTGGAAAGTTGTATTTTTTCTCCGTTCACTTAAAAGACGGAAAATATCAATCTCACTGACGATCATCTCGTTGGCAAACCGCTTTGCTTCTTTCAGGATCGTCCCATTCTCTGCAATAATATTGTGTCCGCCAAATACCACATCCGTTGTAGACTCTCCGTCCCCGGCATTTGCATAGACATAACCTGCAATCAGTCTTGCAGACTGTCCCTTGATCAGTTCCTCCCGGTAACTATCCTTTCCGATCGTCTCATCACTTGCTGAACAGTTAACCAGGATGATCGCGCCTTCTCTTGCCGCCTCAATGCTCGGCGGGATTGGTGACCAGACATCCTCACAGATCTCTGCCGATACGACCAGATCATCCATCTCTGCCGCCTGATACAGGATCTGCGGCCCAAACAGGATTTCTTCCCCTTCATAAGAAATCACTCTTGCTTTTTTCGGTCCCTGACGGAATTGACGCATCTCATAAAATTCCCCATAATTCGGAAGAAATGTCTTGGTTGTAAAGCCAAGGATCTTTCCGTCATTTAATGCGGCCGCAACATTATAAAGCTCTCCATCAATTGCAAGTGGAAGTCCAACAAATACAAGTGCTTCTGTATGCCTGGTCTCTTCTGCAACTTTTGCAAGTGCTCTGCGCACCTCTTTTAACAGTATATCCTGTGTAAAAAGATCGCTGCAAGTATACCCGGTCAGGCAAAGCTCCGGAAAAACAATGATCTTTGCGCCAGCCTTCTCAGCTTCTTTCATACGTTTGCAGATTTCCTTACAGTTGTGCCAGACATCCGCCACACGAATATCAACTGTGACTGCTGCAACTTTGATAAATCCCTGTTTCATGTGTTTACCTCTTTATCTTTTTGCCTGTTTTAAAATCTGTTTCAGTTCTTCTACACTAAATGTATACGCCGTATTGCAAAAATGGCATTTTACTTCTACTTCTTTTCCGTCATCGATCATTTCCTGGATATCTTTCTTTCCGATGCTGATGATGGCTTTCTCGATTCTCTCATGCGAACAATTACATTTAAACTGTGTGTCCATTGTATCTGTAAATTCCACATTCAGGCCATCCAGTACCTGCTCCAGCATCTGCTCCGGTGTATGTCCGTTATCCAGCATACTGGTAACAGAAGAGATCTTCTTGATATTCTCTTCCAGTTTATCCAGCACTTCATCCGATATAAACGGCATTACCTGCACAATAAATCCACCTGCACAGTGTACAGTGTTGTCCTTGTTCATCAATACTCCAAGGCCCACAGATGACGGAACCTGTTCGCTGGTTGCAAAATAATACGTCAGATCTTCTGCGATCTCACTTGTCTGCAGAATAGTCTGTCCAACATATGGTTCTTTCAGTCCCATATCTTTAATAACATTTAAAAGACCGATTCCAACAGCTCCTCCAACATCCAGCTTGCCATTCTTAGGCGGCATCATTGCTTCCGGATGATCGACGTATCCTTTCACGTCACCTTTTGCATCTGCAGTCACCGTAATTCCGCCAAGTGGTCCATCACCTTTGATCTGAAGCGTCAGCACATCTGTCTCATTCTTCATCATGCCTCCCATCATTGCTCCTGCTGTCAGAAGTCTTCCAAGTGCCGCTGTTGCTACCGGACTTGTGTCATGTCTCTTTCTTGCCTCTTCCACCAGATTTCCGGTTGTTGCGGCAAATGCACGGATCTGTCCGTCTCCCGCAGTTGCTCTTACAATATAATCTTTCATATAACAATTCTCTCCTGTTCTATTTTCCCTGTTCTCTTGCGATCACATAAATGCGCTCGCTTGTGTCCATCGGCGCATTCTTTGAAAATGCATCGTATGCTGTCACAAATTCCAGCCCCGACTTCCGGATCAGTTCCTTCATCT
>ENA-OPNR01000998-OPNR01000998.1-human-gut-metagenome-genome-assembly--contig:-NODE-998-length-11950-cov-2.134258_pt1 | contig 11950 bp, 7 predicted proteins | sample MGYA00241543_ERZ501783 | MGnify/ENA primary metagenome ERZ501783 (study PRJEB25962, sample SAMEA2042557) | human gut metagenome | biome: human gut; feature: human-associated habitat; material: faeces... | reverse complement strand
TTGTCGACAAACTCTTAACTTCTTGTAAACAGAAAAAGGACTGCTTGTAACCTTTTGGTAATCAGTGGCGAAATATTCTCTTGTTTAAATCGGAATGTATATAAAACGTACTTGAGACCTGCTTGCTCCGTACCTGCTCCGTAGCAAAACAGGATGCGAACCGGATTTACCTGAAAAATTACAAAAGTGGCTTTAGTATATAAACTGCCGCAACTATCAGTGCCACTACAATAATAGCAAAGATAATAAGCAGTATCAAACTATAGAAAAACATCAGTATTGTAGTCCAGAAACTTCTCCACCAGGTATATCCATACAGTTGCTTATAATCCAGGCAGAAGAGGGCAAAGATGAATAGTATGGGCAATTCGTATAAATGGCCTACCTGTGCACTGCCGTTGAAAGGGAGCACTATGATACTGAGCAAGAGTATCTGGCAAGCAATATAAGCCTGTATAAATACATGTTCTGTCAGATTATAGTGCAGTTTGTTCTTTTTCTGACGGAAAGCCATGAGCGTTGCCAGAGCAAAGAGAGGTAATGTGGCGATAATACGGAATGCCTTGTTACCATGTCCCCAACTTTTCAGTAAGTTCCATACTTTTTCTAGAAAAGGTGTATTGTGAATGGCTTTTTCAAGCTTATTAAATACTGATGATCCACCTTCCAGAAGTTCATCTATGAGTTCGTCATCTTCATCACCATTTATTTGAAGGGTGATGTTATCCTTTTTTAAGTTTTTTGAGGTTTCCAGTTTTTCCAGATCCTGATTCAGTTCTTTTATTGTTTGGGCCAAAACCTCCTTTTGGTCTGGTTTCTTGGTCTCTTTCATCTGTTTCTGCAATAGCTCACGTGCAGCTATCAGATTATTCTTCCGGATGTCCGTAGAATCTTCTGTTTCCAGATTTTCCAGTTTCTTATCCAGACCTTCTATCGTTTTATTCAGGATATTTTGGGTAGTCGGGTCTGTTGCTGTTTCTATACGTTTTTGCAATTGTTCACGTGCAGCGACTATTTCTTGCCTTTGAGCTTCCGGAGACTTTCCCTTTTTCTCTTTCAAGGCTTCAGGATCTACTAGTTGTACGGCCATGATGTAAAGGGCGGCAAGTACAAATAGTGTCTGGAAGGGGCGGAAGTATAAGATTCGTTTGCCGGCAATGAAGTCTCTGATCATGTACCCCGGGCGGTAGAGTAAATCCAGAAGTGTTCGACCAAAGCCATTATCAATATTGGTGAATCCTCCCAATATATTTCTGAATGCATTACTGAAGCGGTAGCGGGGAGTGTTCCGGCTTTGACCGCAACGGTTGCAATAACTACCTGTATAGACGGTATCACAATTCAGACAGATGTTACTTTCCTCACTGATGGGCGGAATCTCTTTTCCACGTACCATCTTGATATGCAAGGCTCGAAGGTACTTCTTACAGGGAGTCCACCAGGGGGATATAAAATCTAATACACGGTCTGGCAGAATCCTGCGTTTGGTAAGAATATACCAAAGTACCAGTATGAAAGACCATAGAAAAACATTGCTATCTTCTCCTTCTTCAAAAGACAGCCATAGCAATATTGCCAAAATCAGTATTTGCCAAATACTGATCATCTTTCTTCTGCGGGGAGCGGGAGAAATGGGAGAAGCGGAAACAGCCGGAACTGCAGGCGTACTGACAACCGGATGTTGAGGTATCACTTTATTGGCAGTTGAGTCCTCGTTGTCAGCAGATTGTTTATCATGGGTCGGTAGTTCGTCATTTTCCAGTAGTTCTTCCAGCGAACTCATAATCTTCCAGTGTGGATATTTGGCTAATTCTTCGGTGGTAGTTACTCCATGGGTTACACCTGCAAAGTCTACACCTGCAGCTTTGGCTGTGGCAGCATCTACTGTACTGTCACCAATATAGAGGGTTTCAGCTTTGGTGACGTGTAATTGTTTTATGGCAAGTAGTAAACCTTCGGGCGAAGGTTTGGCCGTTTGTACATCTTCTCCACCGACAATGATATTGAAGAAGCTGCCGGGGAAATGCTGGTCGAGCATTTCCTTAATTCGGTAACGGTATTTGGTGGAGATGATACCTATGAATGCACCCGCATCTTTCAGGGCCAGCAGTACAGACTTGGTTTCCAGAAAAAGCACGGTGTTTATTGTCATGTGGGTGTCCGCTTCTTTCCTGTATTCACTTTTAAAACCGGCCAGTTGCTCTTCATCCGTTACTCCCGTCAGGATAGAAAAAGATTCTTCCAATGTTTTCCCGATGGTGCGTTTAATGTCTTCATCGGTTACATTTGTATAACCATGTTTATTGAGCACATTGCGAAAGCAAGTAACAATGCCGCGAGAAGAGTCTGCGAGCGTGTAATCAAAGTCAAAGAGATAAGTCGTATAGCCCATGTCGCTTTTTGCGGCAAAGTTATAAATTAATTGGAATTTTCTGACTATATTTGTTCGCACTATGAATTTATTTTAGAAACTGCTAAGTGTTTCTTTGCGCTGAGTTGTTCCATACATACGTTAACTATGTAATATTATGAAACTATCAGAATTATCTTTTGGGATTTTGCTTCTTTTCTCTTTTTCAGCGTGTGTATCCCAACAACCGGATGCGGAAACTGAGTGTTATGCAACAGAGTACGTCAATCCTTTTATTGGTACTGATTTTACAGGAAATACTTATCCTGGAGCGCAGGCCCCGTTCGGTATGGTGCAGTTAAGCCCCGATAATGGTCTTCCCGGCTGGGATCGCATCTCCGGTTATTTTTATCCGGACAGCACGATTGCAGGTTTCAGTCACACTCATCTTTCGGGTACGGGAGCCGGTGATTTATATGATATATCTTTTATGCCTGTAACTCTGCCTTATAAAGAAGCAGATGCGCCGTTGGGCATTCACTCTTTATTTTCCCATGATGAAGAAACAGCCAGTGCCGGATATTATCAGGTGCGGCTGAAAGATTATAATATCAATGTGGAACTGACAGCAACCGAACGTTGTGGCATCCAGCGTTATACTTTTCCTGAAGCGGACGCAGCTATATTCCTCAATTTGCGGAAAGCTATGAACTGGGACTTTACGAATGATACCCGTATTGAAGTAGTCGATTCGGTAACTATTCAAGGATACCGTTTTTCTGATGGTTGGGCACGCGACCAGCACATTTATTTCCGTACCCGTTTTTCTAAACCGTTTGCATCCGTACAGTTAGATACTGCTGCTGTCATCAAAGACGGTAAGCGTATAGGTAGCTCTGCTATTGCCCGTTTTGATTTCCACACAAGTGCAGGGGAACAGATTCTTGTCACCACCGCTATTTCGGGGGTAAGTATGGAAGGCGCAGCACGCAATCTTGCTGCTGAAGCTCCGGCAGATGATTTTGACAAGTATCTGGCTGTTACCCGTAAAAACTGGAACGAGCAACTTTCCAAAGTAGAAATCAAGAGCAATGACATTGATGAGAAAGTTAAGTTTTATACAGCCCTTTATCATTCCATGCTGGCTCCTACTATCTATAGCGATATGGATGGTGCCTATTATGGTCCTGATAAGCAAGTGCATCAGGCAGACGGATGGACCAATTACAGTACTTTCTCATTATGGGATACCTACCGTGCCGCTCATCCCCTTTATACCTATATTGAACCACAGCGTGTAAATGATATGGTAAAATCCTTTCTTGCCTTTTCCGAACAGAACGGACGTCTTCCGGTATGGAATTTCTATGGAAGTGAAACGGATATGATGATAGGTTATCATGCAGTTCCCGTCATAGTGGATGCTTACTTGAAAGGGATTGGGGATTCTGATCCGAAGAAAGCTTTGGCCGCATGTGTAGCTACAGCCAATATCGATGAATACCGTGGAATAGGGTTATATAAAAAATATGGTTATGTGCCTTACGATGTAACGGATCACTATAATTCGGAGAACTGGTCACTTTCTAAAACCCTGGAATACGCTTACGATGATTATTGCATTGCCCGTATGGCGGAGAAACTGGGTGAAAAGCAAATCGCAGATGAATTTGATAAGCGTTCTCTGAATTATAAGAATGTATATAATTCTCAGACAACCTTCATGCAACCGCGGAATAACAAAGGATCCTTCATTGAGAACTTCAGTCCGGATGATTATACTCCGCATATTTGCGAAAGTAATGGTTGGCAATATTTCTGGTCTGTGCAACAAGACGTTGATGGACTGATCAGTCTGGTTGGAGGCAAGGAACGTTTTGCCCAGAAACTGGATAGTATGTTCACTTACAATCCTTCTGCGGATGAAGATCTGCCTATTTTCAGTACTGGAATGATCGGGCAGTATGCACATGGTAATGAACCGAGTCATCATGTCATTTATTTGTTTAATGCCATAGGGCAACCTTGGAAGACTCAGAAGTATGCAGCTGAGGTGATGCATGAATTATATAAGAATACACCTGCCGGTTTGTGCGGGAATGAAGACTGTGGTCAGATGTCTGCCTGGTATGTGTTCAGTGCAATGGGATTCTATCCGGTAGATCCGATTAGCGGCAAATATGAGATAGGTACTCCCATGTATCCTGAGATGAAGATGCATCTGGCTAACGGTAAAACATTTACGATATTGGCACCGGCTGTCAGCAAAGAGAATATTTATATCCAGTCGGTAAAACTCGATGGAAAACCTTATGACAAAAGTTATATCACGCATGAGCAAATAATGAATGGTTCTATCTTTGAATTTGAGATGGGGAATAAACCGGGAAAAGTGTGGTATGAGATAGAGTGATAGAGTGATGGATGGTACCAGATAATATAATTGTGGGATTATGAGTGATAACTTTGACCTGACTTATAAACTCCTTTTCCGTAAGTACTACGCCAATCTGCTTTTCTATGCCACGCGCATCGTGGGTGATGAAGAAGCGGAGGACGTAGTACAAGATGTATTTGTAGAATTGTGGCGGCGGAAAGATACAATTACGGTAGGAGAGCAGATACAGGCATTTCTGTATCGGGCGGTGTATACCCGTGCTTTGAATGTACTGAAGCACCGGGATATCAAGAATACTTATGAAGCTGTAGTGACGGAGATCAACCAGAAAAGAATAGAGTTTTATCAGCCGGACAGTAATGATGTCGTGAAGAGGATAGAAGACCGTGAACTCAGAAAGGAACTCTCCGAGGCTATAAATGAATTGCCGGATAAGTGTAAGACGGTCTTTAGACTCAGCTATCTGCATGATATGAAGAATAAGGAAATAGCAGATACTATGGGAATATCATTGCGGACCGTGGAGGCTCATATGTATAAAGCCCTGAAGTTTCTGCGTGAGAGGTTGGGCTACCTGAACTTTATGTTAGTCCTGTTTTTATTAGGTAAGGTATAAGTGTTTTTATCGAAACGGTTGTTTTAATAGTATGATGAAAGAAGGAATGAATAAGTTGGATGAAGAATTGATGGCCAAATTCCTTATGGGGGAATGCTCTGAAGAAGAGCTCTGTAAGGTAAATGCATGGCTGGACGAATCGGATGGTAACGCTCGTGAATTGTTCAGGATAGAGCAGATATACCATCTGGGAAAGAGTGAAGAATTTGCGGATGAAAAGAAGATAGAAAAAGCTGAAAAGCAGCTGTTCAAACGGCTGGCACAAGAAGAAGCTAAACGAAATAAAGTGAGAAGATTGAATACCTGGATGCGGTATGCTGCTATGTTCATAGGTATCTTTTTTATATCCGGTTTGAGTTATCATATTTATCAGTCACAAAGTGAAGAGAGCAAATTGGTTGCTGTCACTGCCCGTGATGAAGTGAAAGAACTAATGTTGCCTGATGGCACTAAGGTTTGGCTGAACAAACATACTACTTTAAAGTATCCACGTGAATTTTCAGAAAAGGGAAGGAATGTATATATGGAAGGGGAGGCCTATTTTGAAGTAAAGCGAAATACGGCGAAGCCTTTTATAGTGCGCAGTGAAGCCATGCAGGTAAGAGTTTTGGGAACAGTCTTCAACTTAAAGAGTGACAAGACTAACCGTTCTGCGGTAGCTACACTGATAAAGGGAGAGATTGAAGTGAAAGGTAATCACGAAGAAGGCATGATCGTATTGGCTCCGGGACAAAAAGCGGAATTGAATGCTGTAACTCGCCGTCTGGTAGTGAAACAGGTGGATACAGGCATTGAAAACTGGCATAATAATCAGTTTGTCTTTGAAAAGGCTGACATATTTACGATTGCCCGTACTTTGGAGAATTCTTATGGGGTGAAGATTATTCTGGCGCCTGATATGGATGCTACAAAGACATATTCCGGTACATTAAAGAAGAAAGATAATGTCGAGGAGACTCTGAATCTGATTAAGAGTACGAATGCGCTTCCCATTGAATATAAAATTGTGGGAAATAGTGTATTTCTGTCTTCAAAGAAATAGGTAAAAATCGGAAGTATATAATCTTAAAACATAATAATATGAGGAAACTGCTTTTATCGATTTGCTGTTTAGGCTGTGCTCTCTGGGCTCAAGCCAAAGATTTTACGCAATACGTCAACCCGCTGATGGGGACATTGTCTTCTTTCGAACTTTCTACGGGAAATACATATCCGGCTATCGCACGTCCTTGGGGTATGAATTTCTGGACTCCGCAGACCGGAAAGATGGGAGATGGCTGGCAATATGTATATACTGCTAATAAGATTCGTGGTTTCAAGCAGACCCACCAGCCCAGTCCGTGGATTAATGATTACGGTCAGTTCTCCATTATGCCTGTAACAGGCAAACCAGAGTTTGATGAAGACAAACGTGCCAGTTGGTTCTCACACAAAGGAGAAGTCGCATTACCTTATTATTATAAGGTGTATCTTGCCGAGCACGATGTTGTGACGGAGTTTACGCCCACAGAGCGTGCCGTTTTGTTCCGTTTCACTTTTCCAGAGAACGAGAATTCGTATGTTGTAGTAGATGCTTTTGATAAAGGCTCTTATATTAAGATCATTCCTGAGCAAAATAAGATAATCGGATATACCACCCGTAACAGCGGTGGAGTTCCTGATAACTTCAAGAACTATTTCGTTATAGAATTTGATAAGCCTTTCAGTTATCAGGCTTCTGTTGCTGACGGCGCTTTGGTTGAAAACCAGAGTGAACAAACAGCAGGACATGCGGGAGCCATCATCGGTTTCAAAACCCGTAAGGGAGAAATTGTACATGCCCGTGTAGCCTCCTCCTTTATCAGTTTTGAGCAAGCAGACAGAAATCTGATCAATGTACCTATAGGAGAGACAAAGTACATTACATTCACCAATTACAGTAGCCTGGCTAACAACTGGAACAACTTCGCTGTGATTCTCCGCAAAACCGATATTACCGCAGAATACGCAGTGGTTCGCGCTGACAACTATGGCTGGGGTAATGGATATGCAGCCTGCGTTCACAACGGAACACAAGGCGAATGGGGCACTTGGCTTGCCGGTATGAATGGAGCCAAAGTCACAGTCTATGTAACGAACTGTGGCAATAGCGTCGCCGATATTCAAGTAGTAATGGAGAGTACTACAGGTACAACCTCTACCCAATACTATTTAGGCATCAACACAGTGGATTCCAGCGACCTGAACTTTGCATTGACTGTTGACAATTGTCATCTTGTCTTCAATGAATAAGAATAACTATTAACTTTTCTATCATCCATACCGTCCCTCTTTATCAGAGGACGGTATGGACCTTAAAAACTTACTGACCCAATGAAAAAACTAACATTTTTCTTAATATCCCTGCTGACGGTTTTTACGGCTTGCTCTGATGGGCTTGACAACGTCGAATACAATAGAAACAGCGATATAGTCGTAGCCACTCCCGAAGCAACTGTAACGACAGGCACCTCGCTGACCGTTCATTCATCGGTCACCGGCAATCTGAATAACGTAGCCAAGAGGGGATTCTGCTATAGTGTAAACGTCTTAACTCCTACTATCAAAGACAATGTAGTGGAAGCAGACGAGAACTTCAGTGCAAGCATCTCCGGCTTGACGGGTAATACCGTTTACTACATACGCTCATATGTTTACGGCAACAGTCGTTACACTTACTCGGAAACATTCACGGTAACCACAGCAGCCTCAAGCCTTGACGAACAGCTCAAGAACTATGTGGCACCCACCTATGAAGACTATTACGTGGACATAGCCAGTTGGGACCAACGCAATCAATGGAACTTAGCAAACGTACACGATCCCACCGTGGTGCTAGCCGAAGACGGATATTACTATATGTATCAGACGGACGCCTCTTACGGCAATGCGCATACAGCCGGTGGACACTTTCACGGCAGACGTTCCAAAGACCTCGTAAACTGGGAATACTTAGGCGGAGTAATGCCGGCACTACCCGAATGGGTAATTCCGAAGCTAAATGAAATTCGCAAGGAAATGGGGCTGAACGAGGTTTCACCCGAAACCACAGATTTCGGCTACTGGGCACCCTGTGTGCGCAAAGTAAAAAACGGGCTTTATCGTATGTACTACTCCATTGTGTGCCCCGGTACTTTAGATGGAGCGAACTCTTGGGGCGAACGCGCCTTCATCGGTCTATTGGAGAACTCAAACCCCGCCAACAACAACGGCTGGGAAGATAAGGGCTATGTTATCACCAACGCCTCGGACAAAGGACTGAACTTCCATATCAAACCCGACGACTGGGCCAACTGTTACTACAAGTGGAACGCCATCGACCCAAGCTACCTGATAGACAACGACGGTAAGCATTACCTGATTTACGGTTCCTGGCACAGCGGTATAGCCGCCTTGGAGGTAGATGCCGAAACAGGGAAACCCCTAAACACACTGCCAGCCCCTTGGGGAACCAGCGAAGACATTGCTGCATACGGATCATTGATTACCACCAGACAAATGGGGAACCGCTGGCAAGCCTCGGAAGGACCGGAAATCATCTACAATGCCGCTACCGATTACTATTATCTATTTGTGGCTTATGACGCATTGGACACCCCCTACAATACCCGTGTCTGCCGCTCCCGAAATATCAATGGTCCTTACCTCGGCATAGACGGTGTCAATCTTAGTCAAGATGGAGGAGAAATGCTGCCCGTCGTTACTCACCCCTACAAATTCAGCAACAGCTATGGATGGGTAGGAATCTCACATTGTGCTGTGTTTGACGACGGCAACGGCAACTGGTATTACGCCTCACAAGGCAGATTTCCCCAAAATGTGGAAGGAAATGCTTATAGCAATGCCCTCATGATGGGACATATACGTTCTATCAAATGGACGAGTACAGGCTGGCCGGTCGTAATTCCCGAACGTTACGGAGCTGTCCCTCAAATAGCCATTACGGAAGATGAACTGGTAGGCAACTGGGAGCACATCGACCTCTCTTATTCCTATGGAAAACAGAAAGAATCGAGCTACATGACCCTCGCGGCCGACCATACCATTACAGACGGAAGCTGGAAAGGGGGAACCTGGAACTATGATGCAGAAAAACAAATACTGACAGCTAACGGAGTGGAACTGTGCCTGCAACGCGAAACAGACTGGGAAGCCAATCCACGCACCCACACCATTGTCTATGCCGGCTACACCAACAACAAGACATATTGGGGAAAGAAAAAGAAATGAGATACCCCATCCGCATCCTAAAAACAGCCTCAACAATCTGACATTTGAGGCTGTTTTTTTCGCTTTTATGTTACATAACATATACAAGTGTAGTTAATACACTCAATAAAAGTGTTACTTTTACACCCAAAATCGGATAATTATCTCATTTACATTAAAAATAGAACCATGAAAAACAGTTTTCTACTTGCAGGAATTGCCGCACTGATGTTATCTGCGTGCAATAACAAGCCAGCTCAGGAGTTGACTTTGTCCGGTCTGAATCCGGTAAATTTCCAAACAGAAGTGAACAATGCCAAGACAGGTCTTTACACCTTGAAGAACAAGTCGGGCATGGAAGTGTGCATTACTAACTTCGGTGGCCGTATTGTTTCCATTATGGTTCCCGACAAAAACGGGAATATGCAGGACGTTGTTCTGGGTTTCGACAGCATTGCCGACTATGTAAACATCCCGAGTGACTTCGGCGCTTCTATCGGCCGTTATGCAAACCGCATCAACCAGGGAAGAATCGTATTGGACGGAGACACAATCCAATTACCACAAAACAACTTCGGACACTGCCTGCATGGTGGTCCTAAAGGCTGGCAATACCAAGTATATGAAGCCAATCCGATTGATGAAACTACGCTGGAACTGACTCGTATCTCACCGGACGGTGACTCTAACTTTCCCGGCAACGTAACTGCTAAAGTTCTTTTCAAACTGACAGATGACAACGCTATAGATATAAAGTATAGCGCTACTACAGATAAGAAAACGGTCATCAACATGACTAACCATTCTTACTTCAACTTATCCGGTAATCCTTCAAAAGCTGCAACAGATCATATCTTATATGTAAATGCAGACAATTACACTCCGGTAGACAGTACTTTCATGACCACTGGAGAAATCGTAACAGTGAAAGATACTCCGATGGACTTTACTACTCCCAAAACAATAGGACAAGACATCACAAACTTCGACTTCGTTCAGTTGAAAAACGGAAATGGCTATGACCACAACTGGGTACTGAATACGAATGGAGACATTGCTCAATTAGCTGCAAAACTGACTTCACCTGAAAGCGGCATCACTCTGGAAGTATATACCAACGAACCGGGTATACAAGTTTATACCGGCAACTTCCTGGACGGAACTGTAACAGGCAAAAAAGGCATTACTTATAATCAACGTGCTTCCGTATGCCTGGAAACACAACACTATCCCGACAGTCCTAATAAGCCGGAATGGCCTAGCGTGGTATTGGAGCCGGGACAAACATACAACAGCGAATGTATTTTCAAATTCTCAGTAGAGAAATAATAGTTAACTTTTAAATATTAGAATTGTGGAAGCATTAGATTGGATCGTAATTGGAGTCTTCGCTTTAGCTCTGATTGGTATTATTGTTTGGGTTGTCAAACAGAAACAAAATGACTCAGCGGATTATTTCCTGGGTGGACGTGACGCTACGTGGATTGCTATTGGTGCATCTATTTTTGCATCAAACATTGGTTCGGAACACTTGATCGGACTGGCTGGTGCCGGAGCATCCAGTGGTATGGCTATGGCACACTGGGAAATCCAGGGATGGATGATTCTTATTTTGGGATGGGTATTCGTACCGTTCTATTCAAGAAGTATGGTATATACGATGCCGGAATTCCTGGAACGTCGTTATAACCCGCAGTCCCGTACTATATTGTCTGTAATTTCCTTGATCAGTTATGTACTGACTAAGGTAGCGGTTACGGTATATGCCGGTGGTCTGGTATTCCAACAGGTATTCGGCATTGAAGAACTCTGGGGAATCGATTTCTTCTGGATTGCAGCTATCGGTCTGGTTTTGATCACTGCATTATATACGATCTTCGGTGGTATGAAGTCAGTACTTTATACTTCTGTATTGCAGACACCGATTTTATTGCTAGGTTCACTGATTATCCTTGTACTCGGTTTCAGAGAACTGGGTGGATGGGACGAAATGATGAGAATTTGTGGTGCGGTAACTGTTAATGATCAGGGCAACACCATGACGGAATTAATTCGTAGCAATAGTGACCCGAACTTCCCTTGGTTGGGAGCATTAATCGGATCAGCTATCATCGGTTTCTGGTACTGGTGTACTGACCAGTTCATCGTACAACGCGTTCTTTCAGGTAAGAACCAGAAAGAAGCACGCCGCGGTACTATCTTCGGAGCTTATCTGAAATTGTTACCCGTATTCTTGTTCTTGATTCCGGGTATGATTGCTTTTGCACTTCATCAGAAATACCTCGGTGCAGGTGGTGAAGGTTTCTTGCCGATGCTGGCTAATGGCAGCGCCAATGCCGATGCAGCTTTCCCGACACTG
>ENA-OPNR01000986-OPNR01000986.1-human-gut-metagenome-genome-assembly--contig:-NODE-986-length-12062-cov-2.026235_pt1 | contig 12062 bp, 9 predicted proteins | sample MGYA00241543_ERZ501783 | MGnify/ENA primary metagenome ERZ501783 (study PRJEB25962, sample SAMEA2042557) | human gut metagenome | biome: human gut; feature: human-associated habitat; material: faeces... | reverse complement strand
TTTCCATGCAGGAATAAAAAAGAGAAACATTTCGGTGTTTCCGACATAAATCAGAAAAACAGTACAGACTCATGGAAACATGAGGTGTACTGTTTTTCTGCTGTATTATATTCAGAAAAAAAGATCAGTTCGTAAAATCAAACACGGAAAAATTTCGAGCGTACCGGAACAGAAAAAAGGAGGAAACTTCATGCGTATTTCAAAACAGACGAAAAAAACAACACTGGCGCAGCAGGGGCGTTATCTTTTGATCTGCCTGCTGAGTATGCTGCTGCTTTTTCTGGCTGGGAGCGTGCTTATTCTGAACCGGACGCAGCGGCAGGTATATGAGCAGCTGGAAGAGATTTCAAAGCTGTATACGGATGAGCTGGATAACCGTTTTTTTCGAATCAGCCGAAACCTGTTCTCGACTGTAATGGACGGCTCCAACCCGGATTCTGCGTTCTGGAAATATATGGATCTGATGGAGAAGGATCAGTATGAGGAATATGTCATTACGCAGCTGCGAAGGAATTATAAGGACAAAAAATATTCCGTGCCGGAATCTGGAAACCGCGTACCAAACCGGGTGGTTTCGAAGGTGTAGGCGTAGACGGTCTGGCATGGCTGAAAGAGGTGAAGAAAGAAACCGGAATGTACGTTTCTACCGAAGTAGCCACCTCGAAGCATGTATACGAGTGTCTGAAAGCAGGTATCGATATCCTTTGGATTGGCGCACGCACCACTGCCAACCCGTTTGCCGTGCAGGAAATTGCTGATGCTCTGAAAGGTGTGGACATTCCTATATTGATTAAAAACCCTGTCAACCCTGACCTTGAATTGTGGATTGGAGCTTTCGAGCGCATCAATAATGCAGGTTTGAAGCAACTGGGTGCTATCCATCGCGGATTCTCTTCTTATGATAAAAAGATTTACCGTAACCTGCCTCAATGGCATATCCCTATCGAATTGCGTCGCCGCATTCCCGAACTACCGATTTTCTGTGATCCCAGCCATATCGGTGGCAAGCGCGAGTTGGTAGCTCCCCTCTGCCAGCAGGCGATGGACTTAGGTTTTGACGGTTTAATCGTAGAATCACACTGCAATCCCGACTGTGCATGGAGCGATGCCGCCCAACAAGTCACTCCCGATGTGCTGGACTATATCCTAAATCTGCTAGTCATCCGCAAAGAAACCCAAACCACCGAAAACCTGGGCGAACTGCGTAACCAAATCGATGATTGCGACAATGAGATTATCGAGGTATTGGCAAAACGTATGCGTGTCTGCCGTGAAATCGGTACATTCAAGAAAGAACATGATATGACCATTCTGCAGACAGGCCGTTACAATGAAATTCTAGACAAGCGCGGTGCACAAGGCTCACTGTGCGGCATGGACTCAGATTTCATTAAAAAAGTATTCGAAGCCATCCACGAAGAAAGCGTAAGGCAACAAATGGAAATCATAAATAAGTAAACCGATGAGAATATTAATTTTAGGAGCCGGTAAAATGGGCTCCTTCTTTACCGATGTATTGAGCTTCCAGCACGAAACCGCCGTATTTGATGTAGACCCGAAACGCCTTCGTTTTGTTTACAATACCTACCGATATACCACACTCGAAGAGATTGAAGAATTCAAGCCCGAACTGGTTATCAATGCGGCAACCGTGAAATATACACTGGATGCTTTTCACCAAGTATTGCCCGCTCTCCCCAAGGATTGCATCATCAGCGATATTGCCTCGGTAAAGACCGGACTGAAAGAATTTTATGACCAATGCGGATTCCGTTATGTGTCTACTCACCCCATGTTCGGTCCCACATTTGCCAACCTAGACAAACTGAGCACCGAAAATGCCATCATCATCAGCGAAGGCGACCATTTGGGTAAAATCTTCTTCAAAGACTTATACCAAAACCTTGGTCTGAATATCTTTGAGTATACCTTCGACGAGCACGATGAAACAGTGGCCTATTCACTGTCTATCCCTTTTGTTTCCACTTTTGTTTTTGCGGCAGTGATGAAGCATCAGGACGCTCCCGGTACTACTTTCAAACGCCACATGAAGATAGCCAAAGGAGTACTAAGCGAAGACGACTACCTGTTGCAGGAAATTTTATTCAATCCCCGCACCCCGGCACAGGTAGAAGGTATCCGTACAGAATTAAATGAGTTGTTGGATATCATCAACAAGAAAGATGCTGCGGGGATGCGTGCCTATCTTAGCAAGATTCGAGAAAAGATTAAATAACACATCAGTATAACATAGAAGAGGATGTCAAAGCTCCAACAAGACTTTTTGCATCCTCTTTTTTATTTTATCCATAAAAATGATTTATCAACATATGGCACAACAGCCACACAATCAGATGCTCTGCCGCATAACACCACCAGGCAGGATTGGGACCGGACCGAAATGAGGCCCCCCAACGCTCCCCCATACCAATGCCCACATACTGGCAATCTGTATAAACTGATTCACCGCTTTGCCTATCATTTTATTTCCCATTACTCATCCATTTTAGAAAGTCTATCAATTAAATCGTCCAAGATATTTCTCACCGTAGGGTAACTGACCCCCATACTTTTCGCCATGCCCTTCAAACTTCCGCTCGATTTGACAAACGCAAGAATAAACTGCTGCTCTTTATCTGAAAGCCGTGCCAGCACAGGCAGTTCAAAATCTCCGCACACTTCCGTGCGGCATTCTCCACAGAAAAGCCTACCCACCCTCAACGGTGCATTACACGCAGGGCATTGCAACGGCAAACGTTTCTTTATTTCTCCCATATCATTTCAGTTTTTTCACAAATGTACTGACAGAAGCTATCAAAGCACTGTTCACCGGTAGAGAAGGATTCCCATAAGTAAGCATCTGCTGCTGTACGGCCTTTGACTCACAATCTTTCAGCACATGGTTCATCTTATCAATCAAAAGCAGCTCGGCAGCCGGGCAACCCTTTTTCAGAAATTCGGCATCCTCCACCGATACCTGAATATCATTTTTACCCTGAACAATGAGAACCGGCACATTGACGGAAGCAATCACCGTCCGGGGATTATACTTGAACCAGGAAATCAAATAAGGCTGGACAGAAGCCCGATACAATGATTGCAGATAAGCCGGCACGTCACTCACTTCCTTGCCGTTTTTCAAAGACCCGTTAATGGATGCCACCTCTTTCCGCACCGCTTCCGGATTCTGTTGAGCGGTCACTTGCGCCTCTATAATCTCGTAGGCAGGACGACCCGCACCGGCAATCGAGATATAGCCTTTCACCTTCGGCCGGTTCTGACAGGCCAACATTCCAATCAGCGCCCCTTCGCTATGTCCTGCCACCGTGATCGTCGTAAAACGTTTCTCTTTCGACAGGTAATCAATCCAGCCAGTTACATCGTTCACATAATCTTCAAAACGAAGTTTCGCTTCCTCCTTACCAGCCGACGCACTGGTTCCTATCCCCCGCTTGTCAAAGCGCAAGGAAGCGATGCCGTTTGCCGCCAAGCCTTCTGCCAGGAACTTCAACGAATTATTCCTCAAATTGCCAATGGCTGAATTACCATCCATATCCGTAGGTCCGGATCCGGCTATAATAAGCACCACCGGACAGGTTTTCACCCCACCGGGCAAAAGCAGTTTTCCTTTGATTTGTCCTTCCTTGGTGTTCAACACCACATTTTCTTCCAAAGGAAGCACCTGTGCCCGACAACAAAGACCGCACAGGAAAAATAAACCGGCTAAAATAAAATTCAAATGTTTCATCTATTACGTATTTTAAGATTATTCATTTAACAAATATAGTGATTATATTGAATAAAGCGAATCAATATTTGAATGTTGTTAAGCATCAGTTTTATTTTATTCAATACTATTTCATTTTATCTTCAACATGGATAGAATCAAGTAGTTTTGCCACTAAAAAAGAACCGTTACACACGCCTACTTTTGCTGGGAAAGAAATAAATCTGCAACTAATTTCAAAAAAGTATTTTTTATCATTTCCCTTTTCTTATTCATCCAAACAAACTATCTTTGCCACGTTTTGTTCCGCGTACCTCCGACTGATGCGAGGAAGCGGATGAAAAGGGAATCAGGTGCAAGTCCTGAACAGACCCGCTGCTGTAAAATCCTTTCAAAATCTTGAATATACTCCAATAGCCACTGTCTGCTGGTCGGATGGGAAGGCATTCAAAGATGGATAAGTCAGAATACCTGCCAAGAACAACATAGTTTTAATGCTTTCGGGAAATGAAGCAGAAAAACATCGAGGCTGGTAATTCTTTATCTTTCATAAAGAATTCTTTTTCTCTATGCACATACTCCCGTAAAGTAAGTCATAAATGCTTTAACTAAGAGATTGAAATGAAAATTATTTCATGTGTACTATTTATGTTAACCTGTTTATCGCAGATAGGTGTAATAGCGCAAAATACGATTACTCTATCGGGAAAAATTACAGACCAACACGGTACCCCTTTATCATTAGTTACAATTGCAGTAGAAAATACCACATCCGGAACTTATACGGATGATAACGGACGGTATTCCCTGAAAGTATCACCTGGAAAATGTACACTTGTCGTATCTTTAATAGGTTATCAAACTGTAAGGTCCACATCTAATATCCAACAAAACAAAACGCTCAATTTCACATTGGAAGAAAGTGCTGTTACTTTGAACTCCGTTGAGGTTTATGGAAAGACACAGACACAGAAAGTGAAAGAAGGAGTTTTTTCCGTCAATGCTCTCGATATAAAACCTATAGTAAATTCGCTAAACAACCTCAATGACCTGGTAAACCGTACAACAGGCATTAAGGTGAGAGAAGAAGGAGGTGTCGGTTCAGACTTTGATTTGTCTATAAATGGTTTATCCGGCAATTCTATTCGCTACTTTTTAGATGGAATGCCGTTGGACACTAAAGGAAGTGGAGTTTCACTTGCTAATCTTCCGGTGAATATTATAGACCGGATTGAAATATATAAAGGTGTGGTTCCTGCCAGCTTGGGAACGGATGCATTGGGTGGTGCCATCAATATTATAACCAAACAAGAAAAGAAAAATTATCTGGATGTCTCTTATGGCATCGGTTCATTCCATACGCACAAAGCAGACTTGAATGCACAATTTGTAGAACCTAAAACAGGATTGATTATCCGACCTACTGTGGGAGTAAATTATTCAAAGAATGATTATAGGATGAAAGACGTGCAAATGCGGGATGAGAGTGGTGACAATTTCATATATGGTAATCCTAAACGCTTCCACGATGACTACTTCTCCTTACTGGGGCAGATAGAGGTAGGAGTTGCCAACAAGTCATGGGCAGATGCATTCTTCGTTTCCGCTTCCTATTCCAAGACAGATAAAGAATTACAGACGGGGGCTGTCCAGACCAAAGTATATGGAATGGCGGAAAGAAATTCAGATGCCTGGAATATTTCAGCACATTACCAGAAGCGTAATTTCATTCTGAAGAATATGCAGCTGAATACTGCCCTCTCCCATACTTGGGATCACTCATTGACCGTGGACACCACCTACCGAAAATATTACTGGGACGGTGGATACATAGATGGCCAGCGTAATGAAATTATGGGCAAAGAACGATCTATGCGTCATTATAAGCGTCCACTGACTGTGGTCCGTGCCAATCTGGATTATAAACTGAACAATCATCATAACTTTAACTTGAACTATCATCTGAGTCGTACCGGCAACGACCGTTATGATGATTTAGATACCACTTTCGAGCCATCCAACGATGTTGTGTCCAAACATATCCTGGGCTTTTCCTACAATCAGTCGTTATTAGAGGGCAAGATGGAGAATGTGTTTTTCATAAAGGATTATATCAATCACCCGAATATCCGGCAGACCGATCAGCCTAGCGTGACCGGTTCTGAAGCGGTACAAGGTTCCACAACCAAGAACTATCTAGGCTACGGTGTCGGACTTCGGTACACTGTAGCGGAAGCTTTAGCCGTGAAAGTGTCCTATGAGCATAGTGTGAGACTTCCCATCGCACGCGAACTATTGGGAAACGGTACTAATGTCTACGCCAACGTAGCACTGAAACCGGAAAACAGTGATAACTTCAATGCCGGTCTATTCGGTACGTGGCATCCGGGTACCGGACATACCTTCTACTACGAAGCAAGCGGATTCTTCCGCAAGGTTGACAACTATATTCAGAGCGAAGTTGCTGAAAAAGAAGGTACAATGAAATATACCAATGTACCCGCAGTCCACATTAAGGGTGTGGAAGGAGAGGTACGCTACGATTGGCAAGGTAAGCTGCAACTTGCCAGCAACGTCAGCTATCAAGATGCCCGCGACCAACAGAAGTACAAGAATGGCGGAAAACCATCGGCTACCTACGACAACCGTGTACCCAACCGTCCTTGGTTGTTTGGTAGTGCGGAAGCATACTATACTTTCCGTAACGTGGCATTACCAGAAAGCAAGCTACGCCTAGGTTGCACTTATCAGTGGATACACTGGTATTACCTTTTGTGGGAGGCTTATGGTGCCACTGAAGGCAAGGCACGCATTCCGGCTCAACATATCTGCAATGCTGATATTACCTACTCATGGAAACGCGGACGCTACAACATTGCTTTAGAGTGTACCAATTTCCTCGACAAGACAGCCTATGATAACTATAAGTTGCAAAAACCCGGACGTGCTTTTTTTGCCAAGTTCCGATTATTCATTAACTAATCATTAATAATTATTCAAGATGAAAAAATTCAAATTTACACTCTTGGCCTTTATGGCAGCCATGATGGCAATCTCATTTACGGCTTGTTCTGATGATGATCCTACTCCTACTCCAGATCCGGGTATCAATGAAGGTGATTATCACTTCGACCTTTTTGTAACCGTAGGTAAGCATGGTGGTATGAGCAGTAAAAACACTACTATTGTCACTAGTACCAGTACATTGACGGCTGATAGAGGTGTCATCACCGTTGAAGGAGTAGGATCGGAACTCGGAGATTACTCTATGGAGTCTATCTCAAAAGGGAAATACTATTATCAAATCCCTGGTTCCGCTGACCGCTTCGTAAAGTATCAGATCAAGAATAATAAAATCGATGTGATTGCAGAGCGCCCTTTCAAGACTAATACTTATAAAGTACGTGCCTACACACATGCCTGGATTGACGATAACACACTCGTTATCATATCTACCAACGGCGACAAGGATAAAGTTCTTTATACGAAACTGAAAGCAGACGATTTAACTATCCTTGATGAAGGTGAAGTAACTATACCCGCTCCTACCGACTGGAAAAAGCTGACAAGTTCAGGTATTCTCACCTACCGCAAGTCAGACAATAAATTATATTACTTCTATTACTGGAAAGAAAAGGCAGGCCAAACTGTTGCAAGTGAACAAGAGCCTAATTTTCATGCAGCCATCATCAACCCATCAACTATGAAGGTGGAAAAAGATATTATTTCTCCCGTTGAAGGTGAAATGGCAGGAAGTGCTTACGGAGAATTGATGCAGGACTGCGTAGCATATGACGAAGCTGGTAATCTTTATCTGGCTTGTTTCCATGAAGAAGCAAGCGGTCTTGAAAAAGGTATGTTGCTGCGTATCAAAGCGGGTGAAACAGAGTTTGATACCTCTTACAATGGTTATTCCAATGCAGATGGTAAGTTGATGACTGTTCAGTATTTAGGAAATAACAAAGCTCTGGTGTATGCTCGCAACGATAATGCACCTATTAGCGACAAAGCTGCTGCTGCAGGAATAAAGAAACCTACAGTTATTGATGCATTCTCACATTACTATGCCATCATTGACCTTACTACTGGAGCCAAAACTCGCCTGAGCTACAATGGCAAAGAAATTGCTTATAGCGGTGGCCGCTTCTCGCAACGTTCCGTTATCTTTAACGATAAAGCCTACATCGGTGTAGATACAGAAGAGGATGCCAATGCTATTATCTATATCTACGACATTAAGACCGGTACCGTAGAAAAGGGAGCAGAAGTGGAAGGTAAATTCTACTTCGACATGATACGTGTCGTTGAAAACGATTAATCATCATATATTCAGGTACAGGTTATACGATAACAAGAATCATTAATCTCTTTCTTGTAATTTTCGTATAATCTGTACTTAAAATATAAATTGACACATAACCTTTTTCAAAATATTTTAAAAGCATCATTTCTACCTTATGAAAAAGCTATTTATCCTTTTATTTCTTTGCAACCTCACTTTCCTCTGCTCTGCGCACGAGGGGGAAAACTTCGTAGCAAGCGATATGCTCGCAAGTATGAAACCCGGTGATAAAGCCGCCCTGCTGATGGTACACTTCGGTACTACACACGATGATACCCGTGCCCTGACCATTGACGCTATCAATGCGAAAGCCCGCGAAGCATTCCCTGATCTGGAAATACGTGAAGCCTTTACTTCCCGTATCATTATCCGTCGTCTTAAAGCACGCGGCATCGAGAAACTAACCCCACTGGATGCTATGCTCCGTCTGCGTAGTGAAGGTTACACACATGTTATTGTGCAAAGCTCGAACATCATTGACGGCGTAGAAATGGAGTCACTTCGTCGAGATATGGAGAGTGTACAACCTTTCTTCAAGGAAATCCGTATTGGCACTCCCCTGCTCTATTCAGTGGAAGATGCAGAAAAGGTAGTTGAAATATTGAATAATAGACTCACCGATACGCAAAATCAAAAAGTATCCGCTAAGAAAGGTGAGCATTTCGTACTTGTCGGTCATGGCACCTATACTCCCAATACCGCCATTTACAGCCAGATGGACTATATGCTGAAAGCTAACGGACTGAGTAACTTCCACGTAGGTACCATCGAAGGATATCCTTCATTTGAGACAATGCTGGCACAGTTGAAAGCCGGAAAGGCGAAACAAGTTACCTTGGTACCATTTATGTTCGTAGCTGGAGATCATGCCAAGAATGACATCGCCGAAGATTGGAAAGAAGCACTCGAAAAAGAAGGCTACACCGTGAATGTCCGTATGGAAGGACTGGGACAAGTACCCGAAATACAGGAAATTTTCATCAACCATATCCGCTTTATGCTGAAACATCGCATGCTGAATATCATGGAAAAGAAAGCCGGATATGCTGCCGGAAAAGATGTGGAATAACAGATGAATATCATTACCAAATTAATGTACTCTTTACATAGGATACTGGGCACACTGCTTTGTATCCTATTTCTTATGTGGTTCCTCTCCGCTTTTGTGATGATGTACCACCGCTTTCCACGTGTCAGTGCAAAGGAAAAACTACAAAAGCAAGAATTACTCTCCACCTCAGGCGACTCACTGCCTGATATCACTTCTGTCCTTTCACGTCTGCCCAAAGGAGAAAAAGTGAGAAAACTCACCTTAGACCGCAGCCTGGGGCAAACAATCTTCCATATCCGTACCAACAAAGGAATATATGAACTTCACCTGGACCCATCGGACACCTTGTCGATAATCGACAATGAACGTATCCGGCAAATAGCCACCTTATGGTCCGCCTCCCCCATTGCATACATTGACACCCTACATACACTGGATCAGTGGATACCTTTCGGTGAACTGAAAAAGGAAATGCCCATTTATAAGATACATTTTGCTGATGATGCAAAAACACAGCTTTACATAAGTTCACAAAGCGGAGAAGTATTACAACTTTCCAACAGGAACGAACGCTTCTGGGCATGGCTGGGAGCTATTCCCCATTGGGTGTACTTCACTTGGCTACGGCAAGACGCCACGTTGTGGAGTAAAACCGTTATTTGGTTATCCGGCATAGGTTGCCTTATGGTAATTGCAGGGATATGGGTTACAGTCGATGTATGGCACAGGACACGTAAGAGTCATCGCCAAGGTTTCTCACCTTACCGGAAGAAATGGTATCATTGGCACTATGTCAGTGGCATTTTTTTCGGAATATTCGTATTGACCTTTACTTTCAGTGGCATGATGTCCGTTGCCGACATTCCGGAATGGATTCATAAACCGGCTTTGAAGAGCAGTCCGCTACGTACACTGCAAGCAAAGGCGCCCCAACCAGAAGATTACACGCTGGATTATCGCACCGTGATTACCAGTTTCCCGAAAGTTCGGCAGATAGAATGGAGCAATTTCCGGAAACATCCCTACTATACCGTTAAAGATGGAAAGGGAGAACAATATATTGATGCTACGGATAGTGTACCACATACTCTGCAACTTCAGGAAAAAGAGATTCGGGAAGGTGTGGAAAGTGTATATGCTGCCGACAGTATTCCGGCACATCAACGTCCGGAGATACACATGACACTATTGAACCATTTTGAAACTTATTACCGCGATATGAGTAGTATGTATCGTGGACGAAGTCAACTTCCCGTCTGGAAAATAACGGTGGATGATCCTGACCGGAGTGTTTTCTATATTCATCCAGAAACAGGTATCATCCGTTATGTCAATACCTCTTCCCGTTGGAAATACTGGAGTTATACGGCTATGCACCGGATGCGTCTTCCGGGCTTGAATTCAAATACCACTTTACGTAAGACAGTACTATGGATATTACTACTGGGTGGAACAGTAACTTCAGTAACCGGTATAGTGTTGAGCATAAATTATGTTCGAAGAAAATGTCGCAAAAAACAAAAACGCTTACTATGAACAAGAAAAGAACAGGAATAATCCTTGGCTGCATAATCGCCGTGGTCATCGCTTGCTTTGCAGCCTACAATTATTGGTGGGCACCTACCCGCATCCTCATCATCAATCCCCTGCCCGCACAAGCAGCAGACATCGCACTGAATAATGATTGCAGCCATATCCGCGTGAAGTGCATCAAGATGGAGGAAGTGAAAGACCTTTCCGGCTATGATGCCATCATGATGTACGGACGAGGATTGTTTCTGGACGAAACACAAGTAGCGGAACTGGAACGGGTAGCTGCCAAAGGTATTCCAGTTTTTACCAATGCGCTAAGACACTTCAACTTCATCGTCAACCACAATATCACTCCTGAACAACAGGAGACCCTGCAAATGTATTTCCAAAATGCTTGCAGACAGAACTACAGGAATGCTTTGCGCTATCTGCGACACATCTCCACTCCCCATCGACTGGGTGACCGTTCTTTTGAAAATCCCATAGAATTACCCAACAATCTGTTTTATCATCAGGAATACGGTCAATACTTCAAAACTCCACAAGAGTTGACTGAATATCTGAAACAAAAGCAACTCTATCACGAAGGTGGGCGCAGTCTTGCTTTTATCTCAGGTATCAGTTTTCCGGTGGAAGGTACCCGCGCCCATGTAGATACCCTGATCTCCCGTCTGACACAGGCAGGTTTCAACATTTATCCCATCACCGGTAGCGGTAAGGGGCGCGAAGACCTGATACGTACCCTTCATCCCGACGGATTGATTTATCTGCCTATGGGACGTCTGGGAAATGACCCGCTCATTAACTGGTTACATCAGGAAAATATTCCCCTCTTCATGCCTTTCCCACTGGTACAACCGCGTGAAGAATGGCTGAACCCCAACGTACCTGTAAGTGGAGGTACACTGACGGCACGTGTAGTAGTACCCGAAATAGACGGAGGCATGGCCCCCTTATGTATTTCCACACAAAATGAGAATGAAGAAGGATATATTCTGCACACACCGGAACCGGAACGGATGGATGCCTTAGTTAAACATATCAGCAAATATATGTCCCTTCGCGACAAATCCAACAAGGACAAACGCGTCGCCATCTGTTACTTCAAGACACCCGGTAAAGATGCCTTGCTGGCAAGCGGCATGGAGGTGATTCCTTCTCTTTATAACTTCCTGAAACGCTTGCGCAATGAAGGATATAACGTAAGCAACCTGCCTGCCACCGTAGAAGAATTCGGAAACAGGATATACCGTGACGGTTCTGTCATGGGTTCGTATGCCAAAGGGGCACAAGAACAATTCCTGAAAACAGCACACCCTGTATGGCTGTCTACCGGACAATATGAAACCTGGGCAAAAGAAGTGATCCTGCCGAAAAAGTACAAGGAAGTGACTGACCGTTATGGAGAC